>Ga0307511_10007052_pt1 | contig 11319 bp, 4 predicted proteins | sample 13_EM_MG_FD_200266 | JGI IMG/M metagenome (GOLD analysis project Ga0307511, IMG submission 200266) | Populus trichocarpa ectomycorrhiza microbial communities from riparian zone in the Pacific Northwest, United States - 13_EM | ecosystem: Host-associated > Plants > Roots > Unclassified | place...
AATGCATGCAACAGTGCAACCAGGTGGACGCTCTCCAAAGCCAGTGAATGGACCAACATCAACATCTCAGTTAAAACCTGTTTCAGATAGTGTACAGAATAGTGTTTCATCCTTTTCTTCTTATGGCAAGGGAAAGAAAAGAGAAAGGGGCGATCAGGGCTCTGAGCCTGTGAAACGAGAGCGCTTTACAAAAATGGATGATGGGGATTCTGGCCATAGTAGACCAGAAAGCATGTGGAAATCTGAGGTTTCTAAATTTACAGAAAAAGGAGGACTTGTGGATTCTGAAGGGGTTGAGAAATTGGTGCATATAATGCTCCCTGAGAGAAATGAGAAAAAAATAGACTTGGTTGGTCGGTCAATTCTCGCTGGTGTGGTAGCAGCCACTGATAAGTTTGAATGCCTAAATCAGTTTGTGCAGCTTAGAGGCTTGCCGGTGTTTGATGAATGGCTGCAGGAGGTCCATAAAGGGAAGATTGGTGATGGTAGCCCCAAGGATGGTGATAAATCAGTTGAGGAATTTCTGGTAGTTTTACTTCGGGCACTCGATAAGCTCCCTGTAAATCTTCATGCTCTGCAAATGTGTAATATTGGCAAATCTGTGAATCTTCTGCGCACCCATAAGAACTTGGAAATACAGAAGAAAGCGAGGAGCTTAGTTGACACATGGAAGAAACGTGTTGAGGCGGAAATGGATGCAAATGCAAAGTCTGCCTCTAACCAAGGTGTCCCATGGCCTGCTAGATCACGTCTTTCTGAAGTTCCTCATGGTGGGAACAGACAATCTGGTGTATCCTCTGAGGTTGCAATGAAGAGCTCAGTTGTGCAACTCTCTGCTTCGAAAACTGGTTCAGTCAAGGCTGTACAGGGGGATACTGTTACCAAGTCCGCATCAACATCCCCTGGACCCGTAAGATCGACAACTTCACCTGGATCAGTGGGTAATAACTCAAAGGAAACACAACCCCGAAACACTGGTGCGAGTGCTGCCTCCGATCCATCTCCAACAGTAGCAAGGGATGAGAAAAGCAGCAGTTCTAGCCCGTCCCACAACAATAGTCAATCCTGTTCTAGTGACCATGCCAAAACTGGGGGGTTTTCTGGAAAGGAGGATGCAAGGAGCTCGACTGCTGGTTCAATGACGGCAAATAAGATCATTGTTGGTTCTTTGCGGCATCGTAAATCAGTCAATGGCTTTCCAGGCCAAGCTCTATCTGGTGTCCAAAAGGAAACTGGGTCGAGCAGAAATTCTTCTTTGCACAGAAATTCAGGTTCAGAAAAATTGTCACATTCCAGTTTGACATGTGAGAAGGCACTTGATGTTCCCATGACAGAGGGGAATGGCCATAAATTTATTGTTAAAATTCCCAACAGAGGTCGCAGTCCGGCACAAAGTTCCAGTGGAGGAACTTTCGAAGACGCATCAGTCATGAATAGCAGAGCTTCTTCTCCTGTGATTTCGGAGAGGCATGACCAGTTTGATCATAATTTGAAGGAAAAAAATGATTCATATCGAGCTAACATTACATCTGATGTTAAGACTGAGTCGTGGCAAAGCAATGATTTCAAAGAGGTGCTTACCGGATCAGATGAGGGAGTTGGGTCGCCTGCCACTGTTCCTGATGAAGAGCATGGTCGGATAGGTGATGATGGTAGAAAATCAGGTGAAGTCTCAAAAGCTACACCTACTTCAACTGTGTGTGAACATAAATTGGGGAAGTTGAATGATGCTTCTTTCAGCTCCATGAATGCTTTGATTGAAAGTTGTGCAAAGTACTCTGAAGGAAATGCATCATTGTCAGTTGGTGATGATGGTGGTATGAATCTCCTTGCTAGTGTAGCTGCTGGGGAGATGTCCAAGTCTGATATGGTTTCACCGACAGGTTCTCCAAGGAGAAACATGCCTATCGAGCATCCCTGTGTGCCAAGTGGTTTGAGAGCAAAATCCTCTCCATGTGATGATCCTGCTCAAAGCCAAGGTAAGCCTGTTGATGGTGTTGATTATGAAGATGAGAAGCGGGGTATTACTGTTGGTACTTCACTGTCCAAGAACACAGAGGCTAAAACAGTTTTGTTTTCGCAAGAAAAAAGCACAGGGGAGCTCAATGGACCTCCTAATTCTTCCCATGTGGATGTGCAGCAAACTGCCAAACCATGCCTAGAAAGCTATTTGAAATCAGAGGAAACATTAGTAGCTGCTGTGTCCTCTGCTAGCACAGCAGTGAAAACATCAAATTGTGGGGGCAAAGAACCGTGGGAGAAAGAGGATGGTGGCAGATCAAATGTAGATGGCATATCTGATGACAAAGAAAAGTTGCATGGTTCTGTCTTTAATGATATCAACAATACAGGAGTGCAAGTTGCGATTGAAGCAATGGAAGGATCATCATCAAACCATCGTGTAGAGTTTGATGCTGAGAACAAGAAAAATATAAATAAAGAGCTGAACATTTCTATTAAGGCAGAGCCAGCACCACCTGCTATTATGCTGTCTGATTTTGCAAAAGGAACAATTAATGAAGTGCTCCAACCTTCTAGTTCTGGTAAGGATATGGATTCTGAAAACTTGCATGAGGTGAAGGCTGGTGAAACAGATGGCAGGAGTCATTCTACAGAGAAAAATAAAATTGAAAATGAAAGTAATACAGCATCAGCTGCCACTGATCATGAAGGTGAGTGCAAAGTGGAGAGCCTGGGAGGTAATCAGGTCGATGAGCAATGTAGTACCGGACCAGCTGCCCACAAGGCAGCACCCATACTTTTTCAGGCACCAGAACAAATAGTAAGGTCAACAGAGTCGAAGTTTGCTGGCACTGGAACTGATGAAACTGAGGAATGTACATCTGATGCTGCTGAGGCTTCTTCTTTATCTGCTGCAGGGGGATCGGATCTGGAAGCAAAAGTTGAATTTGATCTGAATGAAGGCTTTATTTCTGATGATGGGAAATATGGGGAGTCGAGTGACTTGAGAGCACCTGGATGCTCTTCTGCGATTCAGCTAGTTAGCCCTTTGCCCTTACCTGTTTCTTCTGTGTCTAGTGGGCTTCCTGCTTCCATTACAGTAGCTGCCGCTGCAAAAGGGCCCTTTGTTCCACCAGAGGATTTACTTAAGAGTAGACGGGAGCTTGGTTGGAAGGGATCGGCAGCCACAAGTGCATTTCGGCCAGCTGAACCTAGAAAAGCTTTGGAGATTCCATTAGGTACAGCTAATATCTCACTACCTGATGCAATGGTTTCCAAGCCTGGTCGCCCCCTGTTAGATATTGACTTGAATGTTCCTGATGAAAGAATCCTTGAGGATTTGGCTTCACGAAGTTCTGCTCAGGAGGCAGTTTCTGTTTCTGACCTTGCAAAGAACAATGATTGTGCACGTGATGCACTGATGGGTTCAATATCTGTTCGAAGCTCTGGGGGACTTGATCTTGATTTGAATAGAGCAGATGAAGCTAGTGATATTGGTAATCACTTAACAAGCATTGGCCGGAGGCTGGATGCCCCACTACATCCCGCCAAATCATCTGGTGGTTTTCTAAACGGAAAGGTTGGTGGTTGCTGGGACTTTGATTTGAATGATGGCCCTCTTGTCGATGAGGTGAGTGCCGAACCATCACAACTTGGGCGGCATACCCAAAACATTGTGCCATCCCAACCATCCATTTCTAGCCTTCGAATGAACAGTACAGAAATGGGAAACTTCCCGTCCTGGTTTCCTCAAGGGAATCCGTATCCTGCTGTCACAATCCAATCTATCTTGCATGATAGAGGAGAGCAGCCTTTCCCTATAGTTGCAACTGGTGGGCCTCAACGGATCTTGGCTTCCTCTACTGGCAGCAACCCATTTAATCCTGATGTCTACAGGGGAGCAGTGTTGTCGTCCTCTCCAGCAGTGCCATTTCCATCTACTCCTTTTCAGTATCCTGTCTTTCCTTTTGGGACCAGCTTCCCTCTTCCCTCAGCTACATTTTCAGGTGGTTCAGCATCGTATGTGGATTCATCATCTGGTGGGAGGCTTTGCTTTCCCACAGTACCTTCTCAAGTAGTAGCGCAAGTTGGTGTGGTCTCATCCCATTATCCAAGGCCTTATGCTGTTAACCTCCCAGACAGTAACAATAATGGTGCTGTGGAGAGCAGTAGGAAATGGGTAAGGCAGGGTCTAGATCTCAATGCCGGGCCTCTAGGTGCAGATATTGAAGGTAGAAATGAGACCTCAGCTCTTGCATCGAGGCAGCTGTCTGTTGCCAGTTCACAAGCCCATGCAGAGGAGCTATCGAGGATGTATCAGGCGACTAGTGGAGGTTTTCTTAAGAGGAAGGAACCAGAGGGTGGATGGGATGGTTATAAGCAATCCTCCTGGCAGAAGGGATGAATAATGACACAATGCAGTGATCCACCTGTAAGTTTTTGTCATGTTCTGTAAATATATGTGCTCTTTGTGTTTCATGATTTGAAGCTGTGCTATAGCCTTTTCTTTTCTGATCAAGTGGAGGGGGAAATGTTTTTTCTAACTTGCATTCTTTTGGGCATGAGTTGCACTTAGGTTCCTGTTCACAGGTCAAGTAATTGTGTTTATATTTTCGTTGTGTTTTCAATTACAGTTCTCCTGGTTGGATGTTGGCTAACTCCAAAAGATCGTCTAACTTGTGATCTCAAGGATGGGTGGTAAGTGAGTTATGTAATGTTCAATCTCCAACCACCACCCTGTCGCTGTACCGTTGTAACTTAAAAAAGGAATCTTTCCAGGGTCATTAAGTGTTATATTCTTGAATTTGTACTGGGTGGCTCAGTTCACCGTCCCCTTTGTAGATATTTTAACCAATGGAAAACTTGCATTCTGTGACCGTGTTGCCCAGACATTTGAAATTGGTGTCCATATGTCTATCGGATCGACAATTTATACTGCTGGATGCAAAATCATCCTTTTCCAACCATTCTGAGAATTAGGAGCCCTTTGTATGTGCTTTGTTGTTAAGCAATCTTTCTTCATTTATCTTTTCATTTTCTCTTTTAAAGACGTGCATGTAAGCAGATTGGTTCATGAATTTTGGTGCTCAAGCCTTTCTTGCTCTGGCATATGGTTTAGTTGGATGCTGTATTCCTTTTAATTTATTCTATTTTTGAACCTGGTGTAGATTATTTGCTACACACCGAGTTCTACCCAACTTTGCTACTACCTTCGCATAATGGTGTCTGAACTCTAAACTAATATAGGTTTGTTTGTGACATTTTCCCATTTGTGGCCCATATTTGTTCAAAAATATTGCTCCTGCTATCATGTTTGAAAATTGGCCTTTGTGCCATCAGTTCTTGGTGTTGGATTGTGTCTTTAAGGATAAGAGGTAGCTGTTAACAGTTCAATTTTTCTGTGTCATGTAAGTTTGGTTGAAGCTTTGCGAGGATGGTTCATTATGGAAATTGTATTTGTATTTTTGTTCAGGTTTCAATTTTGAGGACGGAGATTCAAATTAAAACTTTTGAACCACTATAATCGGAGAAATCTGATCCAGAGTTGGAATGCATCTCGAAAATCTTCAAGGTCAAGGGTTGTCCCCGTGTTGCAGGTTCATGTTTTTGGAGGCGTTAGGTGATAAGAATGGGCATGGTGTTGCGCATTAAAGCCTAAATCATTTCAAACTATCTTTATCTTGGTTCTATAGCTTGTGTTTTTGGTCTACCCAATCTTATAGCAATTGCATATTAATAAATCCAACTGCTTTGTTGGCGTGCTGATGCTCAAGTGTCAGGCAACGTTGCAACCCCTAAATTTGGGGCTGTTGCTTCCATAAAGACTGGCTATGGGTGGGACGCTCTCCCCTTTTCTTTCCTTCCCGTGGTTGCATAACCCTTACCCTGAATCAAGTTCCAACAAAATACCATTGGCTACGGGTGGGATGATCTCTCCACACATTCTATCTCAATACACCTATTAAAACCCTTATATTGCACGATGAACCAATAATCTCCATGAGATTTTGTTCTTGTTGTCTCTTCCATATTACGTATCAATACACCTATTTGAACCTTTGCACGATGAATAAATATTAAATCTATGACTTTTGTGTCTCCCTCTCTTTTTGTCAATCTGTTTACACAAGGTAGATAACAAAGATTTTTCATTGCAAAATGGGAAAAGAGAGCTTAAAATTGATCATGAATAAGAAGAATTGACTGAGGTGAAAGAGTATCAACTAAAAAAGTGGAATAGAAGGAGCAGTTAACTAGTCCACCAAGAGACTAAAAGTCACAATCGCTCAAAAGGAACTGATCAACCAATGAAGTATGGATGTCTGCATAACCAAGCATATATAGTCCTATTTAAAATGCGAGTCCTCAACATAATGATTAATAAGAAGCCAGAGATTATGCTAGAAATCATATATATCTGTTTTTTTAACAAAATAAATAACAATCACAACACAAGCATCAACTAGAATCACTTCCCCGACAACGATACCAAAATTTATTGCAATGTCGCAGTCACACAAATTAATTACCCTAACTTAAACAAACAAGATAGTATAGAGCAAGTAAGGGGTCGATTCCACGAAGAAGATCTAGTTCAGGTCTTTATACTAGATTATTCAAAGTTGGGGGGTTTTGAGGTTATCTAGGCTATGTTATGGTAAACAGAACGAACTAATCAAGCTAAATTAAATAAAGTAAACATCCACCTATAAAAATCAAAATTGATCACTGAAACGATACGCCAATTTATATTCTGAATATCTATCTTTCCTTAACATTAGTTAGTTAACCGATCTGCAGTGTAACTAACGTTAACCATTAAACAACCACAATGTCCGCACTAATAATTTAATTCAATGGCAGCCTTAAGAACTAGATAGTAGATAGGTTAATAAATCTAGACAACTTAACCGTATGTAATTTATGTTCGATTGAATTGAACGTTTTTCCTAAGATTAAAACTCCGGTTTTGATTATTAAGCTTAATCGCTTCACAAGTTCAAATATCATAACTCTGGTCTTGATAGCAAACTTAGCAGTAGATTGGTTTAGAATAATAATTTACAGTCTGCTCTAACAATCAAACTAAACAATTATAAAAAATAAACATAGAAAAACATTCATACTCATCATATAAATTGAAAAGAAAAAATATAATAGATCTTATAGTTTTTGAAATCCGAAGGTTTCTATATCCTTTCAACCAAGAAAAATAACTTGCCTTGCATTTCTATTGAAAAACTAATGAATAGAACAGATGGGAGCATAATTTTGGGTATAAGAGAAAAGGGTGGAGTTTTTCTTTTTCTTTCTGGCCGCCCCCTCTCTTTCTTTCTCTCTTTCTTTTTTATTTGATAGGAAACCCTAATCCCCACATCCCTCAAATTCATTTGTATTCTCCTAAAAAATATAAAAATAGTCATTTCCAAAGTAAACAATCTACATTTAAGTAAGTTGGATTTATTTCTTCACAAAACCTGTTTGTTGGTAGAATTTAAAAGTTGTCTTAGAAAAATCACATATTTCTCATATGAGCTCCTTTTCTTCTGAAATTTGGTAGGATGATAGGTCTTTGAGTCAGGAATCTAAAAAAATTGAGTTTGCATCAAATGAACTTCTTTAACTCAAGATATTCAAGTTGGAATGACCGAATGTCAAAATTGGCAAAATATGAGACTTGTCTTTGAAGGATGCGATTTCCATCCTCTTTATTTTTTTTTTATTTTTCTTTCCATATATTTATAGAAAGGTATGGATGTTAGCTTTCTAATTCCACTGGAATCACTTCATTTCAACCTCTACAACTCAAATTCTGCATAAAACATCGATCAGATGTCAAATCTGCCAATATTCGACACGGGTTGGAATATGGTTTGAATTTTATCTTCAATTTACTTCTTTTCGAATCTCACATCCAAAAGTACCTTCAAAATATAAAACAAAGATTATCAAGACATTTTATATATAAAACATGAACAAATACTAGGTAAATATGAGTAAGACTATAGAATAATATGATTGCATCAATAGGGTTAGAATTACTTATGTAAGTAGGATCCAAAGTTTTTAATAATATAAATAGAGCCAGATACTATTTTAAATGATGATTAACCCTATATATTCAAAATTTTGAAATTCTAACAGTTTTTTTTTCTTGGATGGTTTTATCACCTTTATTGTTTTTCTTAATGCTTTGTTATTTTTCAACACTTAAATTTCCTTCATTCTTTTTTATAACTCATGTTTTCTTTGCACATCGATGTTTTAAGTACATATTACCTTTACTGAGTGTCCAAGGTCTAGAATCCTCACTTTGCTTGGTTAGAGGTAGTTGTTGCCTCGTCGAAGATTCAATTCTAAGTATAGTTAATTGATAACATAAAAGATTGGCATGACTAATAGGATAAAAATTCAAAATATATTCTAGAAGCCATTAAAACACGCTTCTAAAAAAGTATAGGTAAACTCATCTCTATTGCTCGAAATGAATAGTTTGCACAAGCAACGGAGACATGCTAGCCTTTTAACTGTGAAGAGCCTAAAAACCTACTATTTCTTTAGATTTTAGAGAATCAACCAGTGACAGACGTGCCCAAAGATGGGTCTTTATTGTCTAACTCACCATTATAACACAAAATTACATCTAAACACACTTCTAGTGTCTTTATGTAGTCCTTTACGTTTATTGATTCTAATAGGGTCATCACCACTAATCTTAGATGACTATATTGATAAATCAATACCCAATACGTAACCATACATACATATATTAAGTATATCAAATTGTGTGCTATGATGAATTGATGATCACAACTAGTTGTGGTAAATTCCAGTCAACCAACAAGGTTGCTTATGAAAATATTGTAACACCCCGCCAAAAAGAGGATATTAAAACATGAAATTTTACAGCAATTTTACACATTTCCATTGAATATAAGCCTTTATTATGACAATTTGTTTTTTTACACTTATACATGTAGTCATTCTCCTTTATTTATTAACAATTTTACTAAAAGTTTTACAGAGTTTCCTCTATATTTTAACATACCAAGTTATCAACTACTCCTTCCATGTTACAAGTCATTATTACAAACATGGTTCAATTGTCCTAGACCTTATTTCACATCATTTCAACCAAAAATCAACCCCATATATTCTTTCAACCCTTACTATATCTTGTACCATTCAGTAATTACATCATGTTAATCCCATAAAAAATTAATTATAAATAAAATCTAAAAGATTAATAAATCCAGTCTCATACGCTTATATTTTGAATTATAAAAAAAAAGGTACAGTCTAACCACATGTTTTAAACTTTTCTTCCATGAACGTATATATTGTGCTTACCTTACTCAATCTCTAATTAATCCATTTACTACTTATGCGTACCTTTTATTTTTGTTTGTTTATTTTTTATATGAATTAAAATTAATGTCCAACATACAACGTGGTTATATTATTGATGCATGCTATGGAAAAATCATGTAAGGATATACACCAACTTGCATAATAATATTTTATATATGGATTTCATACACAATTCCAAACATAGATAGAAAATATCATTAAAGAAGAAGGGAGAGTAAGAGAGAGCTTTTAGTTAGGTCCACAAAATTATTTACATGTACAATATAAGTTCTGAATCTAAAGGCCAACTATAACCTAACAATTAGGTTCGCCGATACGAAAAGGTCTTGTAACAAAAATTTATTAAGAATAAGTTCGTATTATAATATAATTTGTCTTCTAAACATATATGAAAGTGGGAGCACCAATTCTTATTATCCAACCCTATAGAAAGTTTCATGAACAATAGTTATAAATTTCACAATAATAACACACAAAGATATTTGTACTCGACATGAGTAAGGTCTTACTCTCAAGTTCAAGTCAATTAGTGTACTTCGATTTACATAGTTATCAAATATTTCATAACGACTTATTATTGACCTTTGATTTATCAAAAACAACTCAATTTACCATAATTCTCAAAATAGCTTAGGCAATAACATAACATTGGCCTTCGTGTTTGTAAAAGTAACCAAAACATATTTAGTCTTTGAGAAATTTTAGAGACTTTACAACATTAGTTTTTGTCTCAGCAAAAGCAACTCAATCACATTGATTTCCGTACAACTTTCAAAAACAATTTCAACATTGGCTTTTGTATTTAAGAAGGAAATCTAATCACATTGGTTTCCAAACAACTTCATAAACAATCACAACATTGGCTTTCATCTTGGCGAAAGCAACCCAATCACATTAGTTTCCAAACAACTTTGAAAACAATCACAATATTATCTTTCATCTTGGTGAAAGCAACTCAATTACATTGGTTTTCAAATAACTTCGAAAATAATCATAACATTGGTTTTTATCTTAGTGAAAGTAGTCCAATCGTATTTTTATTTCACGTAACTATTTACAATTCATTTGGATTCATTTCATACATAGCATTTATAGTTACAACAAAAAACTTAATTGACATCATAAAATTATAGGTAAGACTCTACATACCTTCTCCTCCAGTCGAGTGAGCTCCATCAACAGAAGATCTTATCCCCTTTGAACCATACAAATACTTTCTATTAATACATTATTTACAATCCAAATACTCATTGTTCGTATAAAAAATAATTCTTTTAATTTCATACTTAGACTCACTATGTTTAACAATTTATAACAAGGTATCAGAAAACTGTTTATTTACTCCTCACCAGAGTTGTTGAACTCAATTTTAAACGAGGTCTTTTTTTTTAGTATGCTAAGACACAAATACACAACTTTGGTGAAAATGGTTAAACCTAATTTTGCCATTTACACACTTAAACTCATTGAAATACAATGGTATATCAATCTGCCCTATAAGATACAACCTTACTTTTCTCTAGTGTTCTATCCATATTTGGAGTTATATAACTTTAAATAGGGTAAGATTTGTTTCATGCGGAATCTAACATCACTAACCACATTTTCCATGAAGACATTCACCTCAAATTTTCTCATTTGTGAATCTCAATTTCAGTTTAAAGTTTGACATTAATTTTGTCCAATAGCTTCCAATCTGACCTGTCTTCACTCAAACCTCCCTGACACTCTCAAGAATTGATTTGCATGTGTTTCTCTCTACAATATCTTTGAGAGATAAGTGATAGAGAAGAAAATGGCTCCCCCTCTTTTTTCTTTTGTTTTCTGTCATCAAACTCTTGTTCTTCCTAGGTATGACGGGTTTTCTCCTTTTTTTTGTCCCTCACTTATTCATGTCTTTTTAATTTAGTCCCTAATTCTTTATGTTTCTCACACTAGGCCCTACTCTCATCTTTATACATTTTATCCTTCTCTTTTTTACTTATG
>Ga0307511_10007053_pt1 | contig 11319 bp, 12 predicted proteins | sample 13_EM_MG_FD_200266 | JGI IMG/M metagenome (GOLD analysis project Ga0307511, IMG submission 200266) | Populus trichocarpa ectomycorrhiza microbial communities from riparian zone in the Pacific Northwest, United States - 13_EM | ecosystem: Host-associated > Plants > Roots > Unclassified | place...
CTCTACATATGCATACTTGGCCCCTCCCCCCCCCCAAACAGGATGTGTCAACCTCACCAAAGAGCCACCCGGAAAATGGTACTGCGAGACTTGCCGAAAACGTCGAGAAAAGAAGCGAGAGGAATAGTATCTCGATCAAGCTATCTTTCTCAGATCAAATCCAAGACGATCCCCACCACAACCCCCGGCTATTTAAAGTCATCTGATTTTACTCTCATTACTCCTTCCTACTTTTACCTTTTTCCACCACTAGTTTCCTGTTAACTTCCGGTTATGACTCTCTTACCACTGGGAGATTACAGGCGGTTCAATTTTATGTATTATTAAGTTTATTTTTTTCTTTTGTTTTTGATACTTTTTTCCATTTGTTAAAGATGGCTGGCTTTCCTGAGCTGATCTAGATTATGAGACAGTTGGGATTGACATCGCATCCATCTGTGCTGTTTGCTGACGGTACACATGAAGTGTAAAAGTAGTCTTCCGTCGGGACCTCTTTTTCTTTGCTCGTTTGATTTCTGCGTTTCGTGTATATTGTTTCTTTTCTAACATGTTCCTATCATGCGATTTCAATGGATTGGGCGAAAGATAGTGTTGCTGACCGGCGAACATTATCTTTGCTGTGGTTACGCTACTCAAACTTCTCAAGGTGCAGAGAATAAATTCAGCAGGTTTTATTTGCAATGGATGCGGTGTGACTAGTGTGACTTCTAGTGAAACGTGAAAGTTGTATTCCACAGTCGGACAAAAGACCCAATGATGACAACAAGCACGAAAATACTCTAGCAAGAGCGTGCGACGATCCATATTCTGAAATATAATTAGAGCTATGAGTAAAACTTTATCTACTCCACACTTTTCCCAATCTCACCACTTACACAAGTCGATTACTTAAGTAGGTCCAACCAATTAAAACCATCATCTTCATCAAGCCCCCACACCGGATCTTACCATTACTGACTTTCCAATATCCGCAATTGCAGGCTGTCGATCTCAAGCACCGGAAGGCAATATAAGCAACTACACCTAACAAAAAAAAATAGAAAATGGTCTGCAAGCGATATAACGAGTACTCGATCAAGCAAAGAAACTGGGAATGGCCCTAACGTAAAAAGTACACGGAAGGATAAAAAGATACACTAACACAACACGAGACAACGATATAACGCAAGACAAGCCACAAAAGAAACTTAGACAATGAAGGGTTAAAAGGAAAAGCCAAGAGGTCAACAGAGGTAGGCATATAATGAGTTATAAAAGGAAACTACGAGCCCAGAAGAAACTCTTCCGTTAGAAATACGGAAGGTGAGATGAAGTGGGTACATATGTGGGTGAGAAGCTTGTTAATCCTGTTCAAGACATGCCCCTACCAGAGTATACTCTTTCAAAATTCCTTAATTCTCCAACTCTTCTGTCACTTCTTCCCTAGGAAGCCCCTTCGCTTTGGGCTTCCGCCAGTCCCAGTGTCGCTGGTACCATTAGGCCTAAATGAGGTCTTCAGGACCACTTGTCCTCCACTAACAGGCACGACGGTTTCCCTACCACTGCCAGTATCATCCACAAAGAAAATAGCTTCACCAAGAGGATGGTCCTTAAATAGATGGTCATCTTCGACGTAAATCTGGAATTGCTGATCAGCAGTACATGTAATTGTACACATCTCGTCCCATGTCACTTCTCCGGTAGATGTTTTGTGGCTCTTGCTCTTCAGGATTTCCTTAGTCTTGGTACCAATTACCCTGATACGTCCACGCATGTTGAGGTCTTTAGTTGGGAAACCAGATGCGGAAACCAGGCGGATAGAGGCAACACCAAGGTCAGCTCCGGACCCGGAGGTATCAGGTCGTGACGGAGAGTTGCTCTTGATACTTGCTACACTCTTTGATCGGCGGTGATGCCTAGTGTCGTTGGGAGCCAACGAGTTTCTGGGGTTGATGTCCTGTTCCATATTATTCTCTGCCAAGTTGTTGAGAGCCGCTGTGGGCTGGTTGTGTGAATCAACAGTCTGTAACTCTCCGTCGCCCGTCGCTCTTACACCACCACCTTGAGCAACTGCTTGCTCCATGACCTGCTCCTCTTCGACGATGTCATTTGTCTTTGACTTTCCTCCAAAGAGGCCTCGCCTGACAGCGGAGGCTCCCTTACCAATACCACCCACGACGGTTCCACCGACTTTGAGAGGGGCTCCAGCGACGCCTGTCACAATCTTGCCTGGAACTGCGAATGTACCAGAGAAAGTAGAGGAACCTTGTCTTGTCCTGATAACATAGGCTGCCTTAAAGAGGAATCGCAATCGAATCTCACCAAAGTCACCAGCTTCCCATTTCTTGCTATAGAGCTTGTAGGTTTTGGTAACAGGGCTATACGGATCTAGACCAGTGAGGTCCAGTCTTGCTTGCCCAATGAAATCAGAATCACCAGCCAAATCCCAGTCGTAAATCTTCACAATGAAGTCCGCGGCAGTTCTGGATGGAACCCTTGTATCGAAGAATTCATTCCATGCAGGGTGAAGAGTCTTCTTGAGAACCTTCGACTTAAATACCTTCTCATCATTCAGCTCGAAAACGCAGTAAGGATCACTCTTCCCATTTCGATCCATCGCCTTAAGATTTACGGCATCCAAAAGGTCCACGCGGAGATCTCCCATGTTGTTGATACTTTCGCTGGGATCAAGACTCATCTGGATGGGAATATACTTGAGACTGATCTTGACTTTACTGAGATCTCCATTGTTGTGTTTCAAGGTCAAAACGGTTGGGTTATTCAAACATTGCTTCAAGGTTGACAGAGTGTCGCCGGTTAGCTTCGCAACAATATCATCTTCATCATGTTCCTTGTCCTTGCTAGATTCCCTTAATCGAATTGTCACTTTAGAAAAGTCGAGTTCTCGGACAACACAGTCACCAACTAGATTGTAAATTGTTTTGGTTAGGTTCTGTTCTGAGACTGGGAGATCGAGAATGCCTCACTATCTTCAAACTTTTGGTTGTGGTTCTTGATCTTTGCTGTAGAGTATGCAGGGTACATCATGTCATCCATAAGAACATCCAGATGAGTGTCCGTCTTGCCAATTTGACCCTCAATACACTTGAAAATCAACAAACCGGAATCTAAAGTAATTAGCATAATATGACAGTGTCTAGCATGTTGGTGTACCACTTACTGTACTTCAGTAACTCCTCTGGAGTCAATCGCAACTTCGGTATCTTCTTCGATTTCCCTACTTCCTCGTCGGCGGTGACAGCACTTACAGCGGAAGCCACGCTATCCTGTCTCTTCATACCTGCCGATTCTGGTGCTTCTCCTTCTGGCGACTTCTCCTTCTCGGCATCTCCTGGTTCCTGGGCCTTCTTCTCATCCTCGTCTTCAGGATCGGCGACGTTCAGGCAAGGGTAGAAGGCGATGGTGAAGTTCAGTGTGCCCTTAGCTGTTCCCTTACGGTTAAGTACCAAACCACGGCTCTGATCGCACCTCTGACTATGCTCGAGTAGTTGGCCAGTTTCTTCATCCTCTTTGATATAATCGGCCAGAGCTAGGTCAAAAGCGCCCAAAGAACGATCGCTACCCATCTTTTCGGCATCCATAACCTCGAGGGTAAGCATCTCCCTGGCATTGTGAACTGGAACGTAGAGTACTTCATCCCACTTAGGATTGAGCTCATTATTGAAGACAACGGTTTTTGCCTTTTCGATACCATTCAATAGAACGCGTCCATACGGATCAGACTTGCCAACAGCCTCCAGATTACGAAGTTCTTTAGCGTTTTTGAAATGGACCCTCATAACACCAATTGGAGTGACATAACCACCGGAGCCGACAGAGCCCTTGATTGCGACAGGCTTCCACTGAGCCCTGAGCTTAACCTTCCCGGATTTCGTGTTTGCCAGATTGAACCATTCATTGCCCTTCGCAAGATCATTCATCAAGAGACCAAGTTTCATGTTCCAGACACCCAATTCAGGATCTGCCGCAAGTCCTCGATCGTCCTTGATTTTCAGCCCAAGGGTACACTTCGACTTGTTTGTGATCAAAACCTCTTCGAATTCTTCCCAAATAGGGCTATTCTTTCTCTTCTTGATAGCCGTAGTATGGATCTCCTTATTATTCACTGACATAATGGCGTATGGAGAGAGTTGTCCAATCAGACTCTTAGAGCTGTCCAAGTCTTTCGCCTGAGAGACTGTGTATCGAAGAATGCCGGTGGGTAAATCAGGTGGTGGCTGAACAGTTCCATCCTCGAGCTTAGTTTCCTCAAGAACAGGGAAGAATCTAAAATCACAAGTAATTTGTCCTTTCCGTTTAAGACCAACCATAATCGGGAGCGTAACGTTCTCATGTTCCAGGTTCTCTTCAAGTTGCTTCATGTCGAAAGTAGCTTTTCCAATGGGTGCGTCCTTTCTGAAGTCATTGGAATCAAAGATGTCCAAATCCAGGTTTCCGTTAAAAGTCGTGAGGATGATGTGTTTCGTCTCATTCCATCTCGGGTTATCATTTTCATAAATCGTCTTAGTCCGGGCCAACTCCTTACCACCGTCAATTGAGCAGACAACATATGGATCTGTTGCGCTACTAAATTTGTCGCTATTCTTAAGCCCTTGGGCGTGGTGAATAGTAAGTTGAACGACTCCGATAGACTGGTCAACTGGTGCTCCTCCCATCATCTTTGCAACTTCCACGGTATAAACGTGGGGAGCATAGAACATGGGGCCGAGGTTGGCGTGAACCTGCTCTTGAATAAAACCAGACAATCCAGGCAAAAAGCCAATATCAAAACCGAAGGTATCACCACCGAGTGGCTTAAGGACAAAATCAAAGGAAGGTTTCTCCAAGAAGCAGACATCAACTTTCTCAATCTACTCAGTTGTCAGCTGTTGAATATACCCTCAAGGCCACTAAGTGGGTTACTGACGTGAGGGAATGGAACTTGAAGCTTGATTTTGAATTTCATGAGTCCAGAAAACTGCATATCCTCAACGATGATAGGAATGCCCTTACTGACAATACCCTGGCCAATGCGGACCTCGAGAACAATTTTCCTGAGCCATTGTCAGTATTCCGGTACTTCGCAGGTATAGCCTCCCATTTTTGGAACTCACGGATTCACTTTGTCCTGGATCTGTTTGCTGGTCATATCAGAAACGTCCTTTGGAGTGAAGCTGAACTTCCAGTCCATCTCAACAATGTCATCCTCCGTCTTGGGGTAAGTCTTGACATGGTCGAGTCTGAATGGTTTGGAGCCCAAGTGGAAAGTGGGCAACCTGATACTATCCAAGAAGCCAGGGCAATTCGCTGCCAGGATACCGTCAACTGTATTCATGATCGATGCCTCAAGCACAGGGATGTAGATAGGCCAGAATTTGGCGAGGAACGTGTTGATCCACTCCAAGCTCTCTACATCGCTATCCAGACGCTGCTTAGCAAATTCGCGGGTAAGGTCGTCTCTGACATTTCGGCGAACCCTCATGATTGATGTCCTGTAGTAAGTCCCACATGTGGTCATAACCAGGATAACCCAGGAGATTCCTCCGCCGATTTTTGTGATAAACCATGTCGTCAAGCAAGCAAAAATGATTACCCCCGCATTGTGCCACCATTCTGAAATGGATCTGGTGTCAGTACAGGGCTTTTCTCGGCGGAGTGGATGCTCCAAACATACCCCCGTAGAACTTATCGTCAAGATTAGCGGCGACCCAGGTTTGATGTTCAGTCGAATCTCCTGCGGTTTGTACCAGCTCATCAATTATACTGCCTATCCTTGGAGGCCCTGACGTGCGGCTCCAATCGTCTTCTCCAGCTTTGGGGAATCCATTGATTAAACCGGGTGACAATGGAGATTTTGGTGAAACAGTCGACTTTGACCCGGCACCGTTTGTTGTGGGTGTGGGCAGCTCCGACTTTCCGTTCGTTTGTCCATTGGTAACACCATTGCCATTGGCAGCTGGGCCATCCTGCAGAAGCGTTAATTGAATGGTTCTTCATTCAGGGATCGCAGATTCTTACAATGTCCGTGATGACACCTGACGCCTTTGGTGGCTCGTTAAGTTTCACTGCATTCAAGACCAATCCTGGTGGTATCGCCTATTGCCAGAAAGTGCGTTAGAAAGCTTCACAACAAAACTCTCGTGTGTGTTGCTACCACAACTCCTCATTACGTAGCAATAACCCTTGTCGTCCTTGCCCAAGGCAACGGGAACACCCTTGACGGTGATCCCCTGCTGCAGAGGAGAGCGTTTCTCACCTTTTTCATTTGTGCAGCCTTTTCTTCTGGAGGTGCATTTGGGTCAAAATCGTATGCCTCCTTTTTTATCTTCTCCTGCGATTTTCTCTCCTGCTCCTTCTTTTCTGCCACTATCGGCGGGGCTCCATTTCCCACTTCCATGGCTGTGTCGTATGTGATGCTCGCAACGGATTGATGCTCTTGATATCCTGGGTGTGGGCTGACGGGATATCTGCGTAATGTAATTGTTGATACGAGCTTAAGGTGTTCAAAGATACAAAGGCAGCAAGCTAGTGCCTGTGGTAGCAAGCCTGGGAGCAAGCCTAGGAGCAAGCCAACGGAAAAGGAACGCAACCCAGATTCTAGAAACGTGGAGCGAACCGATAAAGGGCGAGATGAATTTTGAAGGAGGATTTAGAAGAGGAGAAAAGGGACGGCCGGCAGCTCACTTGAATGTCGGCACGAAGAGGTGGGCGGTTTGAGTCTGATTAGCGAATGGTCTGGCGAGAGCCTTGGTTTGATTGGGACAGTAAGGTATGACGAAGAGCTGGGCTATCTCGGCACAAAACCACACACGTAAAGATTGTCACTTGTAGGGATGGGTGTCTCGGGCACCCGTGCGTGAAGATCGACTTGCTGGAGCAATGCAGCAATGAGCTTGGTGGCACGAGGACTGTTGTTGGGGGGGAGTTGGGATCGCTGTTGTTACAAACGTGTCGGATATATCAAAATCACCAGCCCAGGTCGCAGGCCTACTGTGGACTGTTTCCTGCAATTGGGCCAGCGAGCGAGAAGGTGAGAGGGTGAGGCGTAGCAAGGAACGTGAAGATCGGGCGGATGAGGAATCCTCGAACCAGGATGCGTCCTGGAAGTACTTGCGAGATGTAGTCTGGTTGTAGAGTACTACTCTACTATAATGGTTCGAGATCCCAGCTCTAGGTGCAGCTCTCCCGATGGTGAGGACACGATAGACACAGGAGGACCCATCAGGTTACATTGACAGCAGCAATTGGGACGTGGCCCATAACAAGTTTTATATTCAGATGTAACTATAGCTATATTGCAGCGATGTCATCCTGTGCCTACTTACTTCAAGCTATATCCAGTTGAGTATTTGCTGTACGTACAGCTGGAACGTATACGTACCCAACCGCTCTCCTTACAACCCCTAGGTAGTGTAGAGTAGAGTATCTCGAAATCATCAACATGACCGCATCAGCTAGGTGCAGGATGCAGTCTTCTAAAACGGACTGGGGGCAGCGTCGCAGAGAGCCCCACACGAACGGAGAAAAGGTGCCAGATGGCAAAAGCAAGATACAAGATAGAAGTACAAGACACAACAGTGTCATGTATGAGGAAGCACCCTGCTGAGTCCCATGCTCCACATTTTCTTGCTAGGTATCCTGGAAATGCACATGTGCAAGTATGTAGGTAGAGTACCTAGATTGCTGCACCGGCAATGTCGGTGTCCTGGCTGAATTGGCAACGTTACTAAGTATCCTTCAGATTAGCTCGTTCTGTCTCGCAATCCCGTGCCAGGAACCCGAGCCAAGCGTAACCCCAATCTCCGGGTCTGTCTCTGAATTACGCATGACGCTCGATATCAATGTGCATACATATGAATATAACTGTACATACATAACCTAACTCGTACTTGAAGACCATTGGGTCTTCGGGCCAGACTAGGGCCCTCGAATCAGATCCTCGCTGCCTCCATACCGTCCTCGGCAATTGGCTTCTGCAGAACCACCCACCATATCCATTCAAATCCTTCATCCTCACATGCGTTTCAAGGAAGCCTTGGAAACAACCCGCGGTCTGCAAGCCCGCGGCAGGCTAGGGGGGTTTCATGCAAAGCTGCATGCATCCAGCCAGAGAACCTGTGCTGTTGCACAAATCGATTTCCCCGGCGCAATCGATAAGCCGTAGGTGTCTCAGACGCCTGGTCACATAGCGCCACTCAACTCTAACTTGTTTATGGTATTTTGCGTCATGACCAGTTGGGGGATTAAACGAAGGGAGTAAGGTGGATCATCTACAGCCGGAAAAGTGAGCTGAAGGCCGACGTAATACGATACTTTATCAGTACCTTGTAAAACCCGAACGAGATCCACACGGGATGTATCCGTATCGCCTGCTCATGGAGTCGCCGCCGGACTAGAATCGCCGAGTGCAGCGATTGTTTCCGGACTTCGTACCTTACTTTAGCCTCCGCCCGCTTGATGAATGCTGTGACGAAACTCTAAATAAAGAGCTCATGTTTTGGGGGCTTTGCGAGGTGAAAAATTTGCGCAGAGATGACCCTGAAGCTAAAAGTATATTTCAAGCCAAGTCAACGGGAATCTCCACATCGCAATTGACCAACAAGCCAAGGTCAAATTTAAGCGAGATACAAGAAAGCCAATGGAGTCGTTCTGAGGATTTGATAATTACGGTGTAAGCTAGCGGTGGGGAGAGGAGCTGCAAACTCGGGCTGTTTGGTTTGGTATACCTAGACCTGGAAATAAACCTGGAACTAAAACCTGGACCAAGGTTTGGCGTAGTCTGGTTGCTGGTTTGGCGGGTGATAGTTTGCGCCCGCCTCGAGCTGTCTCGGCAATCCCGATCGATTCGGGAGATCCCAAAGGACCCAATTGCAGCTATATAAGCACTAAGTAGTTACTTGACTCATGTTAAGGATTACCCTGAATCTTCATCTTTCAACTGCAGTCGAAATGGGATTTCTAAAAGTTGCTGCTATTAGAAGGAGAATCTCATAGTCTGGCGGGCACCGGCCTCTCGTAGAGAAGGACCTCAGGTTTCGAGGCCTGATATGGACCCCTGACCGGCTAAATCCTTGGATCGGGATCCAGTTATTTTTCGGCATGCCGAGATTCAAACGGGAGACCCATCGGATTGGTGTGTTTGGTCTCGTAGAGGGTTGTGCAATTCAGAGTCTCCGCTAGGCAATATTCAATTGTAGAGTACCAATCCTAGCTCAGTATGTTCATCCTACACGGTCATGATTCGCAAGCCACCAATCTCCGCAATGGTCTAAGAGAGGGCAACGCGGTCAATGCTAAGCCCCATCTGACCGAGATGGGCACGGGCAACCCAGCCACATGTTTTACGACGCCGCACCCCACGTGGAGACCTGGTACATCAAGGATGTGTCTAAAATAATTGTGGCGAGAAATCTCCTGGTGCTTTCCGAAAGGGCAACAACCAAGATCTAGCAAAAGTAAAACAAAAGCAATCCAAAGGTGAGGGTAACATTTACAGAAGGGCAATTAAATTTTCTGATACTATTGTGGACCTCTTTCCACACCAACACTCCTAGCACTTCTCAAATCAAGTCCTTACATTTTCGGGAACAGCACAGAAACTCTACCCCAACAAATCATCCAAATCACCACCCGTTTTTTTCTGCTGTGTTGAAGTGCTCCCGCTCATCCCCCCGCCAAAGGATCCGAACGAATTATGCCCAGTCGAAGTTCCGGGAGTTCCCCACAAACCGGACTGAGCCTTCGACTTTGCCAAATCAGCCATACTGGCTGTCTGCACTGGTGTTACAGCTTTAGCTCCGGCACTAGAGGGCTTTTTGATACCTGATGCAGCAGCAGTGGCCCAGATAGAGCCGAAGGCATCATTAGCGGACTTTGCGGCTGTAGGGGCTGGCTTGGGAGCAGTGGTTGGAGAAAGGATCCCTCCTGTTGACTGAGGAGACATTATGGATGATGAATTACTCGGTATTGCTGGGATGGAGGTAAAGTAGTTGGGCTGTGACGGTTGGTATGCTGTGTTTGTAGCTGGTGCGGGCGTTGGCGTGAGGGATAGAAAAGCCAAAGAGGAAGTATTATTATTAATGGGAGGGGGATTATAGGCAGATTTTTGGATATTTGGAGTGGTCATTCCTACCAAGCCTGTGATATTTGCAGCTTGTTGCGAGGAACGTGGTTGTGGTGCTGCAAAAGTTGTCGCTGTAGAGGAGATGGTGCTTGTTGCCGGAGCCGGCGGCCCTGATAGAAGTGCCGAGAAATTTGATGAAGTGTTTGTTGAAGGGGGTGCTGGGGCAGCTTGGAAGTCGTCAAAGTCGTCATCGTCATCAAAGTCACCTAGTGGATTCTTAGCCGAGGCTTTGCCGTTGGATGAACTGACTGGGGCTGGCTCATCACCAAAGAGAAGGTCGACGGCGGGTGCAGGTTGTGTCTTCTTTGGCGGAGGAGCAGTTACATTCGCTTTGGTGGATGCCGTGGCGCTAGATTGACTTCGCCGGGCAGTACTTGAAGCTTGGGTTTTTGGCGCTCCTTCGTCGTACTCATCGTATTCCTCATACTTTTGTTTGTTGTCCCCTCCGTGTGACCCACCAAAACCCCCTACATGCTCATCGCCGTACCGTGTAGAGGAACCCCCAAACCCGCCACCATCACCATATACCTGATCACTGCCGTAGCCTCCATACTCTGCGCTATCACTCCCAAATCCGCCATACCTTGACGACCTATTGGCTCCTGATCCACCACCAAGTCCACTACTGAAGCCACCACCGAAACCACCACCACCTTCCACGCCACCATATTTGTTCTTGGTCGCTCTTGCTTTCTTTCTCTCCGCGCGAATACGGTCAACATCACTAAGGAGTTCCCCAAGCTCCTTAGCTCTGTTACGCACATTTACACCCTGGTCCTTGCCGTTCATATCGATGAAATGGAACTGTCGTAGCATTTTGATTGTGGATACGTGGGAGCGGGCATCATCAATGACTTGTTCAGAGCCATTCTTGACGAGGAACTCGAGCAATTGTAGAGCCTGTAACTCGTCAGACATAATGGGATAGTCAAGGAGGAGATAAGTGCTTCTGTACTTTATAAATCTGGCGCCATTCCTCGGCCGACTTCTCGGTGAATCGTTTGTATATCATTGGCATGATTTCATTAAGAAGTTGACTGTGCACGTCCGTCAGTACTGCTACGTTTCTGAAACTGTAGTTTTGACGGGTCTCTCTAAACTTACTAGTTGTACGTTCCATTCGCAATTTCTTGCATCAGGGTTGATGAAGCTCCCCAAGGTTCATTATTCGTTGCCTCCCGCACCTAGCTTCAGTGTCAATGCTGCACATTCCCCTC
>Ga0307511_10007055_pt1 | contig 11317 bp, 12 predicted proteins | sample 13_EM_MG_FD_200266 | JGI IMG/M metagenome (GOLD analysis project Ga0307511, IMG submission 200266) | Populus trichocarpa ectomycorrhiza microbial communities from riparian zone in the Pacific Northwest, United States - 13_EM | ecosystem: Host-associated > Plants > Roots > Unclassified | place...
GCAATTCAAACCATCCCTCAACTGCTTTATGCAATAAATTTATTGATATCAATGGTAGTGGAAAATTGAAAGAATAGGAGTAGAGTACAAAAATCTTTGCATTGTTACAGAAGCACAAATTGAATGCCAGAAACAAGAGTGGGTAGTGAACAGTTCCGCAAGATGTACAAGGCTCATACAGCTCTCACGTTCTGTACTCTTGCGCTATAATTATATTTAGTTTACATGAAAACAAAACATAAACTCTACCGATATCGAGTTAATTTGAACCCATGAACTTTATTTGCTCCTGTACAGAGAAGCATACTAGAAGTTCTCTTGGCTCGCCACGTGTACAACCATGTTATGAGAGGAAAAAAATGGGGGCTTCGACTACTCCATCTGACTGGTCAATGCTGCTTCATCATCTTCAGCATCTAATTCTTGTTCCACACCTTTCACCTGCATGCATAAGATTTTCTTGAGTAAATATAACAGGAATGCAGAGAGGAGCCAAGATGTGATTCCCACTTGTAAGTTTTCCTAGCAATAATAGCCAGGTAATTAAAAAATGATGTTAAGCAAACTCATGGGCAATGGCAATGTAAAGTAATAAAGCAATGGAGGTGGCAACAGTGGGATGAATATGGAACTCAAGAGCTTAACAAGCAAGGAAGCTAGCAGTTTGGAAGCACAGAGATTAAGGAGGACATGCACAAATGTGTATACATATGTTCCTGTATAGAGAGAGACTGGAAGAAGAAGAATCCCTTAGCTGCCAATCTAATGTTTCTCTTAATTTCCAAGACCCATTTAATCCCTTGAGTTCTAGACATTAGAAATAGGATCTTAATCCCTTGAGTTCTAGACATTAGAAATTGTAGCACTTTCATCTTTCTAAATGTATTTTTTTAAAGACAAGACACGTTAATTACTTGTCAGCATGCACTTTAGAGCACAATAATATATCCAGAACACATCAGAAATAATAGCATCAACAAAATTCTGTACTTAACACAGGATAACACAGTTAGTGACCTGCACCACCAAATATCTTCAAGAACTAGTCAAGAATCGATTTAAGCCATGGTCTTTTTCTATTATCCTAAAGCTTTATAATCAAGTTCTAATGCTCCCGCCAAACGAGCATTAGCCTGCTGGTAAGTGCTATTAACTTTTGAAAATATGCAATTTGTCATTGCACTAATTCTCAATGGGCTTCGTTCTTAATTACTGTCCCTACATGCTTAAGTTAATGTGTAGTAAACTCAGAGACACAAATTACAGACACACAGACCAAAGTGAATTACTATTTGGCTGGTGGTGGATTTCCACATACCAAATTTTGAACTTCAGTGCAGAACCCTCTACAATGTCAGACAAAAGGTGTAATTTTGCATAGTTTAGAAATCTCAAAGATGATTTTCACTTTTTACCTCTGGTACATAATGCATCAGCATATTCTCTATTCCAGATTTCAAAGTGACAGATGAGCTCGGACAGCCACTGCATGCTCCTTGCATTTTCAATTTGACTATTCCAGTTTCCCTGTAGAGGGCAAACATACAGATTTCAATTAATGATAAGTAACAAAATAGATTGTTCATTCAATATTCTATGAACATGTTTAACCAAGAGAAGAGAAACCTACTCATCAAAACCCTGATACTCAATATCTCCACCATCGTCCTGCACTGCTGGTCGAATACGAGTCTCCAACAGCTCTTTAATCATTGCAACAGTTTCTGAGTCATCCTGCATTAGCAGGAGTTGATATTTTCCACATTGAGTGCTTAATGCTCTATTGAAATTAGTTTAAGATGATTAGAGAATAACCAATAAAATCCTCCAAAATCTCAGTTCTCTCTCCAGTGATAACCTAAACTATATTCAGCTATTTTACAGTAATCAACATCAGCAAATATCTGTTGAACTTCACAGCAGAAGAGTACAAAAGGGATGAAAAGCACCGTTCAATTACTCATAACTCTGATATTTGGGATATGGGTGGCAAAAAACTGCATAACATAATACATCGATGTCGATAGAACCTCTTATATCAAACATCTGGATTTTCTCAACAGATACAAACCAGCACTACTCCTGAGCTAAATTCATTAAAAAGCGAATTGAGAGAGGGGGGAATAGAAAAGTGAACATGAGTACACCTTTACTATAAGTTAATGCCCAAGGAGAACTTTAAATGCATTAGTACATGCCAAGGACCACCCAATATGAAATGCAAGCATAATCCTAAGAAGCAAGCTTCATTTTTTGTGGACAGCTGAAAAATCAGTAAACTATAAAGATATACCTCACTAATAGCCGTGTCCTTCGCTGCAGCAGTTTGCGAGTCTAGAAACAATGGTTCTCCAGAAGAATAGAAGTCCATGATAGCTGCAAATATTTCAGGCTTTAGGAATTCCCAAGTAGCATCATCTGACTTTGTTATGGTGATAAAATCAGGTCCAAAGAAAACTCGATTGATACCTGTGAAAAAACAATACAGGGTACAGGTTAAAAAAATATAAACAATCATAGCATTACGTTTACCCAAGAACAAAACCAATTCAATCTTACCATCGATTCCATAAATAGCTTTAGCCAATGGAGAATTCATGGCTGAACGTGCATTTGGGAAATCCGCACTTCCTACATCCATCACCGGCTTCCCAGGATAAAACATAAGGGATGATGGATTTGGTGTGGATTGAGTTTGTATAAACATGGTCCTCCTCTGCCCTGTGCAAACCATCACACCTCAGCTTACTGAACTTCACCAATCTTTAATCAACACAGAATTAAAAAAAACTCTATAACCTCTAAAGTTCATATCTTTACAGCATACCCCATAATTCTTATGTAAAATCAATAATCTAAGTGTTGTTATTTCCCAATAACTGCAAGTAACTAAGCTAACTAACCAATAAAATACAGATATTAATTCAATTCCTTCCTTAACTCGTCAAAATCTCTAACAAACCATTTTATTACCACATTACAACAACATTATTAAAAAAAAGACCCTTTACATATCTTAAAACAAATATTAACATAAAACATAAAAACTCAAACCACAAGGTAAAAATAACATAAAATAACAATAATTTCAATCATAATAGAACAACCTGTCAAAACGGTCAATTTCTCAGGATGCAAAGAAGAAGCCAACGTTTTCGAATCAGGGAAAGCACCACCGCTGCTGTGCCAAAACGCTGTTGTTGCTGATGAAACATGTATAAAGCGGCGAGGAGTCAAACGACATGTAGTGTTGATTTCTCTGCAAAGTCCGAAACTTTTTTGGTTTGATAGAGCTCGCGATATTAATCTGCCAAAACCCTTCATTATTTCTCTCTTGTAGGTTCGCTTTGAATGTGAAATGGATGCAGGAGATGCAAAGCTTCGAGCTTTTTAGTGGTGATGGTGTATTCGTAATAAAGTCGAGGAGTAAGGGTAGATAAATTGAAAGCAGGTAAAGATCAGCAGCTTTGGAAGCAGGGAATTGGGTGGTTTTGGACCGTCAATTTTGAGATTATATATTGAAAATTTGGAGGTGTGGTTTGATCCTTATGTTTATTGAAATCTACTATTTTAGTCCCTTTGAATCAACATCTTTCTAGTGGTGCACTAGAAATCTACTAATTTAATTTCTTATGAGATTTTTTTTAAGAAAATATGTTATTTTTGTAAGTGTGGTTTTAATGGAAAATAGTTGGAAATAGTTAAATATAAATAAAAACATGTAAACGCACGCAACGTAAAATTCTCTTCACCGATATCTAAACGCCACGTGTGACCCACAATATAACGTCGCTTGCACTAAAATCACACGCAATCGTCAAACTCTATCATCTATCTCTCTTTCTCGATCAAAAATTCTGTCCAAAAATATTCCCCAAAACACAAACCCTAACACTAACACTAACACACATGAAATCAAGTGATTCCCAAACAAAACCTAATAGATTCCCAATCGAACCCTAATTTGATGATTCTGACAATCCAGTCACCCAAACTCTAACAATTGTTACTTCTCTCTCTCTCTCTCTCACTTTTTGGGTCTATTTGTTGTTGTCATGGAGGGCTCTGTGGTGGTGGATGATCTTGGAGCCCCCGAGTCATGGGAGGTGGCTGATTTGGACGAGACGATGAGTCGTTTGTTGCTTAATAAAGACTCTAAACAGCAAAAGCAACAGCCTCAAGACCAGCTCGCTCGTTCGGGTTCGGGTTCGGGTTCGGGTTCTCTCGGTCCGGGTGAGAAAGTAACCGATGATGTTATCAATCAGGTTGATCAGTTTCTTCGTGAGGCCTTGCAAAACCCTCGCGAACGGCTCTCAAGTGAGTTTTTTTTTCTCTAATTTTGATTAACATGTGTTAATTGTTTCATACGTTAGTTTTGTATGAGAGCTGTGTGAGATTTTTCTTTTTGTTTATGCATGTTAATGGGTAGAGTAGCGAGTGATTTAGCTAAATTAGGTGGTGATTTAGCTGCAGTTGGTTTTTAATGGATGGGGTGGTGTTGATTTTGCTGGGTATTTCGTGAGTGATGGTGTTTTTTACTGGTTGTAACGTGGTTAATGTGTGAATTTCACTTGTGGATGATTATGGATGAGATGGAAATTGTATGTTGTACCTTTGAAGAGGGCAATGCTTCTAGAGGTATGATGATGGCGGGGATATAAGAATGGGAAGATATTCTACTACAAAGCTTGGAGACGTTTGTGCTTAGAAATTTTCAGGTAGTTTTAGTCAGATTGCTTGAGAGAGGAGATTTGGGTGGATGATTTTCTTAATAATCAAACTGACGTGTAGGAAAGATTTATGAGTATTTGCAATGGAAAGCAAGTAAACTGGATTCAATAAAAGAAGTCTTGGTTTTGACTTGGTAAGAAGGGGCGTGGCTGACCTACGGACTGCTTTTTTTTGGTCTGTGTGTTTGTGTATTTATTTATTTATTATTATTTATTTATTTTTGGTCTGTTGTTGTTGTTGCCGTTCCATTTTTATTTTGGGAGGGAGGGGTGCAGAGGAGATGGGCTGGGGTTTTCAGTAGAATGTTAAGTTGGTTTCAGCCCAAATTTGGGGCCTGCAGTTATTTTTTGAATTGGGTTTTATCAGGAATTTAGATTTTTTTAGATGCAGTTGATAATGATCTTATGAGTTCCCAGTTTCTCTTTTTGCAAAAATCAGTATTATGAGAACTGTAGGGATGACCTGCTAGTTATCATCATTCACATTGTTTTTGTTTTCTTTATGTGATTTAAGTATTTTATATATCCTGCTTTTTCATACAAGTAAATTCATGTATATCTTCTATTCAGTTTTGCGGATGGAACAAGATGTAGAAAAGTTTATCCGTGATCCAAACCAACAACAATTAGAATTTCAGCAGTTGCCTACTTCATATTTAAGGCTAGCAGCACATCGTGTGGCACAGCATTACTCACTGCAATCAATGGTTTTGTTAGACAATAGTTTACCTGATGGCTCTGGTTCCAGAATTATTGTCCGCAAAACTTCTGACTGTAGCCTTCCCTTGATTCGCCTGGCTGACATCCCCTTGAGTTTGCCATCGGAAGATGGTGACGTTATTAAGGTTGCAATTAAGCAGAGACCACAGAAACGCTCTCAAACTGCCAACAATTCAAATTCAAATTCCACAAAGTCAAATAGTTCCAAAAGTGTGGAGGAAAGAAAAGAGGAGTACAACAGGGCACGTGCACGGATATTTAACTCTAGCAGTTCCAGCAGTGGTTCTACTGGGAAACCAGAAGGTGAACCAAGATTGCAGGATGGTTCCCAGCATGGTTCATTTGGCATATCAAAGTCAGAAGAGAAATCTGCTCCAGCGATTTCTGATTTAAATTCTGGGCGGGGTTTAATTGAATCATCCACAAGCAGCGGTAGATCAGCTAGGACTAGGATGGAGAAGGAGCCAATTGGTAGGTACAGACCAAACAACAGAGTGGCCATTTTTCGGGACCGTGAGGTTGAGCGTAAGGACCCCGACTTTGATCGAAGCTATGACAGGTATTCTGTCCTTGCTTTTCTTCTGCCATCTCTCTTAGTTTGCTTTATTTAGTCGGGATAAGTTCCCATATCCTGTTCTATTCCTCTTAGTGTGGCATTTTTTAATCTTCTTCTTTGGCGAGGAATCTGTCACCGCACCTGTTACTTTGTTTGCTTGAGGCCCTGGGTTGGTGTCCACCACTTTCTTTCTGCAAGTCTGGTTGTTAAACTTCATACGTAAACCTAAATGAGAAAAGGAAGGAATGTGAAGAAAAAAAAGGGTAAAAATTAATAATAAAGACCATTTGAACATAGAAAATTGATGAGACATAGGTACGTGTCCAAAGAGGGTAAAACAATGCTGCAAATTGTGCCAAAAATTTGACAGTGGATTAGTTTCTCCAAAAAAGTTAATCGGTATTGCACTTATTTAGATGTGCCATCTCTTCACTAATTTTGGCTTTATAACTTCTGTGGTAGGTTGAATTTTCCTTTTCTTTTCCATGTTTAAATGCTCAGTGTCTGTTGATTGTTTTCTGTTTGCTGTTTGATGGGAGTTTCACCCTTTGCAATGTTTTGATAGAATTAGTGGCTTGTGGCCAATTAAAATGAGGATAGCTAGCTAATCCAACTGTGGTACTGTAAATGAGAGCAAGGGATACCTAATAACATATACATTTTTAGCATCAAGTGTGTTTATATCCCTTGTAGCTCAAGTCAGTAACCTGAGTGCCCACAGTTGGAGGTTGGAAATTACTGTGTCTAGTCTGAAAACGAATTTATTGTTCTTGCGAAGTTGATTAGCTTACTACAGCAATGAACTTGATCTGTCTTTGTTGAGTAGAGCAAAATTATGATGAAATGTTCTTGCAGGTATATGCAAAGATTTGATCCTGGTTTTGGATTCAATGGGGGAGGACCTTATGCCATTCAGCCTATGTACACTCCTGCACTGAATTACAACACTGAATTTCCACAACTTGGGTCCGCCCACAGGCCTCAGATATCTACAGAACAGCAACCTCGGCCTCACCCTCAACATGTACCAGGACCCTGGGTTGCACCATCAACCCCTGCAGGGATTGGATATGGTCATCCTGATACTCATATACCACCATTTAATCCGAATCATGTTGGTGCACGTTCTGCATCTGCCATTTATCTGCATTCCTCTCAGTATCCATGTCAACACCCAGGAATGCCTTTTATCCATCCCCATGAACATGTTCAGCCTTTTTCACAGGTGTGCCAGTTAGGGTGGCTTTATTTCCCTGCCATTAATTGAAGTAATCTTTTCTTTTTTCTATGAAAGGTGTTTTTCAGTACAATAGTAAGAGGAATATTTATCATCGAACTTGTAAGATATTTCTCAAGTTTGATGATCTTAGGCTCCCAACATTCAACTTTCTACTCATTGATAGTATTTTCAAGAGAAATTACAGCGTGATACTAGGTCACTACTTGAAACTGTGGGCCAACCAATTGAAAGGACTTATCATTCTATTTAGCCAGGTCATCAACTTTAAAATAAACAAACAATAACCATGGCTATTTAAAAAAAAAAGATTTTTTTATTAAGAGGAGAGAAAAACTATTTTGTTTCTTGATATGGCTAGATATATGTCCCTCACAATTGGTTGGTCAGTGATGGACCAGGTTCACCTAATAATTTCCCTATTTTCCATTACTTGTGATATTTCTGATCATCCTGTTTGACCAAAAAGATGCCTACTGCAACTTATGCAGGGTGCCTGAAATATCCTCTCTTCCCTCCCAAAGAAAGAAAGTGGGGGAAGTTTGTATCATTAATGATAAATATGTCTCAAAAAGTAAAATTGGTTTGGTGACTTGCATTGAATGTGATTAGTGCAGCTTCTGTTTTCAATTGTTTGATTTTGGTTATGGTATTGATTTCCTTTTACCATTTATGTGCTTGTACAGTCTCATCAACAGCAACCTGATGCAAGTTTTGGTTTAGCCCGGCCCCGTTGAGGGGCTTGGGCCATGCCTGCACCCTGCCAGCCAGAACTTTAGTTTGAAATATTGATGAGCTGATACAGCTGCTCATCATATCTGAATTGGCAGGAGTGCAGGCATAGAGAACCGAGCTGGATTGGAGCGGGCAATACTTCTCATGAACATCCCAGTGATCCATTCCACCAGTTTCGGTTTTGCTTGAGGCTTCTTCCATGTGGTGAAGGATGAAGAAGCTCAAGGGCTTGGCAGATCAACTAGTATTACTGGACAGGAGCTCTGTTTTGTCACTGATGATGATGAAGAATCAAATTAGGAAGAAGAATTGTCGGAGTTGTGGATGTGCGCGCTCAGTCTAATTGAAGGTACATCCCTTTGTTATGTTGCTCATGTTGTTTATCTTTTAGACTTGTCTACATCTTTTAATAAAAGATAAATTAATTTGCTTTCCTCATCCCTACAGACCATATGGGCCAAAGGGGATGTGCTTGAAGGACATTTTTCTATCAGAGTTGGCATGTTTTTGGCTTGTCGCGGCTTGCCCCCTTAGAGAACTCTGATTACGCCTGACTGTTCTGTACACTTGACTTGCAGGAATAATGAAGCAATTCGCTTCATGTATTATAGGAACAGATCTTTTTGAACTGTAACAGCATCTTTGATTGCTATCTATGATGGGTGAAGTTATTTGTAATCTATTCCTGCTTCCTTGCATGTTTTATTCTCGTGTACCAAAAATTTGCATTCGTTCTGGATGTCTTTGAGTGTTTGCCCAGCAATCTTATATGCTTCTACCATGCTGGAAATGTGCAGGCACTGATGCACCCATCAGAATGTGGAAGATTGTAAGCTTGTTGATCGACTATTCTCCCATTCAAAATTTTATGCCCGCTGATCATGGCACGTGTGCTTAGCCACCCTCGGGGACGGGGAAAGATGGTGACAGTTTTGTAGACCATTAATGCAGCTGTTCATCAGTTGCGATCTGGTCTTTCTGTGCGAACCAAGCGCACCCGTGATCGGTAGGATTCACCATGCTTGAATCTTGTGGAGTGTGGATTGTCAGGATCGCAAATGCCTGGCTGCCATAGTTCGGACTGTCCGCAGCTGTGGTCTTCTAATGGTTGGATGAAAAAAATGGGCCTACGCCAACGAGTAGCATCTATTTCTCCTCTCCTCTCTCATCTGAAGGGGTCTTCCTTTGGAGCCTTATCTCCGTAACCACCACCCATGAATGAACAGGCTGGTAATAGTTTGTCTCACCGTTTAAAATAACGGTCGTTAACGTAACAAGTGTATTTAATGGATGTGGTGTTTTTAATCAATGATTATTAGACTTGCCTAGTAACCTCTTAAAAGTGCTTTGCACGGGTCAAGTGTATTTTTTTTTCAAATTGTTTTAAAAATTAACCTAGTTAAATGTGTATCTGATTCATCTAGTTAAACACGAGTGAGATACGACTAGATAAACAATATCATTTGAGTTTTTTGTATAAAAAAACACTAAAATAAAATATTATTTTATTTAAATAAAAGCAATTTAATTTCATGATCCAGTGACTCAAGCTATTAGCCTGTTTGATAACTATGCATTTAATGGATTTGGATCAACTTAATATTATTATTATTATTATTATAAGAGCTAGTTATATAATGGCAAGGATTCATCTATAAAATTGATTTTTTGAAAGTTTTTGTATTAGGATTTAGGTTTTCATATTTTCACTTTTTTTTTAATAGTTATGTTATGACATGTTTATAGCAAATCTGTTAGAAACAGAGTATATTAGTTTTATTTTATTTTCATACTTTTATAAATTACATTTTACATCTTTATATCTTAGATTAAACAAAATGCATTGTCAGACTATATAAACTAATTCATAAAAGTAATGTGAAAAGTGAAATTCATATCAAATTATAGAAGAGTTTTTGTAATTTTTTATTTTTTTTTAGTTTTGAGAGTGGAGAGATTAAGGTTGCTTTTGGGACTACGATTTAATTACATGTTTAAAAAAAATTATAAATGATAGCTAGCTTTTTCTTAACTAAGATTCAGCTTTCAAGAGATAGTTTTTAGTGGAGAAGTCATATAAAACCATATAATAAACACTAATAACTTCTTAACTAAGATTCAGCTTTCAAGAGATAGTTTTTAGTGGAGAAGTCATATAAAACCATATAATAAACACTAATAACTAAATGAGATTGAAAGTTTGTTTGATTTTGTAATAGTGGTTATTTTTAAAAGTATTTTTTTCTTGGAAATACATAAAAATAATATATTTTTTTGTTTTAAAACATTTATTTTTTACATCATCATTTCAAAACAATTAAAAAAAACATTAAAAACTAATTTTAAACAAAAAAAATCAAAAAAACAAACAATTTCTTCGCATGCATGATGTCACAACCACAGGATGTGACTGTGTTTTGGCGCACAGGATGTTGAAAAAAAGAACAAGATGTGGACAAGGGGACAGACATATTTGGCCAAAGCTAGACAGTTAAGCCGCAATCATTAGACATGCCATTCAGATAATTGCTTTCCTTCTGCCAGCTTGCTGTCACATGAATCTCAAAACCTTCCTTCCCTACTTCAGCCGCCTCCCGTGCTCACCCTCAGACCACACGCCTTAGCTCCGTACTAAAAACACCCTTTTCTCATCTTGTTCCCTAAGCATTATCAGCTTTTCTTCCCAATCCTCGTAAATTCTCATGTATCGAGATTAAATTCTTTTCTAAATTTAATTTCAAGTAATTAATGTCTATTTGCATCAATGTCGTTCACGAGAAACCTCGACAGAGTTTAGTTCGATGGAGTTTAGGTAATCCATCTACTTCAGCTGATGTATTCACGAGAAATTTCCCTCGAATCTTTGTTGTTTCTAAACCAGGGATACTAATACAGGCCAACGCATGTAGATTTAAACACCTCTTCTTATAAGTTGCTTCCACTGGTACACAAATTTCACTTTTTCGTGCATCATGTTTACCAGACACATTCCTTTTACGTGCGTTGCTCTAACAAAATCAACAAGACCCTCTTTCTTTTGAATATGCCAGTGAAGATCCCATGAGCTATAGACGGTTAAAGACACACGTATAATCAAGTTATTCTACGTGGAAAAGGCAGGCATGAGGGCTTTGCAGATGGGGTGTCTGCTGTTTTGGGTGAACCATGCTGTCTTCAAATCCCTTGTTTTGTCTTGAGTAACCCCCCGTGGTATGTGTGTGTGTGTATATATACATGTACACTTCTGGAATGATACGTATAATCATCCCTCTCTCTTGTACGCTCCTAATCTTAGATTCTTTTCCTAATAAGGCATACACAGGTAGGTTTATCAAGTAG
>Ga0307511_10007057_pt1 | contig 11317 bp, 8 predicted proteins | sample 13_EM_MG_FD_200266 | JGI IMG/M metagenome (GOLD analysis project Ga0307511, IMG submission 200266) | Populus trichocarpa ectomycorrhiza microbial communities from riparian zone in the Pacific Northwest, United States - 13_EM | ecosystem: Host-associated > Plants > Roots > Unclassified | place...
ACGCGGCGGGCGAGATCGTTGAGCCGCATCGAAGTCGCTGCGCACGCAACGGGATCGGGCTCGGCGCGCGTCGCGCACGCCGCCACTGTCTGCTTATCTATCTGAGCTTCACTCATTCCTACACCTGCGCAGGCACATGTGCCTGGTAGGTTGGAGAGTGCAAGAGGCGTGCCTAGGCGCCGATGGGTGTCAAAACGTGAAAGGGGTCACAACAGCGGCACGAATGCGCCGCGCGAGCGTCAATCTTCCGGCGGAAACTCGCCGCTCTGTGCCATCCCGAGCTTGCGCATCTTTTCGACGAGCGTAGTGCGGCGCAGGTTGAGCAGACGCGCAGCCTGTGCGACGGTGCCGCGTGAGCGCTGCAGGGCCTGTTCGATCAACTGACGTTCGATCGTCAGCAGGTGGGCGCGCAGGTCGAGGCCGTCTTCGGGCAGAGTCATCAAGGAGTCGGCCGTGACAGTCTTGTTGGAAACTTCCTTGCGCTCCTCGCGCTCCAACTCCACTTCTTCGAGGACCGACAGGGCGGTCTCATCATTCAGGTGCTCTTCCTCGGCAATGACCTGCGAGGGCTCGAGTGCTTTGATCTCGAGTGTCCAGTCCACCGGCGGCCGGTACTTCGGCGGCAGGTCGCGGACTTCGACCACGCGTCCGGCACAGACGATCGACAGGCGCTCGATGAGATTGGCCAGCTCGCGGACATTGCCGGTCCATTGGCACAGCGCGAGCGCGCCCAGAGCGCGCGGTGAAAGTTGCACGCGGCCCCGGCCTTCCGACAAATTCGTCGCGATGCAATCGCGTACCAACAGCGGCAGATCCTCGATCCGCGCGCGCAGCGCCGGCATCTCGATGGGGAATACGTTGAGACGGTGGAACAGATCCTCGCGGAACGTGCCGCGCTGGATCGAGTCTTCGAGGTTGCGGTGAGTTGCGGCAATGATACGCACGTTGCAACGCATGGGTACTTGGTTACCAACGCGCTCGAACACGCGCTCCTGCAGGACGCGCAACAGCTTCACCTGCATCGTCGGGCTCATGTCGCCGATTTCATCGAGAAACAGCGTGCCGCCTTCGGCGATCTCGAACCGCCCCTTGCGAGCGGAGACAGCGCCGGTGAACGCGCCGCGCTCATGGCCGAACAATTCGGACTCCAGCAGGTCGGCGGGAATGGCGCCGCAATTGACGGCCACGAAGGGCCGATTGCGACGCGGGCTCAAATCGTGAATGGCGCGTGCGCAGACTTCCTTGCCGGTGCCGGATTCGCCCAGCACGAGAACCGTGGAATCGTGTCCGGAGACTTGCCGGATCAGCGAGATGACATCACGGATGAGTACGGAAGTGCCGGTGGGCAGGCGCGCGCGTCGGTCATCCAGGGCGGCCAACCCCGCGAATCCCGTATCCGCCTCGCTCCGTAGCAAGTCGGGGACGATGACTGATTCGGCTGCCGACATTCCAACTCCACCATGCTTCTTTATTTGCGCTCAGCTGGCAGCGGTCCATGCTCCCGGGCTCCAGTGGGTCTTATGTTGAGGCGTACAGGGTCTCAAAGCTGTGAAGCGTTCCCGCTTTGTGAGCTTCTCGCAACGCAGTCTTCGTGACCCGAGTCACGAAAGGCTTGAGGCTGCCCAGCTCGAGCCTCTTACTGACCGCGGCGCGGCTGTCGGGCGCCGGCAATCTGACGCCGATGGCGGCGGAAGGCGAGCTTCTCGATGAGATCGGAGACGGCCTCGCCCATCGGGAGGAATTTAACTTTAATGTGGCCGTCGGGCGTCACGTTTGTGACCCGGCCAGCCAGTCTGAGCGGCTCTGCCATGCAGTCGCGCAGATAGATTTCAGCGATGCCCTGTTCGCCTGCCTCGGGCAGCGTGCCCGTGGAGCGCCACATGGCGCCCAATGCGTTGAAGCGTACGGGCGAAGCAGGTGGTCGGGGTCGGTTGGCAGCCAGCAGCTGCCCCACGAGATCCAAAAGGAGGTTGACCTTCAGGTCCAGCCGCATGATCTCAGCGGCGTAAGGTGCGTCCTCGGACTTTTGCTTGTCGATGGGTGTGTGCTCTTCCATCGCGTCCCAGGCTTGCAGCAGGCGCAGATTACGCTCATCGAAACTACCCATGAGATCGCGGTCCACGGGGTTCGTCATGGCACGCCACAGGATCGGCAGGACGTCCTGGAATGCGAGTTCCTCGTAGAGAACGACTGTGTCGGCACCGTCAAACATGGCTATTGCATCATCCCCCATGCGATTCGGACCTCACGCATGAGATCCGCGACCTCATCCAAGGTCGCCACCCGATTCTGTAAACTGGCGGCCACGAGCTGCCGGGACATGTAGTCACACAAATCATCCAGGTTGGCGGCAAAGGCACCGCCCGCGCGCACATCGAGAGTACTACGAAGTTCGCCGACGATCTGCACCGCCGCGCTCAGCAGATGGTGCTTTTCGAGGCTGTCCTCGTCATCCATCCAGTGGCGTGCCTGGTCGATGCGCCGCAGCGCTTTGTCCATGAGCACGAGGTACATGACGCTTCTTCCCAAAAAGGGGTGATCTCTTGCCCCTCCGGATAGCGGCGTCCGCGGGCCTAACTTGAGTAGACCGAGGTCTCGGGGGGGAGGGGGGCCGGCCTCACGGGCGCCAGGTTGGCCGCAGTCTCATCCAGGAAGAACCTGCGGACCAGAATTGCCTTGCGGAGCTTGCCTTTACGCACGTACGCCTCGTAGAGCACGTCCTTCATCACCTCGAGGACGATGCCCGCCTCGTAGCTGTCGAGCAGCGGTGGGCTCGGGCGCTGATCGGCCTCCGTGCCGAACAGGATCATTTTCAGTTTTCCGTACGCCTCCGCCGTGAGTCCGGCGAGGTCGCGTGTGGTGTTGAGCTCGTCGAAAACGCGGAGCTTGCCGCCCTCGCCGAGGTCGGTGAAAACCGCCTGCGCGGTGCGGCGGCACATGGAAGCGAAGGCGTTGAATGCGCCGGCCGAAAAGCACGCCAGGGCCTCCTTGAAGAGGGCCTCCACCTCCTGCGGCAGGTACGTGAATGAAAATTTCTCGCGCGCACGCTCGATCTCCGTGAATTGCGGTGCCAGCTCGACGCGGGACGGTCCGTACATCCTCACCTGGAAACGGGCAAACACGGGCGCGTTACACGCATCGCAGCGATAGACGATGCCGATCTGCCTGGGTTTGCTCGCCTGCAGCTCCTCGAAACGTGGAACGGCACTCGGCGTGATGTGCGAGACGACCTCGCAGTGCGGACAGGTCACCGCCACGTTCTGCTCCTGGTCGTTGATCAGACGGCTCGCCGAGTCGATATGTATGGACATAGCGTGTTGGTCGCGCCAGCGCTTGTTGTTATACGAATCCCCTACAGACTCAAGTCTAGCCCATGTGTCGCGCCCGTGAGCATAAATTCCGCCCATTTTGCTGCAGTTGCAGCTTACGTTATGTCATCGGCTTGGAGGTTTTTGCAAACGCCAGGATCTTCTCGGCGAGCTGCGCATACTCGCCGCCGAAATGATGACCCGTGCCAACCTGCTCGCTCGTCACGCGGGGAGCCTGCAGACCCGGACATATGCTGTCCTGCTCGCCTTCGCCGTAAATACACAGAACCGGCTTCACCGCGAGGTTTGCCAGCTCCGGCCGGGTCGGCAATCCTGTTGCATCGTTGCCCAGCCAGTCCGCCACGCTGACCTCGAACGAGGCAGTGGAATCGACCCCGAGCAGGCTCACGGTTGCGATCTGCGACTGCAGGTCGGCCGGCAGCCTGTTGACCACGAACGGCAGTACATCCGCGCCGAACGAATAGCCAACCAGCAGGACGCGCTTTTTGCCCCAGCTCGCGAGGTAGTGACGGATCACGCGCGCCACATCTTTTGCCGTTTCGTCGGCGCTGCGCTGCGTCCAGAAATACTTCAACGAGTTGAGCCCGACCGTGGGGACGCCCCTTGCCGCCAGGTGCGCCGCCAGCTCCTGATCGAGTCCCGCCCAGCCGCCGTCGCCTGTCAGCAGCAGAGCGAATTCATCCGAGTTGCCTTGGCTGTGGACTTCATTTACCGGCAGGTCGTCGATCTGCTGGGGCCGCAGAGCCTGCGGCGCATTGACGCGGTCAACGAGGCCCTGGTACGCCTCCAGAAATTGCGGCAACCAGTTCCGCTCGACTCCGAAGCCATGGCCTACCTTAGGTAGCCTGATGATCTGTGACCCGGGGATCTGGGCGCCGAAATCATCCACAGCCTTGGGCGCACAAACCTGGTCCTGCTGACCTTGCAGTGCGATCCAGGGCTGCTTGAGCGTCGTGGTGGGTTCGAAGATGAGGTCGTTCTTCTTGCCGTGCGAGTAGTGCAGGCCGGTGCCGGGGCACAGCGTCGCACCGCCAAAGTCCTGATCCGGGCAGAAACCGAGGCTCATCGCGCCTGCGAAGGTTCCCGGCGGGGACTGCACGAGTACGGCATACACGACCGTTGCACCGGACGAATAGCCCAGCAACACCGGTACGTGATACTCCTTCAAGCCGATCTTCTTCTGGATCTGGTGACTCAGGTTTTCGAAGTCGCCTGCGATCGGGCGGCACGATGTTTTGCCGCGCAGGGCCGCGAGATAGTGAGTAACGTCTACGCCGATGACCACGGCGCCCTTGTCTCGAAGCGCCTGCGCCATGTTGACGACGCCGAGATTCCAACCTCCATCCCCCGAGAGAAAGATGGCAACGCTGCGTGGAGTGCCTGTGGGGATGTAGACACTGACGGCGCCGAAACTGCCGGCGGACAGCCGGCGGGCAGGGGGACCGGCGGCCGCGGGGACTGCAGCCGCGGCCTCAGGGGCAGCGGCAGGTGAATCTGCGGCGAGCGAGAGAATCGGCAATAACAACAGCAGTATGCAGGCAATCGCGCGGGTCATCTGGCAAATAACTCTTTCATGCCCCCTGCGATCAGTACCGACACGTCCACGAGGACACGCGGCAGTGCGAGTCCACCGCGGGCGACCAGGTATTTCGGCTCCCACACCGGCTCAAACTTGGTCTTGTAGCGGCGCAGCCCCTCGAAGTTGTAGAAGTGCTCGCCGTAACGGAATACGAAGTTGCCGACCCGGTGCCAGGCGGGCGCGAGGGGATGGCGTTCGAGGCCTGCCAGCGGCGCCATCCCTAAGTTGAACCACTGGTAGCCCTGCGCGCGTCCCCATTTCATGAGCTCGATGAAGAGGTAGTCCATGGCTCCCCGGGGCGCATCGTTTCCAAAGCGCATGAGGTCCACCGACAGCTCCTCTTTCGTGCCGGAAGTCCACAGATTCGCGAACGCGGTGGGACTGCCTTCACTGCGTACCAGCGCCATGGGGAAGTTGCGCAGGTATTCGGCCGAGAAGGCCCCTACCGAGAAACGCTTCTCGCCGGTCGATTTGCTCGCGAGCCAGGAATTGGAGATCTTCTCGAGAGTCGGCAGCAGCTCGAGGACCTGCTCGGGCGCCAGCACCTCGAAGCTTGCGCCGTCGCGCTCGGCGCGGCGATGTGCCTGGCGCAGGTCGGCGCGTGCCGGGCCCTCCAGGGAGAAGTTAGCCAGCGGCACGCGCGCCTCTTCGCCAATCTTGAGTGCCGCCAGGCCGAGATCTACGTACAGAGGCAGTCGGTCGCCGCTTGCCTGGTAGAACACGGTTTGTCCGCCGTGGCGGTCGGACAGCTCGCGGAAGCGCCACACCAACTCCTCAGCGCCCGCTGGCGAGCCTACGGGGTCGCCCAGCGCAATCCAGCTTCGGCCGGCAATCTGGTACATCACGAAGGTGTCGCCGGAATCGTTGAACAGCAGGCGTTTATCGCCGGTGAGCGCGGCGTTGCACACTGTCAGATCTGACTTTGCAATCACCGCGCGGGCGCGCTCGAGTTCCTCGGGACCTGCCACTGCGGGCGCCGGTTGCGCCGGCCGCAACATCGTGAGGAGCAGATAGCCGGCGAGCAGTACTACGACCACCAGCGACGCGCGCAGCATGCGTGGGGCATCGCCGTTCAGAGCAAATGTCCACCAGAGCTCGTCCGAGTAGTCAACATGCCGGTATGCAACGAATCCGATCCAGACAGCCAGCAAGGTGACGCCGATGATGCTGACCACCCAGACGGGTCCCACGCGCTCGGAGAGGATCGCCGTCGGCCGGTGAAACGCGTTGCGGCCGAGTGCCAGCACACCCAGCACGAGGGCAAGGACAGTGGCCTCTTCGAAATCGAGGCCCTTCAGCAGCGAGGCGAAGATTCCGGCGGTCAGCAGCCAGAAAGTGATGTGGTAGGCGGCGTGCACACGGCGGAACAAGGCGCGCGCCAGGATCAGCAGGCCCAGCCCGATCACGCTGCCGGCGAGGTGTGATGCTTCGACGACGATCAGAGGCAGGAACTGATAGAGGGTGTGGAGCCGCTCATCCACTCCCGGCGTCGCGCCCGAAAGTAACAGCAGCGTGCCTGCGAAGAAGGTGAGCGCACCCGCGATCTGCGGCACGATGGGGGCGATGTAGATACCGGCAAGCTCGCGTGCCCTCGCGAGCTTGCCGCGCTGGGCGCTTACTTCTTTCGTGATGAACAGCAACGTGCCGAAGAACAGCGGCACGAGGTAGTACACCACCCGGTAGGCGAGCAGAGATCCCAGCAACGCGTCCTTGGGGACGTCGGGCAGCGTGTACAGAATGACCGTTTCGAACACACCGATACCGCCGGGAACATGGCTGATGATTCCGGCGATGACGGCGACGGCGTAGGCGCCGACGAAAGCTATGAAACTGATATGAGCTTCCGGCGGCAGCAGCCACCACAACACTGCGCTCGACAGGCTCAGATCGATGACGCTCAAGCCGATCTGCACCAGAGCGATCCTGGGTCCCGGGGGGCGCAGCGCCCAGCCACGGATCTCTATGACACTGCGTGAAAGGGAGCCCCACAGACCGTAGGCCGCAACGATACTGAGCAGCAGGAAGCCGACCGCCATCGCCCAGGCCGCCTGCAGATGCAACAGCGAGGCTGCCTGCTCCGGAGTGACCAACAAGGATATGCCCGTCAGGGTGGTGAGCCCGATGCCGATCGACAGGCTGCAGAAGGCCGAGATGGTAGCGACGTCGACTGCGGTTACCCCGGCTGTCGAATACAGGCGGAAGCGGATCGCGGCTCCCGTGAACGCCGCAAAGCCGAGCGTATGCCCGAAGGAATAGGCGATGAACGAGGTGAACAACACCCGTCCATAGGCGATTGCGCGGCGCCTGTACCTCAAAGCCAGCGCGTCATAGGAGCTCAACAGCAGGTAGCTGGCTGCGGTAAAGCCGAGCGCCGCCAGGATGTTGATCCGGGGAATCGCGTGCAAATGTTGAAACACGCTGCGCAGGTGCAGTTGTTTCAACTCGTGATGCAGGACGGCCACGACGCCGCCGAACACCAGCAGCGCCGCGACCGGCGCCAGCCAGCGCAGGCCGCTTCTGTCCTTGCTCACGGGCAGTTCCGCGATTGCCGAGCGACCAGCCAAGATATCAACGCGTCAGTGGCTTGTACTTGATGCGATGAGGCTGCACGGCCTCATCTCCCTTGCGGCGCTTGTAGTCCTCGGTGTACTCCTGGTAGTTCCCCTCGAACCACACGACCTGCGAGTCTCCCTCGAACGCGAGAATGTGGGTTGCGATGCGGTCGAGAAACCAGCGGTCGTGGGAGATCACGACGGCACACCCCGGGAAGTTGAGCAATGCATCTTCGAGGGCACGCAGTGTCTCGATGTCCAGGTCGTTGGTGGGCTCGTCGAGCAGCAGCACGTTACCACCGGACTTCAGCACCTTGGCGAGGTGCACGCGATTGCGCTCGCCGCCCGACAGATCACCGATCAGTTGCTGTTGCTGCGTGCCTTTGAAGTTGAAGCGGCCGACATAGCCGCGCGAGGGTGTCTCGTAGTTGCCGACCTTGATCATGTCGAGGCCGCCGGAGATTTCCTGGAAGACGGTTTTCTTGTCATCCAGGGCCTGGCGGGACTGATCGACATAGGCGAGGCGTGTCGAGGGTCCGATGCGGATCTCGCCGGCGTCCGGCTTTTCGGCGCCCGTCAGGATCCGGAAAAGGGTGGTCTTGCCCGCGCCGTTGGGCCCGATGATCCCGACGATGCCGCCGCGCGGCAGGCTGAACGACAGGTTGTCGATCAGCAGCCGCTCGCCATAGCCCTTCCTCAGGCCGGCGGCTTCGACCACCAGGTCGCCGAGGCGCTCGCCCGGGGGGATGTAGATCTCGTTGGTTTCGTTGCGTTCCTGGAATTCCTTCGAGGCCAGCTCTTCGTAGCGCTGCAGTCGTGCCTTGCTCTTGGCCTGCCGGGCCTTGGGGTTCTGGCGAACCCACTCCAGCTCGCGTTCCAGGGTTTTGCGCAACGCATCCCGTTCGCGCTCTTCGAGGGCGAGGCGCTTCTCTTTCTGCTCGAGCCAGGAGGAGTAATTGCCGTGCCAGGGAATACCGTGGCCCCGGTCGAGCTCCAGAATCCATTCGGCGACGTTGTCGAGGAAGTAGCGGTCGTGAGTCACTGCAATGACTGTGCTCGGGTATTCCTCGAGGTAGCGTTCCAACCAGGCGATGGATTGTGCATCCAGGTGGTTGGTGGGCTCGTCGAGCAACAACATGTCAGGCGCCGACAGGAGCAGCCGGCAGAGCGCAACGCGGCGCTTCTCACCGCCCGACAGGGTCGCAATACTGGCATCCCACGGCGGCAACCGCAGCGCATCGGCAGCGATCTCCAGCTTGCGCTCGAGTTCCCATCCCCCGGCGGCGTCAATGGCGTCCTGCAGCTTTGCCTGTTCTTCGAGCAACGCTGTCATCTCATCGTCAGACATCGGCTCAGCGAATTTCTCGCTGATCTGGTTGAACCGTTCCACGTGGTTAAAGGTTTCGCCTACCCCTTCCATCACGGTGACCCGCACGTCCTTCGTGGGGTCGAGTTCCGGCTCCTGGGGCAGGAAGCCGACGCGGATACCGCCCTGGGGTCTTGCCTCGCCGTCGATATTGCTATCGAGGCCCGCCATGATCTTCAGAAGGCTGGATTTGCCAGAGCCGTTGAGGCCGAGCACGCCGATTTTGGCGCCAGGGAAGAATGAGAGGCTTATGTCTCGTAGGATGACCCGCTTCGGCGGGACCACCTTCGAGACTCGGTTCATCGTATAGATGTATTGGGCCATGCTGGAATGTAGCGAACTGTAAGCGTCGGTTTACGAGGGCCGGCATTATGGGGGAGTCCTCCCCCGTTGGCGATGGTGGCCGCCTGCTGCTGTGCTAGGCTTTTCCCCCAATGGACAATACCAACCTGGGGGTCGTCGTCAGCGAGAGACTTGCTCGCTACGGCTTCGGCGACGGTCATCCGTTCGGTCCGGACCGGCATGCCGCTTTCCTTCGAGAATTTGAATCCCGGGGACTTCACCGCCGGGTCCGGATTCTCGAGCCGCGGGACGCCTCACGTGAAGAGCTGCTGTCGTTCCACACATCCCAATATGTCGATCTCGTCAAGGAACGCTCTGTCAGCGGGCAGGGTTTCCTGGATGGAGGCGACACGCCCGCATTTCGCGGTGTTTACGAGGCTGCTGCTGTAGTCGTTGGCGCAACGCTGAATGCGGCGGCGGCGATAATGAATGGACAGTGTCGGCACGCGTTTGTTCCGATCGCGGGTCTTCATCACGCAGCGCGTGACCATGCCGCGGGCTTTTGCGTTTTCAACGATTGCGGCGTGGCGATTGAGCTCTTGCGCAAGAACTCCGGCCTTGAGCGCATCGCCTACGTCGATATCGACGCGCACCATGGTGACGGGGTTTTCTATGCGTTTGAGGACGATCCCGGGGTGATATTCGCGGACATGCACGAGGATGGTCGGTATCTGTACCCAGGGACGGGGACGCCCGCGGAGACGGGGAAGGGCGCGGCCGTGGGCACCAAGCTCAATCTGCCTATGGCGCCCGGGTCAGACGACGCCGCTTTTGACCAGATCTGGCCCCGCGTGATTACCCACCTCGAAAAGTTTGAGCCGCAGTTCATCATCCTTCAATGCGGTGCGGACAGCTTGGAGGGGGATCCCATCACGCACCTGCGCTACTCCGCCCGAGCGCACGGAAAAGCGGCGCGGGAGCTGGCTCAGCTGGCTGACCGCTTGGGGCACGGACGGGTGCTGGGCCTTGGGGGTGGCGGCTATAACCGTTTGAATCTGGCCCAGGCATGGACTGCCGTGGTGGAAGGCTTGATGTAGGAACTGGGAGCCGCGCGGCGGGCGTCGCCCGTGTTCCGCGAGGGTGTCGCTGGCGTTCCGCTAACCCTTTGATTGCCCCGGCGCAGGCTTGCGGTGGCGGGCGGTTCGCAGGTATTCCGGTACAATGCGCGGCTCCGTTTCGCCCTCTGTCACAAAGGCTCCATCATGTTCGCAAAGACCATGGACATCGCCGGCTTTGACCCTGAACTCGCCAAGGCCATCCAGGGCGAACGGCAACGCCAGGAAGACCATGTCGAGCTGATCGCGTCCGAGAACTACGCCAGCCCACGTGTCCTGGAAGCACAGGGCTCGGTGCTGACCAACAAGTACGCCGAAGGCTATCCGGGCAAGCGCTACTATGGTGGTTGTGAGTACGTCGATATCGCCGAACAGTTGGCCATCGACCGCGCGAAGAAACTGTTCGGGGCTGACTACGCCAACGTGCAGCCGCACTCAGGGTCACAGGCGAATGCTGCGGCCTATTTCGCCCTCGTTCAGCCGGGAGACCCCATCCTCGGCATGAGCCTCGACCACGGCGGCCATCTCACGCATGGAGCGAAGGTCAATTTTTCGGGTAAGTTCTTCAAGGCCACGCAATACGGGATCAGATCTGACACTGGTGAGATCGACTACGATCAGGTGCAGCGGCTGGCCGAGGAGCACAAGCCGAAGATGATCATTGCCGGGTTTTCCGCTTATTCCCGCGTGATTGATTGGGCGCGCTTTGCTGCAATCGCCAAGAGTGTTGGCGCCTACTTCGTTGTGGACATGGCGCACGTCGCCGGTCTGGTCGCTGCCGGTGTGTATCCGAACCCCATTGCGCATGCGGACGTCGTGACTACGACGACGCACAAGACGCTGCGCGGACCCCGAGGTGGCTTGATTCTCGCCAAGGCGAATGACGAGATCACGAAGAAAATCAACTCGCTGGTTTTCCCGGGCACGCAGGGCGGGCCCTTGATGCATGTCATTGCGGCGAAGGCCGTCGCGCTGCTGGAGGCGTTGCAGCCGGAGTTCAAGGAATACCAGCACCAGGTTCTGAAGAACGCGCGAGCGATGGCCGCTCGGTTCGCCAAGAAGGGTTATCAGATTGTTTCGGGCGGTACGGACAA
>Ga0307511_10007059_pt1 | contig 11316 bp, 12 predicted proteins | sample 13_EM_MG_FD_200266 | JGI IMG/M metagenome (GOLD analysis project Ga0307511, IMG submission 200266) | Populus trichocarpa ectomycorrhiza microbial communities from riparian zone in the Pacific Northwest, United States - 13_EM | ecosystem: Host-associated > Plants > Roots > Unclassified | place...
ACTGCTGAAAATATTTCATCGAAGTCTATGCCAGGTTGTTGTGAGAAGCCTTGTGCAACCAGGCGGGCTTTGTATTGTGTTATATTGCCAGTGGCATCTCGTTTGATCTTATAAACCCACCTGCAGCCAACGATATTACAATTTTTTGGTTCAGGTACAATTGTCCAAGCATTTTGATCTTTAAGCAGATGTAGTTCTTCTTGCATTGCTTGGAACCACTTGGAGGCGTCCGTGCAAGATATAGCTTGGTTGTGAGTGCGAGGCTCATCCTCTTCTGTTGTAAGTAGTGCACAACCTAAAATCTTAGTATGTGGAGGATCAGGTAGATCAATGGTTTCCCAAAATGGACGAGGTTTATGGTATGTTCTACTGCTAACACGTTGTGTAGCAGGCTTCGATGTCATAGATGATTCAATAGGTAGATACTGTTGTGCATCTTCGGGTGGCGGTGGTACTGAAATTTCGAAATTCTTGGGTTCATTTGAGTCTGTAATTCTAACAGGGTCGTCCATTTCAATTTCTACAAATCATGATTCTGTCTCTGGATTGGTTAGTGCATGTGATAGTTGCAGGGAGTTTGGTGCAGTTGGACTTGAGTTTTTAGGGAAATAACATGCATTTGCAGGAACAGAACGTATATGTTTGTTAGATTCTTGAATTCTGTAAATATGTGAGGTAGAGATTTGTCTAATAAACGTGGCTAATTTGGCTCTCGAATGAAGTTTTGTGACAGCTGGATGCTTTTCAGAAGGTATATGGATATAGCAAGATGCGCCAAAGGTACGCAGGTGCGAAATTTCTTGTTTGACATGATATAGTGCTTCGCATGGTGTCATTCCATTAAGAAATGAGTGCAGTAGGCGATTTCGAACGTAAACTGCAGTAGATCATGATTCCGCCCATAGGCGTTTGTCCAAGTTTAATAACATAGGACGAATCATGTTCTGAAATCTTCGCTTATAGCGTTCTGGTATACTATTGGATTTATGATTGTAAGGTGCAATTGGTTCATGTCGTATACCTTTGTTGCTCCACAATGTTTGCCTTCGCTTGTTGTTATATTCTCCACCATTATCAGTTTTAAAACAGAGAATAGTGGCTGAAAATTGACAATCAACCATGTTGACAAAGTGTTCAATAACTGTAGCAGCTTCTTCCTTGGATTTAAGGAAGTAAACCCAACTCAGTCGGCGTAAAATAAGCAATAAAGGTCATATAATAACATGTGTTACCATATGAGGGTACTAGTGATGTGCCACTTAAGTTGCTATGGATCATTTCGAAGCGTCGTGACGAATGGTGTTCTTGTGTATGTGGAACTTTGTGGGTTGATTTCGCTTGAATACATGCGATGCACTCGAATTGTAGTGGTGCTGGTGGTATGACATACCCATCTTGATAGGCAGCAGGAACAATCTGAGAATTGTGACCTAGTGCATTATGCCATTGCTCACATGATGTTTTATATGTTACAAACGCATTTGAAGCTGATTTAGGTGCTTCAATAATACAGGGAAGACCATTATGAAACTCTGTAGTAAGAACTAGTTTTCTATTCTTTGTATACAAGTATCCATTATTGCCACTGGCTTCCAATATGTAGCCTTAAGCACGAACTGAATTCCATGAGAACAAGTTATGACAGAGAGTAGGAACATATAAAACATCTTTCAGTATTACTGGTTGAACTGAGCCATCAGGAAGTAAACAATTCAAGTGAACTGTTCCTGTTCCCTCTACCTGTAAAATGGTATTTCCGCCTACAGTTACAGTTCCATAATACCATTTGATTGCATCAAATTGTCCTATATCACATGTTATGTGAGAACTTGTACCAGAATCAAATTCCCAGGCTGTAGGAGAGGAAGAACTAACACTTGTATATGCATGTTCCATGGTTATGTGGGCAGCTTCTTGTATTGGCTGTTGTTTCTTAGCCTCTTGATCCCATTTTAGACGTCTGCATTCACTCCATGTATAACCTTCAAATGGCGTCTTGTTGTGTTTTTTGCAGTATGTACACCACTTAGTATCTGTTTTACCCGAACTTGTAGTATTTTTCGCATTTTGATCCATGCTCTGTTTTCACTTTTTAGAAGCTGGAGACTTCCTTGTAATAAGAGCCATGTCAGCTGCAGTGACCAATTGCTGGTTTGTAGTAAGGCTATGAAGTCTAGACTTCAATTCAGCATAAGTGAGGTTATCTTTAGTTGATAAATTGTCGACTGGGTTCGGATAGTGCTTTACTAAAGCACCAAGTAGAAAATCTCGTTTGGCCTCTTCGAAGCTAAAGAATGTGTATAGGGCTTCTAGATACCCATTGACAGGGCCAGACACACTCTGTTGGTATTGGTGTTCCCATTCGGTTTCCTATGAATCAATAAATTCATGGATTGGTTTTGAAGGGTTGAAGTTGTGTGACATAGTTGTGAACTTGTTCTATTACTGAATATAGCTGAATGTGTTATCCACATAGTAGGTATCGTGGAGGTATGTCCAGATTGTATATGGGGTCTCATATTTTGACACCTTTTTAAGAATTGGTTTGCTCATAACTTGCATCATAATTAGGAGTGCAGATTGGAAAAGAGTGAGATATGCACCTTTCTCTTTTGTAGACGCATTTTCAGTAGGAGCAAGCCCATTGATGACGATTGAGGAGGTGCCCATTCCACGAAATACCATCTTCATAGTATCTGCCCAATCCACATGGTTTTATTGGGCAACTAGGGAATCAATATTTTTCACTTTGACTGCTACTTGGCGGAATTCCTGAGGCAGCGGGAAGGTAGGAGGTGGAGCTGAGGCTGGTTGATATTGACCAGCTTCAACTGGGTCAGGGGATGGTGAATGCGCCATTGTATGTGCGTTTTTTAGTAATTGGTAGAGGTAGAGCAGTTCGGGCTCATAACCTGTTGAAGTACAGGTATATGGGAGATATACTGTATGCAATAAGGAGCAGCATTCTACGAGGGATCTGGTGAAGGAAAGTGAAGAAGTACGGAGTCTATCAGACTCTAACGGACAAAGTGGAGGTGTTTGAGCATGGTGGCAGAGCAAGTGCAAAGGTAGGAAATATAGAAGAGTGTATATGAGATGAGATTGAAGTGTAAGGTAATAATGTTCAAAGTGGTGGGTATTGCTCCCCACAGTAACTTTCAGATAGTAAACTTAATGTTGTTCAGTTTATAACTAAGAGATCTTAATTAATATATCCAGCATCATCAATCTAAGTTGTCTAGTGTCCATTGAGAGCCTGCCTCACATGCAGGTGGACCAGCTTCAAATCCATATAACTTTGTGGATATGACTCCGTCGATCTTCATTAAAGTCTCATTTGAAAGCTCTCTCTTCATTGAATCTCATAGACCAGGTCCGTTACACACTTATGTTAACTAGGCATGTACTAAATCCTACAAAAGTAGCTTTAACAACAACAACAGCCTAGAGGTCACCCGGTTTAATGCTGATCGCAAAACGGATTCCAGAAATAGATTCCATGTGCAGACCTACCCCTAAATCCAACTTCAACTGAAAGTATCTGAGAACCTTTGTTTTTGCCCAGATTTCCAATGCCCCTTATAGTGTCACCGCAGGCACTTTAGTCTAAATCACGCTCTAATAAATAGATTTTTTTATTTTTTTATAAGAAGATTTCAGGATAACCCAAAATGGCTAGTAGCGACTGATGCGGCTAGTATGATATGTCTGCAGGACCGTAATAATATAGTCCTCGCAACCATAGTTATGATTTCCCGATCGGGCTTAGTCTTGTGCTGCAAAAAGGTTCCGACGTTGCATATCGCGTGGTATGGACCTAAACCCCATTTGCTAAGTACTTACCTTAGTAGGTTCAGGGAAACCAATCCTAGTTCAGGATAGCTTGGTAAGTTCAGAGTAACTGCTCTAATACAATTTTTGACGTTGAAATATTTTTCTGCAGTTGTGTAGTTAGAAAATTTGCCTGACTATAACTAGATCACTAGTAGTTGGAATCAAACGAAACTTGACCTGTAGCTCCAGCTACAAGTTTTTAAGTGGTTCCTGTATTCCTGAACTCAGCACGCAATGTTTCTTTTGTTGGGCTATACTGCATATAGAAGTATTACTACGGGGAGTAATCTTTTCTAGTAACGCGCAATACTTATTGTTAATTATTTCTTAGACATGTATTACACATCTTTGGCTTGTTCTTAATAGTATAAGTACTCTTAGGGGGGCTGGTAGTCACCCCGTTACAGTATCCCCCTCCTCAAGGATCTTGCCCGCAAGAACCTATTTGAGTATATGGTAATATATTAAAGTTTTCAAACTGAGATATATTTGTTGGGCCTGGAGTTTTACCCCCCTAGTATGCCTCCAATGGAGCTACGCATGTCTCTTTTCACCTATGGGACAGGTTTTATGTGACAAAGAGAAAAAGCATAGGAAATCATCCCAAAAACCTAATGCCTACTAGAGGAAAAAATAGGAATCCTTTAAAGTGATACCTTAGGGTCCCATAGCTTGTGAGGATCATCAGGAAGGAATTGGCGCACTACGTGCTCACCAGCATCCTTTAGATTCTCGTAAGGTTCCTATGCATCCTCATCTGATCCATATCCTTTCCAAGATACTAGATATTTAACTTGACCACCTTTTATCTCCGAAGTCTTGATTTTCTCGATCACATACTCCTGCAACTCGTAGTCCCCTGGTGGGGGTGTTGGCCACCGTTTTCCCAGGATGGTATTCTGGCAGTAAGGTTCCAGAAGGCAGATGTAGAAGACTGGGTAGACTTTGCCAGACAAAGGGAGTCACTTGAGTTAATAAGCATTGGTGCCATATAGCTTTTCGATTTCGAATTTACCCCTTAGCTTATAATCCAGATTCTTGGATGCTCTTTTCGTTTTGATTTTCTTAGTATTGTCCATCACCTAGTCTCCTACCTTGAATTGCAGTTCCTTGTTAGCCACTTTCTGGTAATAGTACTTAGCCATCCAGGGCTGAGCTGCTTTCAGGTTTTCGCTTATAACTTCTCTCATAGGATCCAAGGCCTCCACCATCTTGACTACCTTAGGGTGATTGCTTTCGGTCATGTTCATCAGTAAAAAAAAATCTGCGATCCAATTCGCTACATGGCTTTATAACAATTTTCTGTCCCATACCCATTGTATGCGCTACTAACATCATCCCCACTAATTGCTTCCCATTTGCCTTTTCAACAGCCATACACTTGTCTTTGCACCTCATGCCATACACTTGCGCATGTTATCTCGCTCATGTTGCCATTTCTACAACCTCTCTGTTATGGGGTAACTACCGGCCAACCTAAGGGTACTTGTACTATACAGAAGGACCCAAGGATATGTTATACATGTCTAAGGAATACTTAATAATAAGTATTGCGCATTACTAGAAAATATTACTTGTAGCAGTACTACTTCTATCTGCAGTACAGCTCGACTAGAGAAATATTGCGTGCTGAGTCCAGGGATATAGCAACTACTTGAGAACGTGTAGCTGGAGCTATAGTTCAAGTTTCGTGTGATTCCGACTACTAGTGATCTGGTTACAGTAAGACAAATTTTCCTACCATACGACTGAAGAAAATAGTACTAAGTGGAAAATTGTATGGTACCAGTTACCATGAACTGGGATTGGTTACCCTGAACCTACTAAGTGAACTATTTACCAAATGCAGTTTAGGTCAACACCCCCCCTGGGAGGCACCTCGGAAGCTTACTGCGGAACGAGCCTAAGCACGATCGAGAAACCGTAACCATGGTTACAATCAGAGTTATACTGGGCGAGTTAGAGGCTGTTGAAGTTGTAAAACTACTTCTGCAGGTTCCAACATATGCCTGGTTGACAAAAGTAGATAATGGACCTTGTCTATTAAATTCTACTCAGAAAGAGCTTTCAATTGAGACCTTAATGATGATCAACAAAGTCATATCCGCGGAGTTATGAGAAGTTGAAGCTGGTACACGTATTAAGGAGGCAGGTTCTCAATGGACACTAGATAACTCAGATGGATGATACCGGATCTATTAATTAAGAACTGTTAGTTGAAAACTGAACTACTTTAAGTTTACTATTTAAAAGTTACTTTGTCATTGGAATAAGACTATGGTTATCTCACTGGAGTAGTGATCAAGAATAGGTAATATAAGCACCTAGAGATACAGTTGGGAAAAGTATTTTTAGTTGAGTTAAGTGTGTAGAATGACTCTATAGTAGATGAAATGCTTGCAGACTAAGTGCAGAAGGCCGCTGCATGAAGAAAAGCTAATGTGATAACATTCGGACATTGTCAAGGGGTGACTACCGGCCCACCTAAGGGTACTTGTACTATACAGAACGACTCAAGGATATGTTATACATGTCTAAGGAATACTTAATAATAAGTATTGTGCATTACTAGAAAATATTACTGGTAGCAGTAATACTTCTATCTGCAGTATAGCTTGACAATAGAAATATTGCGTGCTGAGTCCAGGAATACAGGAACTACCTAAGAACGTGTAGCTGGAGCTACAGTTCAAGTTTCGTGTGATTCCAACTACTAGTGATCTAGTTTCAGTCAGACAAAGTTTCTCACTATACGACTGAAGAAAATATTTTTAAGTCGAAAATTGTATGAGAGCAGTTATCCTCAACACAACAAGCTACTCTGAACTGGGACTGGTTACCCTGAACCTACTAAGTGAGGTACTTACCAAATGTGGTTTAGGTCCACAACACCCTGGTAAGTAACTTCAGAAGTTAATTATGGGATGAGACTAAGCCCGATGGGGAAACCGTAACCATAGTTGTGATCAGTATGTCTTTACTGTCCTACCGACATATCATACTAGCCGCATACATCGCTCCTAGCCATTTTGGGTTATCCTGAAATCTCCTTAGAGAGAAATAAAAAAATCAAGCCAAAAGGACGTAATTTAGACTAAAGTGCATCCGGTGACACTATCAGGGGCAATGGAAATTTTAGCGAAAATAAAAGTTCTTAGAAACTTTCCGTTCAAGTTGGTTTTACAGGTAGTTTTACACGCTGAATCCATTCCTGGAATCCGTTTGGCGATCCGAGTTATACTGGGCAAGCTATTGGCTGTTGAAGTTGTTATAACTATTTCTGCAGGTTCAAGCCCATGCCCGGTGGACAATAGTAACTAACAGACCTAGTCTATTAGATTCCACGCAGAATGAGCTTTCAAATGAAAACTTAAGGAAGATCAATGGAGTTATATCCGCGGGGTTATAAACAGTTGAACCTGGTCCACATGTATACGTGGCAGGCTCTCAATAGACACTAGACAATTCGGATAGATGATGCCGGATCTATTAATTAAGAACTGTGAGTTGTAAACTGAAAGACTTTAAATTTACTATCTGAAAGTTACTCTGGCATCGGAATAAGACTATAGTTATCTCGCTTAAGCAGGGACCAAGAATAGGTAGTGTAAGCACTTAGAGATACAGTTGGGAAAAGTATTCTTAGTTGAGTCAAGTGTGTAGTATGACTCTCCAGTAGCTGAAACGCTGGCAGGCTAAGTGTAGAAAGCGACTGCATGAAGAAAAGTTGATGTGACAACCTTCGGACATGAGCAATCCGAAGCCCGCAAGTTATTACAATATACATCACCACGGAATACAAATAGTGAGAGAATTGTTGAAGGTGAGGATAGAGCTCACCCTATCTGTTAAGCACTCGATTCTACATGAAGCCTACAAAGTTGTAAGTTGACAATTTCTGAGTTCTCACTTTATCTGTGGTTTTGACCTTACAGTGCCACCCTAGTGATTTCGCGTTAACTGGACAGTTGCGTCTTCTCTTGCGGAATAAAGCCTTAAGGTGCAGATAAGTCTAGAAGGGACTTTACTTGCTGAAGGATTATTCGGAGTTCTAAATAAGTTCCGTTGTGGGAATAGAACACACGCCCACTCTATTTTACAGTTGCAGTATCTTTTATACAGTTAATAGAGCCCCTATGACATTACTTTATAGTCGTAGTATTTTCTTTTAGCTAAAGTGCTAAAATTTATACCAAAAAATATGTCTGCTCCTGACGAAACTCCAAAGGCTTTACAGTCTCGCCAACCCTATAACCCTTTATAATTTACACCTATCACTACAAAAGCGATGACCGAACGACCTCACTTAGAGCCAACCCACTCAGAATCAGAAGAACACGATTCTAAAATGGCAGATATATTATCATGATGTGCTCAATCATATGAGCTACAAGCAGATGACTCCCCTGACCCTCTAACATTGCCACTAGGATTAATGAATCACCCAGGTGCTCCACGAGTTAGAAACACTCCTGGAAGCACTACCTAATCCCGACAACGAGTCGATATAAGGGACTATAGGTGATTAAGACCAGCCTTGTCACAAGAACAATACGAGGATCTACTGGCAGCAATAATCCGAGATGGCAAGATGGAATTTGAGGCTCAACGGGTGGAGATCACAAAATTAACGGATGCATTGTTGGCTCAGGTAAAAACCATTACTGACCAACAAGCTGTCCACAAAATCATCCATGATGCTCCGAAGACCACCTATGATGAACTCATCACCCTTCGTCAAGAGGGCAAAGATGAAATCGTTGCTCTGAAAGGTGAAGCAGCTGGCCAAAAGGAGGGGGTCGAAACACTTACAGATAAAATTAAAGTCGCAGTGGTAATTCAGGGGGAGGCATTAATTAAGAAGCTGGGTGAGGAAAATAATTAGATTATTGGTTAAGGGCCAGCAGAGTTCGATCAAATAAAGGACGACTTAAAGAGCCTTCATGACTGTAGTCAGAGGGCTATCAAACAAAAGCAAGAGGATCAGTCAAAAAGTTGTGAACACAATAAGGAGGCAATCGAGACTCTAGGCTGAACAACCACGACTATCAAATGCAAGCTCAGAGACCTTGAGAATAACACTAGCAAGCGCAAATGAGGAATCTCAGCCGATATTGAAGAAGAGATTCTAAGACACAGAACCCCTCCCCCACTTCGTGATGGACTAGGAAGAGGACTAGGTGGAACTATTCCACCACATCCTCCACCACCTCCACCTCCACCACCAGAAACTCGCATTACGTTAGGACAATAAGTTGCTCCTGTTCTCTTGGTCAAGAAGGAACCCAGAAACCTTCCGCACCCTCCCAAGTTCGATGGTACATCCTTTAAGTTGGAGGAATTCATTCAAAAAGTCGATAATATTTTTGAACGCATGCCACTTTCATGTAGCACTACCAGCGAAAAGATCCTGTATGTATTAGATCTATTAACTGGTTGAGCTGATATTTGGTATCGTGCTAACCAGCACAAACGTTTACCAAAAGAACAACTCAAGTGGCTTGTGTCACGGGGGCTCTATTAACTATATAGCGGATACTCCAACTATAAAATAGAGCGGCCGTATGTTCTAGTGCCACAACGAACTTATTCAGAACTCTGAATAATTCTTCAGCAAAACTAAAGGTTCCTCTAGACTTATCCGAGATAAAGTCAAAACTTAAACTTTAACTTAGAACTTTGTAGGCTTCATGTAGAATCGATTCTTTAACAGCTATGGTGGGCACTATCCTCACCTTCGACAATTCTCTCACTATTTGTATTCCGCGGGGATATATGTTGTGATCACTCGCGGGCTTCGGATGGCTCATGTCCGAAGGTTGTCACATCAACTTTTCTTCATATAGTCACCTTCTGCACTTTGTCTGCCAGAGTTTCAGCTACTGCAGAGTCATACTACACACTTGAATCAACTAAAAATACTTTTCCCAACTGTATCTCTAAGTGATTACATTACCTATTCTTGGTCCCTGCTTAAGCGAGATAACTATAGTCTTATTCCGATGGCAGAGTAACTTTCAGATAGTAAACTTAAAGTCGATCAGTTTGCAACTCAGAGTTCTGAATTAATAGATCCGGCATCAACGATCCAAGTTGTCTGGTGTCCATTGAGAGACTGCCTGGTATACATGTGGACCAGCTTCAACTGCTTAGAACTCGTCAGATATGACTTCTTTGATCATAATTAAGGTCTAATTTGAAAGCTCTTTCTGAGTAAAATCTAATAGACTAGGTCCTTTATCTACTTTTGTCAACCAGGCATATGCTAGAACCTGCAGAAATAGTTTTAACAATGTCAACAGGTTATAGCTCGCCCAGTGTAAGTCTGATCGCAAAACGTATTCCAGAAATGGATTCAGCGTGCAAAACTACCTCTAAAACCAACTTGAACCGAAAGTTTCTGAGAACTTTTATTTTCACTCAGATTTCCATTGCCCCTTATAGTGTCACCAGATGCACTTTAGTCTAAATTGCGCCCTTGTGGCTTGAATTTTTTATTTCGCTCTAAGGAGATTGCAAGATAACCCAAAACAGCTGGGAGTGACGAATGCGGCTACTAGGATATGCAGGTAGGACAGCAAAAATGTGCTGATCGCAACCATAGTTACGGATTCCTAATCGGGCCTAGGCTCGTCCTGCAAATAACTTCCGAAGTTCATTACCGGTGGTGTATTGACCTAAACCGCATTTGATAAGTACCTCACTTAGTAGGTTCAGGGTAACCAATCCTAGATCAGGGTAACTTGGCAAGTTTAGGGTAACTCCTCCCATACAATTTTCGACTTAGAAATATTTTCTTTAGTCGTATAGGAAGAAACTTTATCTGACTTTAACTAGATCACTAGTAGTCGGAATCACACGAAACTTGAACTGTAGCTCCATGTACACGTTCTTAAGTAGTTCCTGGATGCCTCCACTCAGCACGCAATATTTCTATTTGCGAGCTGTACTGCAGATAGAAGTATTACTGCTACGAGTAATATTTTCTAATAACGTGCAACACTTATTATTAAGTATTCCTTAGGCATGTATAATATATCCTTGGGTCGTTCTGTATAGTACAAGTACCCTTATGTGGGCCGGTAGTCACCGCGTGACAGCTGGAATGGGACTCCTATGGACGATTCAAAACTGAATTCATGGATTCCCACCGGAACCACCACGAACAACGAGAAGCTAAGCAGACAATGCTTAAGGACTTCCAGCAGAACGGCGAGAGGATGGTTGATTACATCTCTCGCAATAGAGCACATCAATTAATACCGTGTCTATCAAGAGAGGCGCTCTGGAAGCACCTTGTCAACTCCATTCAACCCGAGTTTAGCACCCACGTGATCCGAACAAGTACTGATAAGTGTCACGGGGTGACTACCGGCCCATCTAAGGGTACTTGTGCTATACAGAACGACCCAAGGATATGTTATACATGTCTGAGGAATACTTAATAATAAGTATTGCGCGTTACTAGAAAATATTACTCGT
>Ga0307511_10007060_pt1 | contig 11315 bp, 15 predicted proteins | sample 13_EM_MG_FD_200266 | JGI IMG/M metagenome (GOLD analysis project Ga0307511, IMG submission 200266) | Populus trichocarpa ectomycorrhiza microbial communities from riparian zone in the Pacific Northwest, United States - 13_EM | ecosystem: Host-associated > Plants > Roots > Unclassified | place...
CCGTCAGCCATTTCCTCGTCGCGGCCAACGCGTGAACCGCATCCCTTACGACGCCGAGGGTTCTGAGCGTCTCGAGATAGACTATGAACTTCTTCTCCAGGAAAAGTTGGACGGCAGGAACGATCGTGGGAACACATGAAGACTCCTGTCGTGCACCGGTCAGGTGTTTGTGCCACGACCTACACGCATATTGCAAAGCACAGTTGGTGCAATGTTTGATCTCGTACTGCAAACCATCGACGTCGGAGTTCGTGGTGGTTGCATCCGGGAGTTTGCATACATTCCTTTCCAACCCTTGGTTCATGAGCCCCAAACAACGAGTCAGCAGCTCTGTTTGGTGATCAGGGGCCGATATGTGAAACCTCTTGTTGAGACACCGAGTGGAATCCGTAATGAAGTCGGGGAATGATTTGTGGTATGGACGAACGGGGTGCGTGGGATCGTCATGGAGAATGAGGAGTGACTGGACTGATGACAATATACGGAATACAACGTCGACGTGCATGCCCAAGAGTGTAGCGATTGCGGATGGAGAGAGAGGACTAGCTGCGAGGACCACAGCACCGAGGACGGAGCGAACCTCCCGATCACCTTTAGTGTCAGTTTCCCCGAATGCTTCCTGGAGAATAGCTGTGTATAGCGAATCCAAAGTGGTGTCCCGTTCAAACTTCACCATCCCCACCCGAGCGCTGCTTTCCGGTGACTCGAGAAGATCCAGCCGCCCCTGAAGGGTACCCCCCCTGTGGTCCAGGAACTTGGTTGTCGCGGCCGCATACGCGAAAAGTCCACCCGCCCTGTGACAAAGCGTGTTCAAATGTCCTTCCACCAACAACTCGGACGGTCCACCTTGGCGATCCACAAATTCCACCAAGCTATGATCAAGGAATCGTCGTATGTCGCTATTGATGAGATCTGGTTCAACACTGTGGAGGGTGAATACTTCCGTCGCTTTTGCCATCAGCGGGAGGCGGAATCCGGACCGTATACGCGGCTCTGGACGACTAGTGACGAAGAATTTGGCGTTAGGGATCTCTGCTACGAACCTCCCCAGCACACTGAGTATTGCGGAAGTTGGCTGTTCATCCTTGCATTCGTCTAATCCGTCGATGACGATCACGGTTGAGATCCCGGATGACTTGAGTGGCTGGACAAGTAACTTATCCATCTGGTTGTGCAGCGACTCATCCGTGATTCGCGGATCAGATTGCACCGCCCGGACGAGATTTGACCGAAATGCAGGGTAGGCGTGTGCTAGCTGGAAGGCAAGCGTAGGGAAGATGAGCCGGAGGTCGCTGAGATCCTCGAAACCTCTTGAACAAAAGAAGGATGCCCCTAGTTGTCCGCCAGTAAACGTTCTCTCCGCGACGGTTTGCGCGATGGCACTCTTCCCCGTTCCAGCAAGGCCATTTAACCAGAAGACTGGAGATTTGTCGAAGGCCTTCGTCCAGAGGTCGACCTCTCCTATGATGGCTTCACGTGTTCCCTTCAGACAGCCCCTACGTCCACCGTGGAGGAACCCGGCTCCGTGTGCATGATGGATAGTATTCAGCACCGATTGATCAGCTGAGACACTTGTCAGGCACCTAACACCAAAAACGAAAATCACCCAACCTGGATTCTGTCGAAGAAGGTCCGTCGGTTAATTTTCGAGGATGAAAGCAGTGTTTCACTCACTATTAGTTTGTAGCATCGATGGTAAGTCACCGCTTGCTGCACCATCTACTTTCTTCCTGAGCATGGGAAAGGAAACCGGACAACGAACAAACCTGATAGCTATTGAAAACTTCTTGTAGATCATCGAGGAGACCGGAAATACTTTGAACCCGATCAGAAGTGTGAGAAAGCGTAATTGTCTCGCACAGCGATCGCAACGGTGCCTCGAGTCTGTTGAGCTCGCTGGGGGGGATTTAGCACCGAGTCGAAATGGCTAACTGTGGAATACCTCAATAATCCCTTCCGACGGTTCTCCTCCTCCAGGTCATCCGGAAGAGTCGCGAAACGCGCCTCCAGTGTGGCTACGTGTGAGAACGTTGCCTCAGCCGCGTCGAGGACGGCGGTCAGCTCCTATGGCCGCGGGCGTCAGTGGGAATTGCTCATTGAGGAGGGAGGTGATAAGAAAACCTCGCAATTGGCATAAGCCGTGAACGTGGTTCTCAGGACGGCCTTGAGGTTGTCAAACGTGACAGCCCCCGTGAGCCTCTCTGACGCATTCTCTTTGTCTTTGTCCTCCCCGTGCGACGCGCTGCCCTTTATAATAGCGAAGAAACGCTTCCAGCAGAGATGTTTGGATTGGCACGCCCCCTTGAGTCCACCAGGCTCATGTTCTTCAAGTTGTTGGAGGTCTTGACTGTGAGCGTCTATCCCGATACCCAGAGTCGAAACTACTTACTTGTGGTCATTGAAGTCGAAGTGTTGAGTGCGGGAGGTCCCCTATCACTGGTCCCTCGGGACAGGGACCAGAAACTCTTCTTCACACCTTCGAAAGCGCACGAAATCAGCACCATGAACAGTCATGAGCTCCTGAGAGTGTGGTACGGACCTTGAAGGCCGACGTCAAGTTCCGCGCGGAGCACGGGCAGCGGATCGGTAGATGTTGTAAGGAGTGCGCCCTGTAGTGGCAATTTTGAGGGTGTCTTGGCCTTTTCAACGAGCAGGGGTGGCACGCTCATTACGGGCAGTACAAGCTGTAAGGTTTGAGTTCCGTAGTCTGCTAATCGCTTCTTTCCTGCACAGAGCGTGAAAATAAGGACGTGGACAAGGTTATTGGCGCGTGGGATCTTCCACCCGGCCTCGAGCTCCTTCCCTTACAACTTTGCTCGCCTTTGAATAAATTCACGGATGAGGCGAACGTGGTTATTGTGAGGGTGTCAACCGAGCCTTCGGATTTCATTCACACCAACAAAAGCAATCAATGACACTGACAGTCCGCTACTCCGCTCCCATCCCCACAACACCATCGGGAGAATCACCATCGGACCCGCCCTCAGAACGACCGCTGGAATCACCTCCGAAATCGCTACAGTCTCTAGTTATTAGAACCTGTACCTTTGGCAAACCTCACATCCCCTCCCTATATGTAGCAGGTCCGAGGGGGAGACCAGGCCAAGGCGTGAGAACGGGTGCGGCGTGCCACCCTCGCATCAGCATCACGTGTGCACAGTGCATAACAGTGCATGATGCGGACATTCAAGGCGTTGTCTAGTTCCCCGCCGCCCGGGGAATCATTTAAAATCGCAAGAGCCTTGCGCGCGGTTGTGGGGATGCGCGTAACTGGCGAGGTTGCACCCCGGCCGAGGTGAATTTCAGAACGAGCAGTCTCCTCGTCTCGTTGGGGCAGCCATTCTCAGGCCTCCGAGTTCCTCTTGGGGTTCGAACGTTCAGTTGGGGTTTGGTTCGTTTTCTGCGTCGGCACATAAGGCACGCGGGCTCTCCCAGATACTCCGCCTTTCGTCTCCTTCTCCCCTCCCTCACAACGCGTACCTCTGCCGGGTGTTTCTAGTCATGAAGTTCCCGGGCAAGAAGATTTTCGGCCGGGCCAAGGGCGTGGTAAACAGGAGAGATGGACAGGGACAGGGACAACCCGGGAATGCGCCTTCGGGTGAGTGCGTTCGACTGCGCGTGTTCGAGGCAATACCAACCCAACGTCGGCAAGGTCATACTCCTGAGACCGTCCCTGAGAACAACCAAGGAGGCGATAAAAAGAACTCTCGTGGTACGCGTCCGTTACCGATGGCCCCCAGCCGTATGTTGACCACTATCAGCGAAGCTAAGCGTACAGGGAGTAGCTGGGAGGGCTGGAGATATCGGCAAAGAGGTATCCGTGGTTTTCCCACCGTTGAAGGCTGCCCTTGGAGCTCTCGTTCAAGTTTGTGCCAATATCCAGGTTGGTTTCGACGCACTCCTCAAAGATTTCCCTAATATCCCGATCCACAGGAAGCTGCCAAAGTCAAGAGCCGGGCCGAGGATGCCATTGGACGCATATGGCGAATAGAAGGGCTTTTTAAAGTGCAAGCTCACCGCAAAGAGGAGGAGGAGGAGTGGTGGACACTGTTGGAGTACGTAAAAAAAACATTCGCTCAGGCTTGGCACTGAATCCCCCCAAGGGGGCTCAAGCCGATCAAGGACGATTTGGAGAAGATCTGCAAGTCTGACGGGTTCACCCGTTTTTTCGAATACCCCCAAATGCAAGGGAAGATCAATAAACTCACAGAAGAACTATGGAATATTCTCTACGCATACCTGGTTCGCTTCTTATAATGACCGGCGTCTCGATACTTACCAAGAACAACAGGTCGTGGGAATAGGCCAGATAGCCGAAGGAAACCAGGTGGGTGTTTCTGATGGCCCTTGAATAAACACGAACTGACCCCTCGATACCCAACAGAAAGCCGGTGAGAATTGGATCCATCGATGGTGACCAGTATCTGACAGGAACCTGATAGCCGAAGATCGAATCTTAGACAACCTCCGTTGCGTGGAAGAAGCTGCATTCGATCGGGGTGGGATTGGCGAGCGAGATAGTTGCTACAAAGGAACATCCATGACCGCACTGGCCCGGGCCGAGCTCTGGACAAGGGACCCCGACAACCACCCCCTCTTCTCGTTACAGGGACCGGTTGGAATGGGAAAGACCGCCATCGCCCGAACCTTCTCAAAACATATGTCTGACGACGGACGCCTCGGAGCGTCTTTCTTTTTTTCAAGAAACAGCCAGGACCGGACGGACCTCCGCCGAGTATTTTCCACTCTCGCGGTACAACTCGCGCGTACCTACCCCAAATTTCACGTCGAGCTCGTTAAGGCGGCGGATTTTCCCGCGCTATCCTACCGAGACCCACACGAGCAAATGAAGTCGCTACTCGTCGAGCCTTTCAAAGCATCCGGAGTTTCGACTATAATCGTAATCGACGCTATCGACGAATGCGAGGACCCTGAGGCCGTCCTTTCGATCCTCGGGAAACTCGCCCCTCAGATTCCGAAGGTCAAATTCTTTCTAACTAGCCGGGAGACACCCCACGTACAGTTGGGGTTCCAGATCCCCTCGGTCGCAGAATTGACGTCCATGTTCAAGCTCCATGAGGTCGGGGAGAAATCCATCTCCGACGATATACGGCTCTTCTTCAACCACAAGTTCTTGGAACTTGCGGAACATCACGAAGGCTCGCGCGATTGGCTACCAGTCAAGGAAGATGTGAACCTCCTCTGCGAACGAGCAGGAGGCCTATTCCTTCTCGCCGTTGCAACCATGAGTTACGTCAGCGCCCCTACCAGTACCCCCCGAGATCGGCTGGAGACCCTGCTGCGGTCACCGGATAGCACTACCCACGAAGGAAAGGCTCCGATGAAAGGCGATTCAACGAGGACCTTGGATTCTCTCTACAGGTCGATTCTACAGGATGCGTTCAAGGAAAACGGTAACGTGGACTACAACATGGTCCGCCTCGTCCTTGGTACTGTTATCCTCTCGACCACCCCTCTCGCTCCATCGGCGGTCGCAGAATTATTGGGCCTTAAATCAAGTGAGGTACTCCCTCTACTATCATCGCTTCGGTCATTCCTGGTCTTCCGCGACGAAAATCCCGACGAATCGACCGTGCGGTACCATAAATCCTTCTCCGATTTCATCACGGATTCAGCTCGGTGTACCGATGACCGCTTCCTCATACCCACTCCCAAACTCCAAGCAGAACTTTTACTGAACTGCATCTCGTTGATGCAAAGGAGGTTGAAAGAGACTGTGTTTGCAGTTCCGGATGTTACACACTCTGCTACCTACGACTCCCAGGACACGGTCGAGCAACACCCCAGCCCTGCTCTGCGATATGCTTGCACGTCATGGCACAAGCACCTCACTGGACCACATCAATCCGATTCGACCGTTCCTGCCGTCCAACTTTTCCTGGAGAAGAAGTTCATAGTCTATCTCGAGACGCTCAGAACCCTCGGCGTCGTAAGGGATGCGGTTCACGCGTTGGCCGCGACGAGGAAATGGCTGACGGAGGTATGTTCGGTTTCTCCGCTCATTACCCGGCTCGCACTCACTCAGAATAGTTAGGTCAGCTGGAAGACATTGCACTCGTTGACGACTGTTCCTGGTTTGTCACCAGATTTTTCAACATCATCTCCAATCCCCCCCTTGTCCATATACGCCAGTCTGCACTGGCCCTGGTGCCCCAAACATCGACCATTTGGAAACTGTATGGAAAAGACTCCAACCACTCCGTCAGGGTTGTACAAGGAACCCCAACTTCATGGGATTCGAGTCCAGCAATCACGATGTGTCCTTCCGGGATTGACGCCATCGCTTGGTCACTGTGTGGCCAACTTATCGCTGTTGCACAGTCCGACTCTGCGATTAGTATCCTGGATTCTACCACCCTCGAACGACTCCACACAATGCATCCCCCACCAGGCACAAAAGTATTCGTGTTCTCTCCTGACAGCCGCTTGCTGTTGTGTTGTGGTGTTTCTCCTGACGTATCAGGGGACTTCGTTGTCGCCTGGGAAGCTCAGACAGGTGGTGCAGTGGGTTCAGGGGAGGCTCTGTCACGGCCAATTGGACGCCCCTTGTTCATCGCATCGTCCTCAGGTGGCGATATGATTGGGGTCGCATACGCCCTGGATTTGGTACCAAACACCTTCGAAATTCGCATCTACAACGTTCGCTCCAGGGAGCATGTGTGCTCTCATCCATCTGAAGGGCTGCTCGTAGGGATCTGGACGCACGGAGAATATCTACGATTCGCCATAATCCTGCCCACTGAGGGCATGGCTGTGTGGCAGGTCAAATTTGCACCGGGACAGAGCCCAAGCAAGGTGGCCAATGGTCTTGCTGCCCCGCCAAACCTCGACCCCGCCAGACCGCTCCTCTTCGACCCCACCCTCCACAGGGTTTCCTACATCTCAGAAGATACCCTATATATCTGGGACTCTCTGAACGAAAGACATCTTCTCTACAGCGAAGATGTGGGTTTCAATGAGTCTGCAATGGCGTTCTCCCCCGACGGCCGTCTCTTTGCATGCGGGACCATCGGATCAGACATTCATCTGTGGGAAGACCACGAGGGTGACTACACGATTCATCGGAAATTCACATCGAGTGTCATATCTCCGACCCCGGTTTTCTCCCCAGATAACGGCTCGGTCATCGTATGGAATCACACAATGCTCCAGCTCTTCTCCTTGAAAGATCTTGCGGCTCTTGCCTCTATCGACGCCCCTCAAACTTCCGGACGAAGGAGTTCCTTTACCGTCGAGTTCTCTCCAGGAGAAGAGTATATTGCGTTTGCCAGGCTGGGAAGCAATCAAGTCGCCGTGGTCGGTCGCCGATCTCGTGACTGGAGGTTGGAGATCGATGCTGGGATGGAGGTTCACGGCTTCAAGATCAGTGGCAACACCATCATAGTCGAAGGTGAATGGAAGCTTGTTACCTGGGACCTAGGCAAAGAGGGTGACATGTCAGCGGGCGGCACGGTGACCGTCAAGGACTCCACTCGGACAGCGATGCTCAAGATGAGGAATCGGGGACCGAAATTCACATCGATATCCCCAGATCATCTCATGCTTGCCGCGGTCTCTGGAGCTGCTGGCTCACTGACCATCTACAATATGGAGACTGGGGTGAAGATTGGGGGAGTAAAGACGGACTGTGACACGCCTTGGTTCTCTCCAGATGGAAATCAAGTCTGGTGCAGTAGGGATGTCGGGGAGGTGCAAGGGTGGAAAGTGGTGAAGAGCAACGGGTCGCTCAAGGTTAAACTAGATCCTCTGACCGGGAGCCCGCCCGAGGGCTGGCCCTGGAGGCCCCCCCCTGGTTACGAAATCACGGACGATGGGCGAATCCTCGACCCTAAGGACGATCAACTGCTCCTGTTGCCTCCTGACTGGATTTCGAAAGAGAGGGGGATGAGAGTGTGGAACGGTAAATTCCTGGCGTTGCTGCACGGCACGCTATCAGAGCCTGTGATTCTGGAGCTAAAGTGACCTGTTCTCCACCCCGTTTTGTCCAGCCGCAACCAATCCCTGTTTACACCACCACCGTAGAACATGCCGCACGCTTCATTCTCTTTTTGGACATCGTGGCCATAGCATTCCTTCTTTACGGTGTCTACTATCGCTCGTAATCCAGTATCCTCACCTTCCATTATCTCGTTGTCCGTCATTCAGTCTGTCTTGTTCCGGAGGGTCCCGTCAAGGAAGCTGCCAGCGGAGGAGATATCTTGCTCCGACGACTCCAATTCGAGCTGTCCACACCTCATGCCACACTGATAAATTTTCGTCGGGAAGATATTAGGCGAGCACGGGAGTAACCCCTCCGCTGTCAGCCACTCACGGTCGCGTGGGGACGAACTTAGGGCCCGAAGGGACGGTGGCATAATCCCAAGTTCTATTATGTAGAATGTGAAGTCCGGGGACCTGGGTATAGCGAAGCCCGGGACGTTATCACAGCTGAATAACCACAGCTGACTAAATAAAAACGTTGGTGTCGAGCCCATCAACCAGTGAGCGGCCCAGGTCCCAACCAAAATCATGCCGTCTTGTCTTTCAAAACGAGATCTTTGAGCAACCCGAAGTTCGGTGTGCCCAAACCGGTAACAGGGTCCCAACCCTTGACCGCCGTGAATCCATCCGTGCCACACCCAGGATTGTTCCCACCGACGATGTCGTTCAAGCCGTTGAACCCTTTAGTATACAACCACGGGTTGAGGAACCCGAGAGAGGGAAGCCCCGCAGCTATCCGTGCATCATTCAAGAGCGAGATCACAGAGGCGACAGCCTAATCGAAAACATCAGATCTAGCGAATACGGGTGAGGGTAGGTGTGGGTGGGACATACGGGTGCGCTGGCGCTGGTACCTCCAACGGAGTAGATCTTACCACCCACTATGACCTGGAAGTTTGACCCTTGAGCGGCGACATCTGGGAATCCCCGACCCGAAGGACTACGGGCCATCGTGTCAGCAGAGTCAACTCGAATTTCACCTGGTAAAACTCACTTAAACAGACCAGCATGCGTCTCACTCCCGAGCTCATCAAAGAAAGTTTCAACGGCCTTGGTTTGGTAGGACGGTCTATCAAAGTAGTTCGAGAACCCTCCCCCAGAGAAGAATATCGCTCGCTCAGGAGCAGTTCCGTTGGTCCCCCCAACAGAAGTGACGTAGGGGCCTGAGTTTGTTGTAATGAGCGACCCCGGAGATGGTGAGGAGCAAATCACGTACAAGATGCAGGGAAAATAGGCAGGAATTCAACCTTGTTCTTCCCATCGTTGCTCAAACAGCTACCAGCCCCGACACCGAAGTCTCCCGAACTGAACAGCACACTCGATCCCCTCACGCCCAGTTTCGCGAAGTCGTTACAGACAGAGATGGCGTAGTCTTTCGGTACGGTTTGTTCATCATCCCCATAGGAAGTGGTGATGGTTTTGGGGATAGACTCTTGTTCTAGAATGAAATCGAGGAAAGAGAGATACGGTTCGTTGGTGTTCGTGGGCGTGTTCTCATCTGGGGTGAAAGGTGGAGAACCACCAACGCTACACAGCCAAAGGTTAGGGGGACCGAAAACGCGTCGAGAAACTGTGTACTTACCTGTAGTAGACGTTGGGGGTGGGATACGTCAAACCGACAGTGTACTGCATATCTAGATTTGCCTGCGAAACCGTCAGCCAAGGTAGGGAACGCCCTCAAATCCAACTTCACCTCAACGCCCGGGTCAGTCTGATTGTCACCACCATCGGCTACTTGGACAACGGTAAAGTCCCCACCAATCGCGTCCGGCCTAAACCTTGTGAAAAATTCCTAGGAGAAGTTGAGCCGACCAGAAAAAGGTCTAAGCCGAGGCTTCTACCTGGAGGTCAGCGTGGTTGGCGAATTCGTCCAAGTATCCCACAACACCCAATGAGTTGTTCTTGGTCGAAACGGGTGTGTAGGAGATGTTATACAACGCGTTGAGGCACGAAGGGGTGATCTGATGATTGCACGTCGGGTTAATTGCGGCATTAGGGCGGTCGGCGGTCGTTGCAAGGTTCGCTGGCCCGTTAGCAGGGTCGGCAACGTCTTCTCCGATGCTTATAACGAATGAAGTCTTGTGCTGTGGCTTTGGGCGACCGAAATAGGTTGAAGGGGTGACGACGGTTACGTGATCGTGGAGAACGCTCGGTAAACTGTAGCTGGTTGTCCGGATGAGAGTGGTCTCCGTGGCGGAATGTTTGTAGACGTGGTACTTCGTCCCAAGCATCTGCTCTAGTTGGCCGACAGGGACGGAGAGGGAAATCCAATCTCCGGGGGACGAGCGGGTTAGTTGGCACTCGGGGTCGTGAAGGAGGTCATGATGCGAAAGCCAATCATCCACGAGGCTGGTTGAGTCCGGGTGAGGGGTGGAGAGAGTATCGACTTGTCCTTTGGTCAGGTGTTGTCCATACCTGACGTGGCAGAAGGTTGGTTGATTCAGACCGCATGTATCCGGGAGACTACTACTTACCGGTCGTTGTTGGGATCACTGACCGCATACAAGTGCGAAATAAGATCGTCAATCTTGTCCTGTTTCAAGCCAATCCTCACAGAGAGCCTGTAGTCCGAGGGCGCTGGGCCAATTGTCTCCCATCCCTCCGGAACGCCGTCGGCCCAAGCGTGTTTGACTTTGAAGTCGTCCCAGCGCTTTTGTACCGGATTGCATAAGGTGGCGCCAACGAGGAGCGACAGAACAAGGGCAGTTTTTAGCATCGCTGGGTGTCGTTGTCGTCACCGTGTTCAAAACCGTCCCGCCAGGAAGAAGAGCGAAGGGGAGAAGAATGGCAGGCGTCTCGCCGGACTCTCACCTGCACGTCGTCTTGCGTGCAAGTGATCGACAGGTCACTCGGTGGCAGCCGACGGCAGCCACACCCGTTTACGGCGGCAGCGAGGCAAGTCAAAGTTAGAGTTTCGCTTCCTTCCGCCCTATCTGACCTCGATATCCATCAGTGACGACAGGGCTGCGATCAAACCCGTCGTCTAGAGAGGGTACCAGGCCTCGCCTCACCGACATCGCTATCGTGAGCCTCTTCGAAAGCAGATATCTTCCACAGACGCCGGAGTAGCGTTGGAAGGGAAGCCCCCTAAGGCCGGGTGCGTGCCGACCTTCAGCCCATCATGTGTGCAGAACACATGTTTAAGAAACCACCTGGCTGGGAAACGCGAGTGCAACCTGGGGGGGTCCCTTCCGCTTACGGGGACCGCGATAGAATAAGTGGGTGCACCCCGCTGCCCATTGAATCTTCATCAACCTCCTGACCTTTGCTTCACAGGCGGGTACGACTTGCCGCTTCCGGTGAACAACCTTTAT
>Ga0307511_10007061_pt1 | contig 11315 bp, 4 predicted proteins | sample 13_EM_MG_FD_200266 | JGI IMG/M metagenome (GOLD analysis project Ga0307511, IMG submission 200266) | Populus trichocarpa ectomycorrhiza microbial communities from riparian zone in the Pacific Northwest, United States - 13_EM | ecosystem: Host-associated > Plants > Roots > Unclassified | place...
TTTATTTCCTTTTACCTGTTTTTATTTCCTCTTTGTTTTTTTCCCGACACATATACCTGCCAGAGTCACGGGAGCTGCTTGTCTTAGGATGCTCTAACGAAATGTCTTTTCTGTTTGGCCATGCATCCACAAAATAATTCTGGGATATGAATATCAAGAGATTATGCAGTGCTCTCTCATTTTTTCTTTTTCTATATTTTTTTTTTTATTATAAAAATAGGACTCAAGGACAAGCATCATGGTAGGAGCTAGCAATGCATTGACAATACCTCTCCTAGTTCTTTGTGGTTACTAGCTAGGCGCAACATTACAAAATCGAAATTGTCACCTTTGGGGTAAACGTGTTAAGCCAAGCATCGTAGCCCCCTACTTTTCTATTTTCTTCTCTCCTAAATTCACTACAAAATCTGTTATTCTCGCAACTTTTTTTTTAAAAAAATTATTACTGTAACCTCTTCATGCCAACATTAATTAAAAGAGTAAATTAATTATTTTACAAAAATCAAAATTCGGGGGAATAATAAGATTGTTAGTGAATTTAGCATCACTCCTTTTTCTTTTTATACTTGAAAATCATATATATTCTCTTTCGACTTCTTCCAAAAACATTTATTGGCAAGAAGCCCCACCACAAGAGACACTCTCCACCGCTGTATGGTAAACTCATTCTTCATATATATGCCAATAAAAGCTTCAACCCCAATCTAGAATGGATTTTTTTTTCTTTTTTAAAGAAGTGCTCCGGTTGATGACCAAATTGAAAGGTTAATTCTGATTGCAATTTTTTTAATTAGGAAAAAAATAACAAAAGAAAGAAAGAAAACATATATATGATATTGATAATGGAGATTAACAAAGTTAATTTGGATTGGTTTTTCTGCAGGGCAGGAGGGAATGTAATTTGTTTCATGGAAGAAAGGCCTTTCGGAAACATGGTAGTGCAGTAGTTACTTTGGATTTCTAATAGTTAGCAGTAATGTTATTATAGAACAGTTCACGAACTTTCATTTATAAATGTGTGCTTCGTAGATTACAGTGGGTCATGTTATATACATGCCATACATTTGCTTGGAAGTTGTAGCTTAATTTTCCTAGAGAAAATTTTGCAGGATAACGTAGGTGTGAGTTGAAATTTTAAAATATAATCTATATTATTTTTTAATATAGATATGATTCGAATTATAACTATTTAATCAATAAAATTCTGATATTATATCAAATAAACATTTTAATATAATAATTTAAATTATTAAATAAAATTTTAAAATAAAATTTATAATATTTTCCAAAAAAAAGAACCATTCCATTCCATTAGACATGAAATCTAGAGGAGTGCATTTTTTCTGGACCGAAATGTCAACATTTTTATACCCTTTCTAGATTTGCGGTGTCGATTTCAAATATCTCTTCAGAAAGCAAAACACCGTTTTATTGGATTTCTTTGGATCCATTGTCAAAACACATAGGCCCTAAGAGAGCACTTTTTTCTTGACAGAACTCAAGAGGCATCAATAATAATTTGTTCGTACATCTTTTGAGTCATCAGTCCTAAAGCAAGTCTAGATTTCATCAGAAGATGCCAGAAAGAACAGTACAACGGATAAAGTGAAGCTCCACAATAAAATTGAAAAATTACGCCTCGTAGTCATTGAGTTGACCGATCTGTATGTGTGTAGACTAGACTTCTGGGATATATGCCCCTAACAGAACGGCCGAGTGGTTAATAATTTGACGTTTTCATTTTGATTTATCAGATTCAAATTTTGAAAAACACAGGTGAGGAAATTCTATCTCTGTTGTAGAGCTCAAATTGGATTGGATCTTGAGTTTGAAAAAAAAAGAAAAAGGAAAAGGAAACGCTGAAATATAATTCGAAGAGCAATAGCAACCTTAGCATGGTATCGCCTACTTTCCAGTTAGATTGGGTAGCCAATGCAAAGAAAAATTCCTTACTACGTATAACCTTGCTTTTATCATCCATGACTACACGAGAGAGTTAAACCTGTACTACTGAACATAGATAGAACGACACAATCGGCACAATTTCGTTCTGTGTTCCACACTTCTTTTAATGTATCGCATAGAACAAGCAAATATAAGATGCCGATGTTAAGGTAGTTGTTGACGTCTTGTTGAAACATTCTCTTAATCCTTTCTTTAGTCATCTTCATTACTACATGGGAAAGTACAACATATGTTTTTTTATTTATTATAGTAATCGAGGGAGAATATTATATATTAAGATTTTGCCAATATCATTAAAAAAATAATAAACTAACTAAAAAAACTTACAGTATAAAGAAGAAAAAGAAACTAATTCTAAGTATTAATTAGATTATTTCAACGTACAATCTGAATAACTAGTTAGATCAATATTTGTATAATTAAAATTTTGAAATCTAACTCGAGTGTTTCATATTATTTTTATTTTTATTATTCATTTCAATACACTTCACTTATATAAAAATGAAATTCATCTTAATAATTATTTATGAATTTCATTTTTGTATGAGTGAGTGGACAGTACATTAATAGGATATCTACTTAAGAAAACCCCACCATTTTCTTGGAGAAGGGACTTGCATAATTCTGAGTAGGTGCTGGAAAAACAGTTGCTGGATTTGGTATCAAGTGTATATCTCCACTGTGATGAGATAAACAGGTTGGTTTGGACATATGATGCTAGGGGCTGCTATTTGGTTAAGTCATGTAGGATAATGTTGGATGGAGTTCTACTTGCTAATGAATCATTAATCAAGGCTAATGTGTGGAAGCATTTGCTCCTCCAAAATCAGATTCCTTTGCATGGTCAGTTGTTCTTGGAAGATTGTGTACCGAGCATTTTCTAGCACAGAAAGGATTTATTAGAGATGCAGAGAACCTTGATTTTCACATTCTGCGATGAAGATGCAGAAACTGCAAGTCATTTGCTGCTGCATTGCCAAAGTGTTTGGTTAGTGTGGATAAAATTATAGATTGGTGGAGTGTCTATTGGGCTATACCAGGTTCTGTAGACGAGTTATTCCTAAATTGGAGTTATTTCAGCCATGGTGATATGCAGAAAAGGTGTGGTGTTTGGTTTTATATTCAGCATTATATATGGTCTATTGGAAAGTCAGCAATGACAACGTTTTCAATAATGCTGAACCACAATGGGATGGATGTTTTTCTATGATCCTTCACAGAGTTGCTTTATGGGTTCCATACGAATATAGATGATCATTTTGTCTATATGGCTATTGATTTGGAAAGAAACTCATAAGGGATTAAGTGTCAGAGTAATCTAGTCAGAAATAGGAGGGTAATACAATGGGAGAAACCGGCAGCAGGTACCCAAAACTGGAATATTCATGGCTCATCTCTTGGCAAGCCTGGTTTATCTGGTTTTGGAGGATTTCTGAGAGATTCTAATGTAGTGTTTTTAATCTATAACTATGTTACTTAAGTCTTTTGAAATCAGCCAGCTATAATCATGTTTTTAGAGAAGCTAATCAGGTAGCTGATCACTTGGCTAAAAAGAGTATAGTAAGCTGTATTAACATTGTTATATATAAAGTAATAGTCTTGATTCAACAAAAAAATAATATATATATATATATATATATATATATATATATATATATGTTACCACGGAATCACATATAGAAACAGTACGTCGGAAAAACTCTGGTTGATAATTTTATGAATTGTCAATGAGTTTGTTGATAATAAAAATATCAATGGATTTACAAATAGACAAAGCATGCCAAAAAAAGTTACCCGCTTTATTTCATCGGTACATCCATTAGTAAAAATACCATATCACCGATAGAATACTATCTATAATTTCATTGGTACATTAACAGTAACAGTAATATTTGCAGTAATTCTTTTTCGACTCTCTGGAATATACCGACGGTCTAATTCTGTTGGTAACCCCATCAGTAATAGTAGCATTGGCAGTAATTTTTTTTCCAACTTTCTAGAATAAATTGGTGGTCTAGTTCCGTCAGTAACCCTGTTAGTAATATTTTTAAAAAAATATATTGAACAGAAGTAGAAAAGTAATTAAAATAAATTTATTTTATAATTTTCAAATAAATTAGTATAAAAATCAAATACTTATTACAAATTTAAACATCTATACGTTCAAATAGAATAAATCTAAAATAGAGACGATGCTGGAGGAGGAGGCTGGTTGTCGTCAAGACTGTGGGGTCAACCTACACACGAACCACCCACCTGTGATCTCATCTTCATTATCAATTGGCAAAGTTGTTTATAATCAGTAGCGAGTCGTTCATATTTATCAACAAGACGGGTCGTTTGATCCTATATCCGTTGGTCTAACATCACTGCAAACCCTAGAATTTGAACGCTTGGAATTGATTGCGAGCATCCAAATATCAAAGCACTAAAGGTCACCCGCAAGTTCTCAACCATAGTATTAGAGAGACTGCACACCCAATTTTCTATTGGGCCCACTAGACGATACTGCATCCAACCACAAATCTAGATCGATATCCGGACGGGTTAAAGGATCCTCCACGTATCTCTCATTCAACTAGTTGATATATGTATCATGGGAAAAAAAAATTCATCAAATTCAAGAAAATAATAACTTAAGAAAAAAATGATTGAAAACCAACATACAATAAAGTGCTATCAATGAATTGTTGCACCCCTTTTTTACAGTCATCACTCTGCACATGTATTTCAACAAAAAGTTCCATCAGGCTTGTCTCGTATCCAATAACTATAGCCTGCAATAAAAAAAATATTGTCAGTTAAATAAACTAAAAAAATGGATGTAATAAAAAAATTCTACTATTTGTTTTGCATGCAAAACGAATGGAACAGAGTCGTCTGTATGCATTGTAATGAAACTGTTAACACACCAGTTCTGATTATTCATACTGGACTGTGACTATTGAGTGAAATGCGCGGACATCACATGCTGAATGTATTCCGTCCATACAGCCTTTGAGACATACAGTGGTATGAAATGCTTCCAGACTGTCATGTCATTCCAGCCTGAAAGCTCTCTTTCTTTTACATATTGTTATGTTATTTTTTTCCGGCTTGTACCAAAAATCACACAAGCTATATGGTACAAATTAATTATATGTTAGTAAATGAAAAATAAAAGTTTAATAATTAGAATAAAAAAATTATCCTGAATTCAATCTTACCTAATTGCAGCGTGATTCTCTAAAACCTCATCGCAACATTATCATGAATTCGGTTTTCACTACAGATAACCAATCAGCTCTTGAACAATCCTTTTTTAAAGGAAGGATTGTATGTGTAATAAACTTGTTGGCATTGTTTGCTGAAAATAAAGACATCATCGACGTTACAGAGTCTAGCCTTTCAATTAATTTTGACCAAACCATGATGGGAATCTACTCCGATTTCTTTGTCAGTGGTGTCATACCAATAACATTTGAATAAAAATACTATATTCTGCTCGCTATGATATTGTAATTCAATGACCTCTTTCAACTTTTCATAGTAATCAACTTTAAATTCAATAGAAGTCGATCCCTTAACATAAACCCCATTGTTATGTCTTTCCGCCTTGCCCATATTCTTCAGTATGAAACACATGTACATTGATGAAATACACGTAGTAGCACTTCACCTTTCTTTCACCATGAAACACATAAGTCAGAAATTCAACATAGGTTTCATCAATTTTACAAACAAATATAATTTTATAAAATCTAAAACAAACCCTAACATATACAAGTCTTAAATCCATACAACAAATTTGTATGACAAAAACTATAAAACATACAAGTAAACACCCAAACAAAATACTTATACTGCAAAAAATATGCAAAAAAAATAAAAATCAACATTTTAAAATTGGGTTCAAATAAAAATAAGGTAAATTTGCTTACTTAAAATGGAGAATCATCAACAAAATTTGAATCAGAACACGAATGTTGACAAACTAAGTGTTGTGGTGGTTGAATTTGTTGTGGGAGGTTGAATTGTGTTGAGATTGGAGATGGGTGGTTGTTTGTTGCAGTAGAAAACACATAAAGAAGAAGGAGAAATAGGGGAGGGGGAGGATAAGGTTGATTGTCATGTCATAAATTAAATATTATCAATGACATTACCGACTGAATTATTCTATCAATAACTCTGTTGGTCATTTTGTCAGTAAAAATATCATGTCGCCGTATAATTTATTTGTTTGAATCCCATTGTAATACCCTCCATCATTCCCTAGGTATATACTGAGAGAATTTTTTTTGTCGTTGTTTACCAATGGATACAAGGATGAAGAATTTTATCGGTAAAGATTATCACAATATATTAATAGAATTTGTCTGTCAGTGTTTCTGTTTATATTTACTAATTTTTTGGTAGTGTAAAATAAAAATTTTGCATTTTCCAAGTGCAACATTTTAAAATATTGCTTATTTAAAAAAAAAACATTAATCCTTGCTAGTTTGTCAAAACTCTTTTCAAGAAGTGCCAAAAAGGAAAAAAAAAAAAACTCCTTTCTACCTAGGTTACCCACTGCGTTAGTCTATCAATTAACAAATTCGAGACCAGAGAAGAGAATTTCAGAATAAAGCCTTGGGAAGAAGTTTAAAATTTGAAATCAGGTTGGGAATAGTTTTCACAGTCACGGATCAATGATTCCATAAAAAGAAAGGAAAGACAATAATCACGACAAAGCTGGCACACGAGTTTGCACTATAATTGCGATAACGAACAATTGTATTGCCTTTTCCTGTCGTCTCTGCAGAATACATGGCCGAGATCAGTACTCGTGAGACAACATGCCAAGACACAATCCTTCAAGGAATCCAATTAAAATTATTAAATCCTTTAGTTCTTTTTCAATACCACTAATAACAAGAGGAGGATAAAAAAAAGAAGCAGCCTATATTCTCGTTGAAAAACTCTAACGTGGGTCTATTTGTTACGAGACTGCTTGTTATCTCAAGATAAAACTAGTCAACGTCAACAAAATGTCATGTCTCATGTGTAGAGAATGTCTATAGAATGTGACTAAAACAAATATTAAATGTAAACAAAGAACCTGAGATTCAGCGATTTACTCCTTGGTTTCTGCACTGATATATGATTTTAGGGATAAGTATTAGGTGACCGGACAAATTCTTTTAGAAATAATAAAGAGGTCGAAGAGCTTCATTTCGTACGTTTTTCATATTAAATAATTAACACGTATCAAGTTGACAAATAACAAATAGAATTGTTGGCTGTCCAATCTATTGGATGTTATTAGCGGGTGTAGGATCTTCATTAAAAACTTAATAGATGTCCTTGTTCTTGACTTTCCACTCAACATCAACAGAGGATTTTCTCCGCAACAATATTTTATTTCAATATAATTGCACATATATTTCGTATGGCTGGTTTATATACATTTATGTATTCAGAGAAAATCTCTCCTTCTTTTTCAACATTATCTTTGTTATCGGACAGCAATAAATGCATTATGTTTTTGAGGATTAACTAAAATTGATTTGAGGAAATCAGACCAAATTGGTCATCTTTTAAGGTGAGATCTAATTTTATCTATGGAGAGTTAGTTAAATTTTCCAAGAAGAAAAATTCCTTGTAAGGAAAACACGATTAAGATTTTCAACTTTTTAAGGATTAAATCGAGAGTTTTTAAGCAACAGGGACAAAATATAAGACGTTTGTGAAGGGGTATGGGGCACAAATTTTTTAGGCGCCAGGGCCACCCCTTGATTCGTCCCTGTAGACTACTTTCAAAATATAAGCTATGGTATTATTTGTGTAAATCATGGCACAAATTCTTATTTCATAGATATTAGCAAACAAAAACTCGTTCCGAGTTGTAAGAGGGTGCTCATCAGTACCTCCTCTTTATGTGCTGAATAACCTCGGTATATTGATACAAACAAAGCAAGTAAGATAAATATATTATACACATTGAAAAAAAAAATAGTAATTGGTAATTAGAACACAGTAATTTAGCTGAAGGAAGCCTTGAGAAACATTTGCTGATGAAACCCTAGCGAAGCCTGAAGACCTGCAGAATATTCAACCTACTACATGCGTCCCTAATGCTGAATAAAATTAAAAAAAAAAAAAAAAACATCCATACCTAAACTGCCTCTTCCTTGTTTGGTTATTTTCCTTCTTAAATGCCGTTCACTGTAATTTTGCACTTGCATGCAAACGGTTGACAGGCTTGTTCCTGACTTTATTTCAGGGTCAATGGAGCTTATATTATTGCATGCTATGTTGATCCCCTTGAGGAAACCCTCCACCAACGTTTCTTACCCTGCCTCCGACACCAAGAAAATCCAACGTCAGCTTATCTGACCCTGCAAGACTTTGATGTAACTTTTCTTCGCCTACTTTGCTAAAATTTGAGCTATTAAACCCCGTGTAGCTATTATCCTGTTCATTTCCAAAAATTGATGAGCTCCCATTGGCAAGAGAATTCATCAATCCTTGAAATTGGCTTTCACTTTCCATCTGTGTTTCTAAGCTTTCACCTACAGTTGGATTGCCGAAACTGCTGCCAAAGTTGGTGGAAACATGTGGCCTAACAGATTTAGCACCGGTTGTTGAAGAACTCCCCAAGCCTTTCAGTAAACTAGTTGGACTGTTGCTGCTCGTAGTTGAACCCATTTGAGCGGCTTTTTGAAGCAATGCAGTAGCAGACATATATGGGCTGATATTTTGCATTGAAGTGTTGAAAAGGGAGGACATAGTACCCGATCCGACATGATCACCACCCATGTTACTGGAGAATAGTGTTGTCCCTTGGTCAGCACCATTAACATTGCTGAACAGGTTGGCATTTAAGAAGCCGGAATTCACTAAGCTGGTGCTTCCAGTGTTGGCATTTTCATTGCTACTTACACGGCTAGCGTTGCTATTATTTGGAAAGAAGCCAAGGTTAAAGAGATTGGAAGCTGAGGAGTTGTTAGTGTTGCTTTGAAGATCGGGAAGTTGCATTAGCCCTTGTAAGGATTTGTTTGGAAATGGTCCTTGATTTGCATCTCCCATGAAGAAACCAGATGAATGCATCATCGGAATTGAAGAAGGATTAGGTGGAGGAATTAGGTGCTCGAATTTAGCTGCCCCAGCATTGCCCAGCCGTAACATGTTATTAGCAGATGGGTGATGAACTTGTAACTGGGAAATTTGGGAACCCACTTGAGATAGGCCTAAGCTCATGTGGTTATTTCCATATAGATTAGTTCCTATAGTATTTAAGCTGGTAGGATGCCTTGCACTTTCCTGAGCTAGTGCGTCACAAAAAGCTCTGTGGGTGATAAAACTATCACGCCTGCAACAGTAATTATAATGAAAACAAAGTCATTAGACCACCTCTCAGTTATCAATGAAAGAATGCACATCTATAATGATGATTTATTATTTACGAGGCATTTCTAAGAAGCTAAAAAAGAATAGATTCAAGAACTGCTTGAACGAAAAAAGAAAAATATATTACAGTCAATTTCTTATCATCCAATCTTTGAATTAATTAAGGGCCGCATCTGTGCATATTATCAGAAAGTCATTTTCTTCGTTTTTCTTAAATGAATTAATGGCAGTAGATGGAGTAGGCATGTGAAATCATGCATGTAAACTTCAAAAGGAAAATAAGTAAAACCGAAGAGGAGAATATATAGCAATGTCAAGAAAATAGCTAGTGTTTTTCTATGGTCATGCAAATTGAATAAATAAATTCGACTCATCTTGATACCTTAAGAACGAAGAAGACATAACATGGATTTACTTGCATTCTACGTGACCACCAAATCTTATAGTCTGGTCTTCGACAAGGAAATTTTTTATTTTTTGCGCTGTCACCTCCCCCCCTTTACACGAATAAGTCAAGAGTTGAAGCCGTAAAGAACAGGAAGAAAACCTTAATTTCATCCTTTAGACAGAGAGAGAAGAAAATAAAAACTTGTGTTGGATATCACATGAATTTTCTATATTTTTTTATTTTTTAGGATATCACATGAATTTTCGTTTAGGAGAATTAATAAGAACAATAAGCTTTTATTTCTAAAGTTGGGAGAAAATGTGGGGGCAAAGAATTTGAAATATGAATCAGGAAAAAGGATAAATCAATCCAAGTCTGAAATGCTAATTTAGGCAGCGGCTCCTCAATAAATGAACGAAAGAATTACTTGCTACTTCGATGAAAAACCAGAAACTCATAAGCCTATTGCAGAAACTTAGCTTCAATTGATGCAAAATCCATGAAGACTCCCCTTTTCCATTGAAGGGATATTTTCCATTTCCACGAAAGTTGTCAATAAATGACACATTCTCAGGAAATCTGTGATAAAAAAAAAGGACTGCAACTGCAATGCTTTCAAACGACAGTAAAAACCACCCCCTCGATAAAAAAAAAGAAAAGAAAAGAAAAGAAGATTTGAAAGTTTATTTACTTAATTACCGCTATTATTCTGAGAAGAAAGAGGGAAGCATCTCAACCCCACAACCCTAACGTTTTCATGGGAAGAACTACCTGGAAGAACTGAGCCAACCCCAGAAGAGAACAAACTCAATAACATATACATCCATCCGACTCACACGAGAACAAACCCGGCGGCCAGTAACAATATACTACCTGACACTCTCTACAACACACGTGAATCGAGAAATAAGTTAAAGGACTGGCGGTGTTACCAATGAAGAAATATTTGTCACTTTTTATTTTTTTCTTCTGTTTTTTCCCTTAAATTTGTTATCATCATGTGTTTGGAGACCTTCACATAGCATGCCAGTACACAGATTGTTCACATGCAACCAGTCCTTCTGCCGAGTGTGTGTATGAGAGAGAGTTAGGGTGGTCGAAGGATCCAATCTACGAGTAATCCAAAAGAGGATAAGAAGAGTACTATAGCTTTTCATCTTTTTCTTCTTCTTTTTTCACTCACCCATCTTCTTAAACTCTCAGTCTTTCAAACTTTTTTATCATCATACTTTTGTCTATAGCTACAATGAATGAGTATCAATGACGACTATCATTAAGGTTGTATGATTAATAATGGGGAAAAAATTTATTACTTACCTTGAGAAAAGAGTACCACAGTCACATCTGTATTCTCTAGTACCGCATGTCTTAGAATGGGCTTTCCAATCAGATTGAACAGCATATCTTTTTGAGCACTTCTCACACTTCCATTTCTTCTCACCGTGTTTCCTTGAGTAGTGTTTTTTGATTCCAGTAAGGTCACCAAGAGCTCTAGAAGGGTCATGGTGGACGCATGTGGGCTCGGGACACAGATAAACCTTCCTCCTCACTTCTTTTGTAGTCTTCTGCTTTAGCTTCCAAGGTAGGTTGTGTC
>Ga0307511_10007064_pt1 | contig 11315 bp, 11 predicted proteins | sample 13_EM_MG_FD_200266 | JGI IMG/M metagenome (GOLD analysis project Ga0307511, IMG submission 200266) | Populus trichocarpa ectomycorrhiza microbial communities from riparian zone in the Pacific Northwest, United States - 13_EM | ecosystem: Host-associated > Plants > Roots > Unclassified | place...
GCGTCCGCCCCGCTCGTACCGCGATTTCCTGGCCTGCCGCCAGGATTGAGGATCGGGACTGCCAGGGTCCGGTGCCACGATGGCGGCATGGCAGTTCTCGACGCGCCCCACCACGGAGCCATGCGGCCCTCGAAAAAACCAGCGAGTGAAGGCAGCGGGTCCGAGGGGCCGAGCCGCGACGCCGAAGGCTCTGCCGACCGTGAGCAAGGACTCAACGATGTGGTGATGCTGTGGAGACGACCAACCCGTCGGCGCACCGAGCGTCTTCCCGACCGGGGGCTCGACCCGCCGGTGGAGGCGCCGGCTCTGCTAGACGGGCGAGTGACCCCGGGTGGTGACGGCACGTTGCGTCACCACCTCGACAGGTGGAATCCCACGATCTCCGTAGACTGACAGCCGCCGCCTCGGCGGCCACGTTCCGCAGGAAACGGCGAGGAATTGACCCCGGCGCCAAAGGCGAGGTGAAGCGGTGACGCTGCTGGAATCCGTGCACGGACCGACTGATGTGAAGCGGATGGAGCAGGGAGAGCTGGAGCAGCTCGCGACTGAGATCAGGTCCTTCTTGGTCGAGAAGGTGGCCCGCTCGGGCGGCCACCTGGGACCCAACCTGGGCATCGTGGAGCTGACGCTCGCGCTGCACCGGGTGTTCGACTCGCCCAGCGACGCGCTGCTCTACGACGTCGGGCACCAGTGCTACGTGCACAAGATCATCACGGGCCGGGCCGACGGCTTCGACCTGCTCAAGCAGACCGGCGGCGTGTCCGGCTACCCGTCGCGGGCGGAGAGCGAGCACGACTTCGTCGAGAACAGCCACGCCTCCACCGCGCTGTCCTACGCCGACGGCATGGCCAAGGCGTTCCAGCTGGCCGGCAGCCGGCGGCACGTGGTCGCCGTGGTCGGCGACGGCGCGCTCACCGGCGGCATGTGCTGGGAGGCGCTGAACAACATCGCCGCCGACCCGACCCGGCCGGTAGTCATCGTGGTCAACGACAACGGCCGGTCCTACTCGCCGACCATCGGCGGCTTCGCCGACCACCTCGCGGCGCTGCGGCTGCAGCCCGGCTACGAGCGGGCCCTGGAGAGCGGCAAGCGCACCCTGCAGCGCACCCCCGTGGTCGGCCAGGCGGTCTACGCCGCGCTGCACGCGGCCAAGCGCGGCATCAAGGACGCGCTGGCCCCGCAGGCCATGTTCGAGGACCTGGGCCTGAAGTACCTCGGCCCGGTCGACGGCCACGACCTGGTCGCGCTGGAGGCCGCGCTGCGCCGGGCCAAGGCGTTCAACGGGCCGGTCATCGTGCACGCCGTGACCCGCAAGGGCAACGGCTACGCGCCGGCCGAGAACGACCCGGCCGACCAGATGCACCAGACCGGCGCCATCGACCCGGTCACCGGCAAGCCGCTCGGCCCGAAGACGACCTCGTGGACGTCCATCTTCGCCGAGGAGCTGATCCGGGCCGGCGCCGAGCGCAAGGACGTCGTGGCCATCACCGCGGCCATGCTCGGCCCGACCGGCCTGGAGAAGTTCGCCAAGGCCTACCCGGACCGCTGCTTCGACGTGGGCATCGCCGAGCAGCACGCGCTGACCTCGGCCGCCGGCATGGCGATGGCCGGGCTGCACCCAGTGGTGGCGCTCTACTCGACGTTCCTCAACCGGGCCTTCGACCAGCTGCTGATGGACGTCGCCCTGCACCGCCAGCCCGTCACCCTGGTGCTGGACCGGGCCGGCATCACCGGCTCCGACGGCCCCAGCCACAACGGCATGTGGGACCTGTCCATCCTCGGCATCATCCCCGGCATCCGGGTCGCCGCGCCGCGTGACGCCGTCACGCTGCGTGAGGAGTTCCGGGAGTCGCTGGCGATCGAGGACGGGCCGTCGGCGCTGCGCTTCTCCAAGGGCGCGGTGGTCGAGCACGTGCCGGCCCTGGAGCGCGTCGGCGCCGTGGACGTGCTCGGCAAGCCGGCCGGCTCGACCGGCGCCGACGTGCTGCTCGTCGCCGTCGGCGCCTTCGGCGAGCTGGGCGTGGCCGCCGCGCAGCGGCTGGCCGACCAGGGCATCGGCGTCACCGTGGTCGACCCGCGGTGGCTGCTGCCGGTGCCGCCGGAGCTGGTCGAGATGGCCGCCGACCACCGCCTGGTGGTCACCGTCGAGGACAACGGCCGGCACGGCGGCTTCGGCTGGGCGCTGGCCGCCGCGCTGCGCGACGGCGGCGTGGACGTGCCGATGCGGGACCTGGCCGTGCCGCAGCAGTTCCTGGAGCACGGCTCCCGGTCGGAGGTGCTGGCCCAGGTCGGGCTGACCGCCCAGGACGTGGCCCGCCGGGTGACCGAGTGGGTGGCCGGCCGGATCGGCGAACCCGCGCCCGCGCCGGCCGACGTGCCGGCCGAGGAGCGCAAGCACGGCTGAGCGGCACCGAGGTTGATTGGACGCGGGTCCGCACCTCCCACCGAGGCCTTGGTCGCCCGGCTGTGGCACGGTGGTGAGGTGCGGATCCTGGTAGTCGAGGATGAACAGCCGCTGGCCGAGGCGATCGCCCGGGGCCTGCGGCGTGAGGGTATGGCCGTGGACGTCGCGTTCGACGGCGAGTCCGGCCACGAGAAGGTCACCGTCACCCGGTACGACGTGGTCGTGCTCGACCGCGACCTGCCGAAGATGTCGGGCGACGAGCTGTGCCAGGAGATCGTGCGCTCGGGCGCGCTGACGCGGGTGATCATGCTCACGGCCAGCTCGGCCATCGAGGACCGGGTCGAGGGCCTGTCCCTGGGCGCCGACGACTACCTGGCCAAGCCGTTCGCGTTCGCCGAGCTGGTGGCCCGGGTGCGGGCGCTGGCCCGGCGGGCCACGCCGGCCACGCCGCCGGTGCTGGTCGCCGCCGACGTCGAGCTGGACCCGGCCAAGCGCACCGTCACCCGCTCCGGGCAGCTGGTCGACCTGACCCGCAAGGAGTTCGGCGTGCTGGAGGTGCTGATGGCCGCCGGCGGCACGGTCGTGAGCAGCGAGGAGCTGCTGGAGCGGGTGTGGGACGAGAACGCCGACCCGTTCACCACCACCGTGCGGGTCACCGTCATGACGTTGCGCAAGAAGCTCGGGGAGCCGGGCATCATCGAGACCGTCGTCGGCTCCGGTTACCGTGTGCCTGCCGCCGGCCGAGCCGCCGGTTCGGCACTGGACTCGGCTTCGGGAGCCCGACCTGCTGACAGTTGACGTGCGCGCGGCCGAAGCCGGCAGACTCTCGCCCCGGCGGCGGGGTCCGGGGCTGAGGCTGCGCATCACCACCGTCGCGGTTGTCATCGTCGCCGCGGTCAGCGCGTTGCTGCTGTGGCTGGGCTGGCTGCTGGTCGGCCTCGTCGTGCGTGGGGCCGTGCCGCAGATGCCGGCCAACAGCAAGATCGTCGTCGACGGCGTCGAAGTGGACGCCGCCCAGCTCGGCGCCGTGCTGGAGCAGCACGCCCGGTCCCAGGTGCTCAGCGCCGGCGTTGTCGCGTTCGTGCTGCTGCTGATCGCCGCCGCCGTGCTGGCGTGGACCTTCACCGGCCGGGCCCTGCGCCCCCTGCACGAGGTCACCAGCACCGCTCAGCGGCTCTCGGCCGAGTCGCTGGGCGAGCGCATCGCTCTCAACGGGCCCGACGACGAGGTCGCCGAGCTGGCCGACACCTTCGACGCCATGCTCGACCGCCTCCAGGGCGCGTTCGACTCCCAGCGCCGCTTCGTCGCCAATGCCAGCCACGAGCTGCGCACCCCGCTCGCCGTGATCCGGACCGAGCTCGACGTCACCCTCTCCGACGCGCACGCCGACGTCGAGGAGCTGCGCCGGATGGCCGACGTCGTCGGCACCGCCGCCCTGCGGGCCGAGCAGCTCGTCGAGGCCCTGCTGCTGCTGGCCCGCACCGACGGCATCGGGCTGGCCGTGCACGAGCCCGTGGACGTCGCCGCCGTCGTCGCCAGCGCCTGGCGCTCGGCCGGCCGCGAGGCCGCCGCCCGCGGCGTCCGGGCCAACTTCGCCACCCCGCCCGCCCCCACCGTCGGCGACCCCGCCCTGCTCGAACGGGTGGCCGGCAACCTGCTGGAGAACGCCGTCCGGCACAACGTCGACGGGGGCTGGATCGAGGTCGCCACCGAGAGCGACCCCGAGTGGACCCAGCTCCGGGTCAGCTCCAGCGGCCAGCTCATCGCCCCCGAGCTGGTGGCCGAGCTCTTCGAGCCCTTCCGCCGCGGCGGCGTCGACCGCACCGCCCGCACCGGCACCGGCCTGGGACTGTCCATCGTCCGGGCCGCGGTGGTCGCCCACGGCGGCGCCGTGCACGCCGACGCCGTCCCCGGCGGCGGCCTGGCCGTCACCGTCCGCCTCCCCAGCGGCCGCGGCGACTGACCCCTCCCCACCGCCCCCATGCCACATGTGGTCCACATGTGGCGCTGGAAGTCGAATATGGCGCACATGTGGCATATCGCACGGGTGTGGGGGCGGCGGCTCGAGTTGCGGGGGTGAGACCTGGCTCTCATGGTGGAAGAACAGCCGCCACCGGGGTTGTTGCCGATAGTGACCGTGAATCGAGAAAGTGCGAGGGAAGCGTCTCCTATGCCTTTTGTCCCCACCATCAAGCTGAACAACGGCGTCGAGATCCCGCAGCTGGGCTTCGGCGTGTTCCAGGTGCCTGACGAGGAGACGACGGAGGCCGTCACGCGGGCGCTGGAGGCCGGCTACCGCAGCGTCGACACCGCGGCCGCGTACGGCAACGAGCGGGGCGTCGGCGAGGCCGTCAAGGCGTCCGGCCTCGCCCGCGACGAGCTGTTCATCACCACCAAGCTGTGGAATCCCGCCCAGGGCTACGACAGCACCCTGCGGGCGTTCGACGACAGCCTGGGCAAGCTGGGCCTCGACCAGCTGGACCTGTACCTGATCCACTGGCCGGTGCCGGCCGCCGACCGGTTCGTCGACACCTGGAAGGCGTTCGAGAAGCTGTACGCCGACGGCCGCGTCCGTGCCATCGGCGTCTCCAACTTCCAGCCCGCCCACGTGCGCCGGCTGCTCGACGAGGGCCTGACCCTGCCGTCGATCAACCAGGTCGAGCTGCACCCGGCGCTGCAGCAGGCCACCCTGCGGGCGTTCCACACCGAGCACGGCATCGCCACCGAGGCCTGGAGCCCGCTGGCCCAGGGCGAGGTCCTCGGCGCCCCGGAGATCACCGCCATCGCCGCCAAGCACGGCAAGACGCCGGCCCAGGTCGTCCTGCGCTGGCACCTCCAGCTGGGCAACGTGGTGATCCCGAAGTCGGTGACCCCGAAGCGGATCGCCGAGAACATCGCGGTGTTCGACTTCGAGCTGGACGGCGACGACCTGACCGCCATCGCCGGCCTGGAGCGCGGCCACCGCACCGGCCCGGACCCGGACACCTTCAACCTCGGCGCCTGACGGGCCTTTCGGATACGGCTGGCCGTCAGGGCCAGCCGTATCCGCTGGAGGTGGTGGGCTTGGACGCCGCCGCCAGCTTCGCGCACGCGGCCTTTGCCTGATCCTGCAACCAATCCGGCGGCAGTGGCTGGTGCTTGCGCGCTTCCTCGATCAACGCCTTCAGGGCCTCGTACGTGTCGCCGTCGAGGCCCATCTCCTGGTAGTCGAGCCCGGTGTCCTTGGCGTTGCCGAGAATGTCCTTGGCCCAGTACACGAGCTGGTTGACGCAGACCGCCACCGGGTCCACTGTGGACGTCGTGGTGGTCGCGGAAGTGGTTGGCGCGCCTGCGCAAGCGGCGGCCGTGAGCAGGACCGCCGCATAGGTGAGCAGGCGTCTGGCCATCAGAACGAGTCGCCGCCGGAGAACTGCTCCTCGAGGGTGTCGACGGTGCCGGCGAGCAGGGTGAGCGGATCGACGAACTCGTTGATGTCGAGGTTGGACAGGGGCAGCGAGTGCCGCAGCACGACGTGCTCGCCCATGATGGCCACCCCGCCGACGACGGTGGTGTGGCCGACCTCCTTGAGCAGCGCGGGCAGGTTGACCTTGGACGCCAGGCCGCACGGGGAGGCGATCTGCACCCAGTCCTCCTTGCCGTCGAGCACCTCGTGGCTGAGCCAGATCACCTGGCTGCGCTCGTCCTCGAACTGGACGTAGATGCTCACCTCGTCCGGCGTCTGGTCGATGACCTGGTACTCGCTGCGCACAAAGGACACCAGGTCGGCCCACGTCGCCATGACTCCACCCATTTCCGCCGGCTGAACAAGATCACTCGACCATAAGGCGTCCTCGCGGCGACCGATAGACCCTCGTGGGTGGTCACACCAGCCGAAGGTGTGCACCGCGGCCGCTGGGCCGGCGCAGGCCGGAGCCGGGCAGCGCGGTGACCACCAGACCGAACACGATGTTGTTCAGCTCCTGGGTGCTGAGCAGCAGCTCGGCGGCCAGCTCGTGCGGGGTGACGCCCTGCTCCCGAAGCGCCCGGAACACCTTGGCCAGCAGCTGGGACGACTCCCGCGCCTCGCCGTCGGCGTCCACGCGGGCCAGCTCGGCGCACAGGGCCCGGTAGACGCCGTCGCCGACCTGCCGCAGCTCCCGCAGCCGCCGGGTCAGCGCCAGCGGCGACACCCGCCAGCGCGGGCAGGCCCGCAGCACCTGGTCCCGGGTCGGGTCCTCCGGCACGTAGGTCAGCACGTCGACGTCGGGCATCAGCATGGCGCTGGCGAAGGCGTCGGCCTCCGCCTCGACGTCCACGCCGTCCAGCGGCCGGCCGCCGCCGTGCAGGACCAGGTGCCCGAGCTCGTGGGCGGCGTCGAAGCGGCCGTCCTCGGCGGACTTGGCGGTGTTGAGGAAAACGTAGGGGCTGCCGTCGTGCCAGAACGAGAAGGCGTCGACATCGGTGTGGTCGACGCCGAGCGAGAAGACCCGGACCCCGTGGGCCTCCAGCAGGTGCACGAGATTGGGCGCCGGCTTGGAGCCGAGGTCCCAGTGCTCGCGCACGGTGTCGGCGGCCGCGGCCGGATCGCCGCTCGCCACGACGGGAACGTCCGCGGCCGGCAACAGGAAACGGCGCTCCAGGAAGGCGTTGAACTCGATCGCCAGCCGGCCGGCGGCCAGCGCCCCGGCCCGCCGCCGCGCCGGCAGCTTGGCCCGCGCCCGGAACGACACCACGTCCTCGGTCAGCTCGGCCGGCTCGGCGGCGGTGAAGAACTCCACCGGGAAGCCCAGCACCCGGGCCAGCGCGGCCAGCTCGTCGGCCGTCGGGGCGCGCCGGCCGTGCTCGAAGTCCGACACCGACCGGGCGCTCACTCCCAGTTCTCGCGCGAGGGCCGCGGCGGTCAGCTGACGCCGCTGTCGGGCGAGCTTGAGGCGGGCCGGGGTGAGCATGATGAGGATCATTCTTCCGGGTGCTCACCCGGTCGACGCAACAGACGTCCCCGAACGGAGTGACGTGTCGCCTCAGTCGCGGGCGGACAGCCGCGTGCTGACCAACGTCACCAGCGCGACCACCGCCATCACGGCGGCGAACACGTAGAACGTCGCCGACAGGCCGATGCGGGTGGACACCACGCCGGCCCCGATGACCGGCACGGAGATCGCCAGGTAGGCCACGACGAAGTAGCTGGCCAGCACCTGGCCGCGCTGGTCGGCCGGGGCGGCCTGGGTGACCAGGCGGGTGCCGCCCATGAAGGCCAGGCCGAACCCGACGCCGGTGACCACGTCGCCGGCCAGGAACAGCACGGCGCTGGTCAGGAACACCGACGCGGCGACCAGGGCCATGCCGAGGATGAGGGCCACGCAGCCGACCGTCGCGGCGTCGCGGCCGGACAGCTTGGTGAACGCGAGCTGGGACAGGCCGCCGACGCCCTGCACGGACAGGATGACGATGCCGGCGACCAGGTGGTTGTCGATGTGCAGCAGCTCCTTGGCCAGGCTGCCGCCCAGCGCCAGGTACAGCCCACCGACCGACCAGGCGGCCAGCACGCCGAGGCAGCCGATGAGGAAGGTCCTGCGCATCGACGCCGGCACGCCGATCCGCTGCGGCCGCAGCACGGTGCTGAGCCGGATCGGCTCCCGAGCGGTCACGGTCTCGGGGATCTTCACGGCGAGCACGGCCAGCAGCACGGCCCCGACGACCAGCAGCAGCGCGTACGGCGTGGCCAGCGGCCACGGCGCCCACTGCGCGAGGGCGCCGGAGACCACCGCGCCGACGGCGATGCCCATCGAGGTCGAGGTGCTGTTGACCAGCGCGGCGATCCGGCTGTCCCGGCGCGGGTGCAGGTCGGTCAGCGCGGCGCTGGCGGCGCCGGTGAACACGCCGGTGGCCAGGCCCTGCAACAGGCGCGCCACGCACAGCCAGACGGTGTTGTCGGCCAGCAGGAACACGACCAGGCTGGCCAGCAGGCCGAGCACGCTGCCGATCAGCACCGGCCGCCGGCCGATGCGGTCGGACAGGCCGCCGGCGAACAGCAGCGTGATGACCACGCCGCCCGCGTACAGCGCGTAGACGACGGTCAGCGTCGCGGCCGAGAAGTGCCAGCGCGCCTGGTAGTCGACGTAGAGCGGGGAGGGCGTGCCGCTGGCGGCCAGGGCCAGCGCGATCGCCGCCGTCACGGTCCAGAAGGCGAAGGGGGAGCGGGCCGGCTGGGTCTCGGGGTTCTGGGCGGTGGGCAGGGCTGCTTGCGTGGTCATGCGCATTCTTCCTTTTGTGGAAGCGCCGGGTTCGGCTCAACGGTAGTGACGAAATGCCGCCGCGTCGAAGACGTGCGCCGCTATGCCGGCTATAAGTGCTAGGCTATAGCCCGGTCTTCGGCGTGGTAATGGGGGCGGAATTGGACGAGCTGGACGGCCTGGAAATCCGTCACCTGAGATATTTCCTGATGGTCGCGCGGACCGGCAAGATCCTGACCGCCTCGCAGGAGCTGAACATCGCCCAGCCCAGCCTCAGCCAGCTGATCCAGCGCCTGGAGCGCCGGCTGGGATTGGTGCTGTTCAACCGCACCGCGCGCGGGGTGGAGCTGACCGCGGCCGGCGAGGTGTTCCGGCGCGGGGTGGAGCGTTTGCTGACCGGGCTGGACGAGGTGCTGGCCGAGGCCGGCTCGGCCGCCCTGGTGGTGCGGGCCGGGGTGTGCGCGGGCGTGTCGCCGGTATTGCTCGGCGACATCGAGAACGCCATCGTGACTAATTCGGAGAGGTCTGTTTCCGCTCAGTTCTCGGCGGAAAGCTCCAGTCGGCAGCTGGAACTGCTCAGGACCGGTGAACTCGATTTCGCAATCGTGCGCCTGCCGTTGGACGGCGACGAGTTCGAGGTCGCCGGGATGGACGACCAGGAGCTCGGCGTGGTCGTGCACGCCGACCACCCGCTGGCCGGCCGGGCCGAGCTGGGCTGGGACGACCTGCTCGACCAGCGGCTGCTCTGGTTCGACGCCCGCCGCGCCCCCGGCTACGCCCAGGGCCTGCTGGCCGAGCTCGCCGCCCATGGCTGGCGGCCCCGCCTCCACAACGTGGACAACGACCGGCACGCCCTGTTCACCCACACCCTGCGGGCGGCGCCCAACCTGGTCGCACTGCGCCCCCGGTCCACCGCCGACGGCGATCCGCGGTTGGTCTGGATCCCGATCGCCGGCGCCGACGTGCCCCGGGAACGCCTCGGCCTGGCCGCGCTGCGCGACGGCGCCCACGGCGCGACCGTGCGGCGGATAGCCGCGGCGTCACCAGCGCGGTGACGCCGCGGCTGACATCACTTCGCGGTGCGCGCGGCGATGGTCTCGCCGCCGACGCCCCAGTTGTCCTTGCTGGTCTCCTCGATGGTGACCCACACCGACTCGGGCTTGGCGCCGGTCACCCGGACGTAGGTCTCGGTCAGCTCGCGGATCAGCTCGGCCTTCTGCTCGACGGTCCTGCCGATCACCTGGTTGACGTTGATCAGTGGCACAGCAGTGTCTCCTGTTCGTGGTTTCCTTGCCATGAAAGCAGTTCTGTCGGGTTCCGAGCGGTGATCGCGGTCACCTGGTCGTCGGTCAGCCCGGCCTCGGCGAACCATTTCCCGGCCAGCTCCAGCCATTCACCGACGTCGGGCTGGTCGGGCTGGCCGAGGTCGGAGCTGTGCACCAGCCGGGGGTGGGCCCGCAGGACCTCGCCGAACCGCGGCGCGTCGTGGTGGCCGAGCAGCCGGGTCAGCGCCGTCAGCTCGACGTGCACCGACGGCACGGTGGCCAGGTCGGCGAGATCGGCGGTGGTCAGCCCGCACATCGGATGCGTGGGATGGGTCAGCAGCAGCCGGTCCAGCCCCAGCGCGACGGCCTCGTCCACGACCGTCAGCGCCTCGTCCCGGTCGGCGTGGCCGGTGGCGACGACCACCGGCAGGTCCCGCGCGGCCCGCAGGATCTCGCGGACCGCCGGCAGCGACTTGCGGATCCCCTTGCCGTGCAACGAAGGCACGTCCATCAGCGGATGGAACGGGACCCGGTTGAGCCGTGACGCATGCCCGCCGACCAGCGTCGGCAGGTAGACGACGAGCCGGGCCGGGCCGTCGTCGCCGTGCTCGAACACGGCCCGCTCCACTGTCCGCGTCTCGAGCCCGCCGCCGATGTCGTTCAACGTCACCGATCCGGAGACCGGCAGGCCTTCCTGCCGGGCTTCCCACGCGGCCGCGGCCGTCGACCCGAGGTGGCTCTTGACCACCACCCAGCCGCCCAGTTCGGCGTAGCGGCGGCCGGTGGCCAGCACCGACCGGCGCCGACGGTAGAGGTCGGCGCCGGCGTGGTGGTGCAGGTCGACGAACCCGGCCAGCGGCTCAGGCATGAACCGGCGCCTGCCAGGGTGTGGCGTAGCCGTGGGTCGCACGCGCCTCGTCCAGCCGGCTGCCGGCGGCGACGGCGGCCGCGATCCGGTGCTCGGTGTCCTCGACCCGTTCGGCCCGCTCGACGACCTCGACCGCACGCTCGGCCGGCACCACCAGGGCGCCGCTGTCGTCGGCCAGGATCACGTCGCCGGGCCGCACGACCGTGCCGTGCACGTCGACGTCCGCGCCGACTTCGCTGAGCTCGACCCGGTTCTTGCCGCTGACCATGGTCACGCCGGTGCTGAACAGCGGGTAGCCCGCCGCGCGGACCTCGGCGATGTCCCGGGCCGAGCCGTGCAGCACGGTCCCGCGCACGCCGCGAGCCTGCGCCACCGCGGTCAGCAGCGATCCCCAGTTGGTGCAGGACGTGTTGCCGCCGTTGTCCACCACGACGACCGAGCCGGCCGGCACGTCGTCCAGGTAGTTGGCGGCGTTGCGGAACTTCGGCCCATCGCCGCTGACCGGCCGGTACGTCACCGTGTGGGCCGGCCCGCAGGTCTTGCTGCCCGGCACCCGGGCGGCGACG
>Ga0307511_10007066_pt1 | contig 11313 bp, 13 predicted proteins | sample 13_EM_MG_FD_200266 | JGI IMG/M metagenome (GOLD analysis project Ga0307511, IMG submission 200266) | Populus trichocarpa ectomycorrhiza microbial communities from riparian zone in the Pacific Northwest, United States - 13_EM | ecosystem: Host-associated > Plants > Roots > Unclassified | place...
GGGCGACGCAATCGGCGAAGATGATTACCCTGTGGGCGCAAAGGAGCTCGGTCATGAGCGGACTAACGTACTGGGGGTTGTGTGTATCTAGTGAAAGGTTCCAAAACTGGTGATGACTGTAGGTAGGGTGCTAAAATCATGGCATGTTTCCTGAGATATATTGTGAAAGCATTCCCTGCCCAGTGTCCTTGGGATTGGATGACGTCGAAAGGAACTCCACGCAGGAGGTATTCTAGAGTTCCTCCGATACGGAGGCTGTGTCCTTTCAGATTGGGTAAATTAATGCTGTCGGCGAGCTTGTTGATTCTGTTGGTGAGTTCTCGTTTGCTTAGGGGGCGACGTTTGCACCTCAGGCACTACTTCTCGGTAGCAATAGTGGTCTCTTAGATGGGGTTTCTTTGGCGGGAAGAACCGGTCATACAGACCAACCATCCGCGCCGGCAACTTCCGAAATACCCTAAGAATAGAATGACGTATTCATTTCGCTCCATCCGCGCCGGCAACTTCCGACACTACCCTAAGAATAGAATGACGTATATTTATTCCGCTTCCCCGCCCAGCTGGCGCCCTCCACGCACCCTCAGCATGCCCTTTCAACCCTCCGCAGACCGTTCCCTTGCCTCTGGACGACCCTCCAGCAAATATGCTCTCCTCTGGAGAGCATCTCTGTACCGTTGGTGACCCTCTTCATCGGTAGCAGCTACCATTATTGGTGATCGTAGTATTTAACCCAATCAGTGCGTTTCTCCTCATCTCCTCTTCGTTGTCCATGGTCCCAAAGCCGCAAGGTGGAACACGGGCGGCCCTCCCTAGTGCTTCGAAGGGATTGGGCCGCCATTTTACCTCTCCTCGCAAAGTCAAAAATCCACGCAAGACGCAAACTTATGTTTCTTTTCCAGGTCAAGACATCAGGCAGCAGCGCCTTCTTGCTCACCTTGAAGACCTCCGTGGCCATCAAGCGGCTTCACCTCGCTCCAGAAAACCAAGCGATGATATCGTAGTTGAAGATTCGATTGTGGATACGGAGATGATCGTTATCGATGGGGCCGAAGAGAGTCCTCCCGACCATGAAACCAGTGCCTATGAAGGCGCTGAACGTATTTCTGTCGCACAGCACATTCGCAATGACCATTTCTTCAACAGTTGGAAGTCCATCATCCCCACCATAGTTCGTCCCTACCTCGAGTACCTTGCTGGGACGCTTGGAAAACCACTCCCCCAGCGAATTTCCTCGCTGTCCGCATGCTCAAAAAACTGTGATAAGAAGCTCACTAATATTACTTGTTTATATTTTGACTGTAAGCCGCCCTTTGTTTCAAACATTGATATGACACTAAATACGAGTTCTAGCGTTTGCGTCTATCGCCGTTTGGTGTTGTGAATGCATCAGCCTTCCGCAGCTGCTCATACGTTATGGCCTTTTCCCTAGCGCTCCGTTACAACCCCGCGTTGCCGTGTCTGTCGAACTCCTGGGCTTTTATCGCGCACTCTTTGAGCGCTCTTGTGATGCCATCAGCGCACTCGCATCTGCGCTCCACACACAATACACTCGACGAGGTTTCTATGTAACCAACAAAGAGGTGTGTTGTTAATTGAAATGATTCAATCGTGTTTACCGTTGTTCCAGGGAGGGACTATCCTCGAGCCATTCCGTCGGAGCCTGAGCCATGCCGTTCAGTGGTACGACATACTACAAGTTGAGATTGAAAAAAATGTAGAGGATATAGTCCAGGAATGTCGGAACACCATGGCAACTGCCAAGTCGCTCATAGAACCCTCTTCCACATCGCTTCCACCTTCGCCGGCCAAATGCCATCTTTCACGAGGCTCTTGTGCGCCCACATTGGTTCAGCGTTGTCCTGCATGCTTCGGAGGACAAGAATTCGGACGCCTCCTGGATAATGGTGGAGATATTCATGTTGCGATGGACGGCAATTTCCACCATCGTCACCGGCGTTCTGCAGGTGATTGTCCCACATTCTATGAGCCCATTTACTTCCTCGCTAAATCCCAAGTTGACGACATCGGGAAGCGGATCGAGGCTGCACGTAAACGACCTTCACAACGGTATCGCCCCTTAGTACCGGATGAGGCTGTTGACCAATGCGAAACATCATATGAAGCCGCAGATGGAAAGAAGCAGAAGGCGGCGATGGATAGCTTCGACGACACCGGTGTTATGGCGCTCATTTGTCGCCATGACATCCCTCTTTTCTTCACCAATATTGATACTCCCGGCGAACAACAGAAGTATAGTGTGGCGCTGATAGAACATCTTTTCTCCCATATCCCTCTGGACGCCAATGTGGTCATTTTATATGACGTTGGTTGTGTGCTGGCACGCTCACTCATGAAGGTGTGTCCCAGTGTCATTCGTTGCATCACATTGAACCAACTACTCTTAGTATGATATTCTTCCTTGTAGCATCACCTCCCGCATACGATTTGCCACGACTGCCATGCATGCTTACGGTCATGAGTGGGCATGTCAGCTTGTTTATAACCCTCGGATCACCCAAGGCCTGGGCTTGTCAGACGGTGAAGGTACAGAGAGGCTCTGGTCCCGTTTTATCAAGCTTATTGGAATTGAGCGTTCGTCTTCGGTACGTCATGCTGTTGGTTTATGTTCTTGGATAACAACTCAATACACATGTAGCGCCAACGTCGCCTTTGGTTGATTGACCGTCACGCTGCTGCCATTGCAAAGGAAATGATTAATGACCTTGGTGATTGGCTCAAACGCCGGCTCAAAAAAGGTGTACAGGAACAAAGTTTTGCTGCGCAAGCCATTTTGGATCATTGCGAGCTCAGTATCTTTGAACTTCAGAAGCAATGGTCTGATCAACGAGCCGCCCAGCTATCTATCAGAGCACGTACGTCATTCATTTGTGTTAATGGAGGCTGTCTACTGAACCATTGTTACAGATGCACCTGCCCGTTTGAAGAAAGAACTTGACACGGTTCTCACTCTCCAGACTGAACTTGATAGCTCTGAGCGAGCACTGCAAAATGTTCGGACCATCATTGAAAAGGGTCAAGTTTCGCAAGACGCTCGAGACGCTCTTGCAAGCCTCGAACGTGGCCACGAGAGACTTTTGGACAAGGTCGATGCGCTTTATTCCTCACTGAACATCCAAGACAGATTTCCCGAACTAGATGGCGTAAACTTTCAGTTTGTCCAGACCCTTCTTCTTGCCCGGGATCTCAAAATCAACATCCGCAAACGGGCAATTGGAAGTTTTTTCGAGTGGGATAAGCTGGACCGTGCCATTGGTGGCAAACAGAAAGCATTAGGTTGGTCGCTTTGATATCGTATTGCGCTTGCTGACATATGTCCTCAAGGTACGAAACTTCACCAACAGACACGCAAGGCCATTGCCAAACGACAGCCAGCACTTCTGTCTAGTATACGCAAATATAACGACTACTGCGCCCTCCTTGAAGAACTCTATGACCCATCATATGGTATACCGCTTCCCACACCGCTTCCCACCAAACTTGCCGACCTTCGTAACGATCAGACTCTTCTGGAAGACATTTGGATCACCCGTTCCCATGGAGACATTCCACTGTGGCTGAAGGATCGCGATGTTAGAGAGGGCATCCGAGCCCTTTTAAAGCGAGAGCGATGCCGTGAGGAGCAACTTCGTTTGGGAATGGAAGCTGGCAATATGTGTCGATGGTTCGGCCGTGAGCTTTGTGCGGTTGAGCTCGCTTTACAGCAGCCGCAGTGTGAGTCTTTTCATTGATGTTGATTTGATTGGTGACTTCTTTCCATCAGACGCTATATATTACCTCATTCTGAACCAACGGCACAAGAATATACGTTCATTACAAGATCGATGGCCGACAGTCCTTGTCTCTACTGCTCGTTATGCTACTGAGGCCAGTGCCGCCTCTGAACTTGCAAAATCCCTGTCCGGGTCTCAGACAACATCCCCACTGCTATGGCTTAATCCTGTCGTATGTGAGTTGCCCTCTGACAACCCTCCTGGGTCGGATAGCCAAGAGACCATAGTGGACGCTGAACCAGAAGACTTGGGTGAAATAACCCTGCTCGACCATCTCGAGAGCCTAGGCAATGTAGTGGAAGGTTCCTTGAACAAAGATGAAGATGAACAGGAGCCCATGAAGATTAATCTTGACTGGCAGATCCCGATGGTAAGGTTCACAATCTTTTCCAGAAGGTAGCTTATGGCGTTCCTTTAGTCCCTTCGGATAGACTCCACGATTAATGTCTCCACTACCGATTACTTCTATCCTTGTGCCACCATAACCCAGCGCGTACGCCCCCCTTGCGATGGATTTCCACGACAAATATTTTTCCCGGACAACATTGCCCTCTTTTCAAATACCGTTGGATGTTTGAATGATACTTGCATCAATGGTTGTGCGGCCTTACTCTATTCTACTTTCCTTCCTGCTGCGGCATGCGCGTGTGCCATTCTGTCAACTCATGATCTGTTACGTGTCCGTTACAACGCAGCCGATGAAATCCTTTGGCGCAATACTTCATGGAGCCGATACTGGGAGAAAGACATATGGATTATTCCCATCCATCGACCGTGCATCGGCCACTGGGTCCTATGTACTGCTGACTTTTCTTCCAGGCGGTTGTTACTCTTCGACAGCCTTGCTGAGCGTCATCCTTGGAAGAAGGATGTTCAGGTAGACCTTCATTTCTCTTTTTCCTGAAGTAACTGATTTTCAATTAGGATATTGCGCAACTTATCGGCCGCCTATCATACATTGCATCGGAGAAAGTGAATGCGCCTGCCAGAAATCTTGATGGATGGTCTGCACACCCTGTCATTGTATGTTCCCCCTCTCACTTTTGATTGAACATGATAGGACTGATGTATACGAAGACTGAGCCTATTCAGAGCAATGGGTACGATTGTGGGCTTTGGATTTTGGCACAGATGGCCGCCGTCCTCCGAGGGTTTGATGTTACTGCGTTACAAGAAAATGATATGCCTACATTTCGTCGTTACCTCCGTGTCCTTGTTGCTCGTATTCCTGTTCCCGGTGGTTAAGTAGGTACAATGTATGGGTTCTTTCCACTACTCAGCACAGTGGCCTCCCCTGTATCGGCGAGAATGTCGCGAGCCTGCCAACAAAGCCAGCAATCTGCCATCGCCCTTTTTCTACCATCCTCTTCCATCTCTGCGACCTTCGAAGCTACAGCAATCCACCTGTGGATACGCCCAGCAAGATCCGTAACCATTTCTACAAGAAGTTCCTTTGCGTTCCCATCGACAAATCGAAGTGCACGCTCATCTCTGGCCGTCTTAGATAGCCTCCAACGACGACCAAACATAACGTCCACCATGTTCTTAGTATGGCGTACCTCGTCTGCTGTCCTATCGGGCTCAGGATAGTTGTATGGAGGGTCGCATTCCCAGATATAGAGATCCGACTCGTCCAATGCATCCGCGCTGCGTGATGCTTCGTAGAATAGGTTTGATGTTGGCAATGAAGTCGCAGCGAGGGATATGAGGGACGAAGGCAGTTGAGGAACAGATACGGACTTGAGCTGGTCGCATGACGGCAAAGGCTTGCTTACATGCCGGCCATGTTTCTTATGATACGCCCGCGAGTTTTGGCTTTGTCGATGGGCTCTACCACTAAAATTTGAGTGAGCTAGTTGCCACACTGTGGAAGTTATATACCGCACCGTGAACTGATTGCATACCGAGCTTTCTGTGCACGCTCTGCCGCTTGCCTTTCAGCAAGGCTAAAATACTTTGCTCTACGACCCATGAGAGCTTATGCGTACGGTCCAGTCGAGCTGAATGCTCGGGTCAGTGCGTATGCAGTGAAGGCAATCGCAAACAGCTAAGTGTGACTTACATGATTCATATAGGTAGACAAGCCTTTGGACACTCGATGCCAATTCTACATAGATCTCAAAATCAAGGACAATTATTTTGCAACCTGTCGACGAGGGGAACATACGCGAGCATTCCTATTCATTCCGATCCTCTGAAAATATAGTTGCTGCGCGGTCAGATGTGTTTTAGAATCAGTATGACGACTATTCACTTCATGATTGGCTCGGGACTTTGCGGGTTATGCCATTTTCTCTTGCACAAGGCTTCCGCATCCCCCACCGAAGTACCGACAAGCACCTTGCAAAGTCCATCCACGTACCATCGTAGAGCACTCATATCATGTCGGCCCATATGCCTATGTCTACCCGCAGAGAGCATGCCCTTTGGAGATCTCTGCTAAGTACTATTACCAGCACCGCAGCCCCTTCAAACAAGTTGCGACATGATCTCCTTGATCTCTTTCACACCTTAGATCACTGACCCGAATTCTTAGATTCATATCTTTATCCGCTGAAAACCAACAACCCTCTCGAGACCCTCTCCTCTTCATACCACAAGCTATCAGTGTTTCCCGTCGTTGCCAAGATTCTGCCTTGCGTCTATTGCGTTCTTTCGAACGCCCATTTCATTTCACATCTGCAGCCGCTATCACCCCATTTTCTTGGGGTTCCCTACCTCCCATTACTCGATTTCCTCATGCTCGCCTCATTTGACAGCTGGATGATATTCCTAAATCTGCACTTCGGGTAGTATTATTATTGGTGTGTATCTACTAACCACTTGGAAAGTACCTCACTTAATTGCCTGAGAGCACTCATCATACTCAGATCTCTCCGCCTACCAGCTGAAAGCCTTGTCGCAGAACCGTCTCGGAATGCGCTCCCACCACCACGAGCCTCAAGCTCATCTTCCCACAGCCCACGCTCCCATTGAGCGCCTTCCTCGCCACTAATCTATGTTGCTCTCCAACTTATCACCTCTTCGCTCCCATACATATTTACTTGCCTCACTGTTACTTCATTTTGATCTCAATATTCCTAAATTTATACTTGCATAGTTGCCATCAGACGCATGTGATCACAAAGATGGTAAGTGTGTATCTTCACCATTTTAGATCGCAGATCTTAATATTCAGGTTCATTCGCTTTGTGCCGGGGTCTCCTTACTCCGAGGTACTATGCATACTACCCTGGTGCGTTGTGGCCTCCTCTTATGAAATAATTACTAACACGACTTTGCTACGGTCAAGGTTCTATCGCAGCCAGATGCTGGCTGATCCTCAGAAAATGATCCCATCAAACCCTCCTGAGGCCCGCTCCTGACCACTGAGAGTTACTAGCTCGTCTTGACGTTATCCTTGGCCTCGCATGCAATGCTTCCCTTGTCGTCGCTTCATTTTGCAACCCGAGTGATCCCTGCGCCTTCTCGGAACTCTCTACCGCCTTCGCTTGCCTCACCGCTACTTCATCTTACATGTCGAAATCTCCCTAAATCTGTACAAGTGTACTTTCATTGATGGTGTGTATTTGGTTTACTTCAAACGCCCATCTGACTGGCATGTAGTCAGAACGACCATCAGACATGGTTTCTTTCATTGAAGAGAGTTTTTATATCGACTCTAGGTCTTGGTGTATTTTTCTCGGTCACATTGTTTTTATTTCCCTATGTTCCTCCACCATCGGTGAGCCTCTTTAGTCCTACTGTGTCTAGAAGCCACTGACATACTCTTAGATGGTGTCGGTTCCAGAAAAAGAACGTAGTGAGACCTTGGAACGCGCCATGGAGACGGATTCGTTCACAGAAGTTGGTGATACTTCCACTGATGACTACATTCACGTGCAGGTCGGTGGTGGCCGTCGGGAACCAACACCTGTTATTGTTACACCCACCCGTTTGCGCCAAAATATAAAAGCGACGGGAAAAGATACTGGTGTTGTTTGTGATGCTGCTTTGCGCCGCAGCCAGCTGCCCAAATCAGTCACTCCGTCGCAGGTCAGCGACGATGATCCCTTTCTGTCCGAACCTCTCGCGATCTCCAATGGTACTACTCAGCAGCCAAGGATCATCCTTCCGACCTCTGGGAATGCCAAGGCTACCGTTCACAACGAAGGTGTGTATTGTCATGAGTACTCTCTTGGAAAAAAAGACCGCTCATCTGTCCTTCATTGTCAAGGTCCGGAAAGTATGAGGCACAATCGTGATACCACGACTGCTAACGAGGAGACTCCTCGACCCCCACGCAGAGCGTCCACGAAGGAGCCCAATCCTGACCCCCCTGGAGTGGCAAGCTCTGGCATGTCAGTTTGCCAACCTATCAAGTCGCATCTCGCACCTTCGGCCGCCCTCGATAAACTAGGATTTGAGCCAGTGAGCTTTGGAGTAATTCCAGTGCGTTTGCAGGAATATTCCCGGTTCTTGGCTCATGAGCACCACAGCCACCACAAGCGTTGAATTACCAACCTATCAAGCCGCATCTCGCACCTTCGGCCGCCCTCGATAAACTAGGATTCGAGCCAGTGAGCTTTGGAGTAATTCCAGTGCGTTTGCAGGAATATCCCCGTTTCTTAACTCATGAGCACCACAGCCACCACAAGCGTCGAAGCATGTTTCCTCTGCAAAAATTGCTCCTCCAATGCCGGACCTGTTCACTCCTGCTGGCAGTCCATCTCATCGTGGCACCTCGGCCGTTCCTCACGAACCCTTCAACCTCAAAAAAGTAGATACATTCAACGCCAATGGTTCCAGAACTGCAAGCAGCCCATCTCCTGGTGACACTCCAGTCATTCCTGCCGCGGACTCCGACCTCGATAAAGTGGATATGTTTGACACCAATGGCGAAGAACCTTCTGCAGTAGGGCGTATTGCCGATGCAACCCTCGAGATCCTGAGCGAAGGGTACGATGAGATCGATGAGATGTTCCGTAAGCTGGCTGCCCGTGTAAAGATGCCTTTCCACCAGGTATCCGATCGTTACATTCGTCAACGCTCCCGAACCAATGCCGACAACTTGTGGAATATATATTCCATGTACTTCACGCAGAATAAGGAGGATGAACTGGGTCGGCTCCCCAAGAAGGAGAGGGATGCAATTGTTGGGTTTCCTACTCCCCGCGTACGCCAGCGCTGCTTTGACAAATTTAAGGACAAGCTCCAGGACAAGTATATTGACTTTCTCGAGACGTGGAAAGAAGCCAGGGAATTGGCAAACATGGGAGGCACACTCGCTCAACGGCAGCAGCTTTTCGACAAGTCAAAGAAGAATATCGATAATTCGGTAGGTTGCTAACTAGATGCTAGAACGACTCTTATAATGTATTTCTAGTTCACGTCTCTGAGCAAAGCGCATGGGTTTGAAGGTGCTTATCTCCTGGCTGGCAGGGTTGTCAATCAAGATGGGGGACTCGGACATGTTTTCACAACGCCGGGTGCAGCTAAGGTGACTCGTTCGTACCATCCACTAGTCAGAATACTGAGCACCATCATAGTTCTTCGAGGAGCGCTGTCGCGCGGGTGATGATGAGATCATTGCTCATTTCAAGGCACATATCTAGTCAGCACATAATCTCGTCTAACTATTCTGGGTGCTGACCTGCAAATACAGCAATCAGACGTCACTTCAGGCTATAAATGAGGTCTTTGACAGCACCAAAACCGCCGAAAAAAAGAATGTAATTAGCGATGTAGAAGAAATTGACGATCCGATGGCGCAGACAAGCAATGATGCCTCCGAGGAACGAAATGACGCTGAACACCTCAAGAAACGTTTGCGTACCTTACTCGGTATGTTTCATTGCACAATTTGTTGCCCTTTGTCGACATTGTAGAAGAGAAACATGGCCAGATGTCGGTATCCGGCAAGCTCTTCCCATGGAAGCAAATGCCTCCGCGCTTGGCACGAGCTGGACTCGTCATATTCAATTGGCCAGAGGAAGTCATGTTGCCGGGCGAGGAACATACTACTCGCACGATGTCTAAGGGTATATCTGACCTCACACGCTCAGAACGCTCCCAGCTTCTGTCAGCTATGGATGATAAAACAGACAGCCGCCTGCATATTCGATATGTTCCGGACCGCAAAGGTATGCCAATGGTTCCATGACAGGCAACTGCACATTTAACCGTCCATGTAGCTGACCTGCTCAGCTCTCGGGAACCCGTGATAATAGGCGCTGCCCCTCCACATGACTCCAAGCAGAGCCGAGGGAAACGCATCTTTTATAATCTCAACATTGACCGGCAGGGACCCCAGCGACTTGTCAACAAAGCTGCGACTCGGGTAAAGAAAAAGACCAGCGCCGCTAGCTCCACGCAAGTTACAGCTGTAGATCTGGACTCGGATGTGCCCAATGATACTAATGAGGTCCCACTTCAGAAGCATACTCGTACCAACCCTTCCCGGCGTAATCTTGCTAGAGTCGTCATTCAATCCAAGAAAAAACAGCGTTCAGTCATCTCGCTTTCAAGTGATAATATTTCCGGATCTGGCTCTGACTACCTGCCTGAAGAAAGGAATGGAAGGAAAGGCAACATCGCCGAAGACAAGGATCCGCATGACACTGTCAATTCTGACTATGAAGAAGCCTCGCCTTCTGGCAAACGCAAAGCTAAGGTTACAGCTACCTCTCGCAAGCTCAAGATATTCATAGCTGATGATTCGGACGATGAGCAACAACTTGCCGAACAGCCCGCCAAACGTTCCTTGATGGGAGGGAGCAGACGAAGCAAGCGACGCATCGCATCCTCGCCAGTTGCCATCATCTCTTCCGATGAGACCTCGGTGCCACGTGAAACAGTCGTGCGCCCGACATCACCTGCAGCACCCGTTCAACTCCCTCCCAAGCAGCATGTCCAACCATCTGCAAAGGGTTCCGTGCAACCCTCCACCGCACATTGTAAGCCATCGTCTCCAGAGCCGATGCCACGTGAAACAGTCATGCGCACGACGTCACCTGCAGCACCCGTTCAACCCCTTCCCAAGCAGTGTGCCCAACCATCTGCAAAGGGTTGCACGCGACCCCCATCATTGGCTGAGAATGAACACCCTGTCGAGTATCCCCAGCCACGTCAGACTGGTGTGTACATAAGATTATCCTCACCTCCACGTCACTAACTGCAATGTAGGTGCCCAACAATCCGCGGAGCCTTGCAACGAACACTCTTCCATCGACCATCCCAGACCACCTCAACCCACTGCAGCTGCCTGTATGGACCACGGTATGGAATCCACACCCGAACCACAGCCCCTCGTTAATGTAACTAACCATTATTGTAATGTAGGCGCTCGACTATCAACGGACCATTGCATGCAACGCTCCACTGAGCGTCATCCGCCACTGTGCCCAGAGCCTCGCAGTGGACACCCCATTGCCAAGCCGCCACATAACAGTGTACTGGCATCTACAAATGATGGTATGTACATTCCCCGGCTATACCTTTGCATTCATACCACTAACCCAAATGTAATTGGCAGCAACCATGA
>Ga0307511_10007067_pt1 | contig 11312 bp, 8 predicted proteins | sample 13_EM_MG_FD_200266 | JGI IMG/M metagenome (GOLD analysis project Ga0307511, IMG submission 200266) | Populus trichocarpa ectomycorrhiza microbial communities from riparian zone in the Pacific Northwest, United States - 13_EM | ecosystem: Host-associated > Plants > Roots > Unclassified | place...
CCGAAGCAGGAAGAGTATTAACAGGTGTAATCTCTCTGTATTGAAGCTATCTAAGGCTTGTCTGAACTCTGTCTGAAGTGATCTGATCTGAGAATCCTCCTTCAGAAGGGCAGAACGCCTCAGTACTCATACAAGCCGCCAAGCCTTCTGGAGTCTGAAAAACCTGTTTTCTGGCCATCCTAGAAAACCTGCTTTCTGGCCGTTCCAGAAAGCACTCCTCAACTACCATAAATCCAGCTGTGGGAGGTCAGGCCTCCAGTACTCAGAATTACAGGTGGGGATACGTAATTCATCACGATAAAGGAAAAGTACATAAGAACCGGATACGCTCAAGGTAATAGCATGTAAGGTACTATGCTCGAGCTATCAGGTATATATAATAGGTGCTGGTAAATGCGTACTAAGACAATTATAAGTAATAGACCTCTATTCCAGTATCAGATCTACTAACTAGTTGAGCTGATATTTGGTACCGTGCTAACTAGGACAACAGTTTGCCAAATGAGCAAACCAATTGGCTTGAATGGGAATCCTATGGACGATTCAAAAACAAGTTCATGGAAGCCCACCAGAACCACCACGAGGAACGACAAGCAAAGCAAACAATGGTTAATGATTACCAGCAGAAAGGCGAGAGGATGGTCGATTACCTCTCTCACAAAAGAGTACATCAATTGATAGCTTGTCCATCAAGAGAAGCGCTCTGGAATCACCTTGTTAACTCTATGCAACCCGAGGTCAGAACCCACCTGATCCGAACAAGTACTGACAGGCACGTATTAGATAAAGTCCCCACCAGTATTGAGATGTGTTTCCATACCATCGGCAATGTAGGATCCACCTTGGAGTACGAACTGGGTAGAGAGACCTATGCTTGGACTGAGTTCCAGCACAAGGTAGACTGTGCAGGTGGGACAAAGGAAAACAAGGAAGCCAAAAAACCTGCGGAAGCTACTAAGAAGGATGATACCAAACGTGTGCAGAAGAAAAAGGCGAAGCCTAAATCTCAGGGCAGCAGTGCAAAATCCGATAAGTCCAATACTACCAAGAAAGCTAAAGAACCTGGCAAAGAGCTTGTCATCTATACTATGAAAAAGGCACGCATGGCATCCTCCCAGTATATCAGATGTGGTGATCCCAACCACATAAAAAAGGACTGTACTAATGATGGGAATTCTACCAAGGAGGACAAGAAAAAGACTGAGAAGGGGAAGAAGAAGGCAGCGAAGGTGTCTACGATAATGGCAACAGTGGACGTAGTTCCCGAGTCAATTTCCTATGGTCGTATTATTTCTGAGGACAAGTTGGACTTTGAGGTGGATGAGTTAGATATTCAATAGGAACGCGGGCTGTCCTGTACATCTGGTCAGGAAGTCTCACAGAATTGGTTTTTGATTTGTGTTGTTAGGAAAGGTATCTTTGTTAAGGAATGGAAGGAGGAACATGAAGGGGAACTTATGGATATAGACCTAGTTATGATTTCTGCTGGTTCTCGCAATCTTTCTATATCACAAAGCACAAAAAGAGTCCAAAAAGAAAGGCTGAGGATGAGTTGGCTCCTCTAATCAGTGCTCTCGAAAAAAAGACCACGAATGGTGGTGGCGTCGTCAATTTCATTGGCTCGGAATCCTGTTTCTAATTTTTCTTTGGTTGGAAAATCGTCTGCGAAAGTGTTAAAGCCTGGTGGAATGAAGTTTCATATTCCTGTTAAGTTACCTTGGGTTTACTGTAGAAATACAAGAGTGATAACCATGAATATCCTTATTGATACTGATGCCGAAGGGGCGATTTTGGATACGGATTTCGTTGAATAAATGACGATGGCTTGAGTTAAGAGGGAGAATAGACTGAGATTGGTGAGCGTCGACGGAGCCCTACTTCAGAGGTCTGGGACTGTACAAGTCAAACAAGTACACTTGGAGGTCCCTGATACAAGATTGGGAAAACAAAAAATCCTTGACCTGGTTAGTGAGGTTGCGTGCCTCGAGCCAACTTGTACACTTATGTTGGGTTTCGATTGGATTACAGGGCACTGCGGTAAGCTCAAAGTTACATCTAACTATGGTTTGGAGCTTAAGCGCAGTTTAGAAATTGAAATGGAGGTAATGGATTTTTCGGAGTTTGACAATATCCTAGAACATGCGAAATGTGTCAGTTTAATACATGTGTGCGAAATGGAATCTCCGCGCGTAAGCACAGGTCAGGCTTTCAATGTGATGCAGATCACAGCGGCGGAGAACCTATCGGGACAGGTAGAGAGATTAGCAACACAGTGCAGAGATTTTGCACGAATCTTTAGAAAAGAGTATCACGGGGTGACTACCGGCCCACCTAAGGATACTTGTACTATACATAACGACTCAAGGATATATTATACATGTCTAAGAAATACTTAATAATAAGTATTGTACGTAACTAGAAAATATTACTCGTAGCAGTAATACTTCTATCCCCATTACAGCACGACAATAGAAATATTGCGTACTGAGTCCAGGGATACAGGAACTACTTAAAAACGTGTAGCTAGAGCTACAGTTCAAGTTTCGTGTTATTCCGACTACTAGTGATCTGGTTACAGTCAGACCAAGTTTCTTACTATACAACTGAAGAAAATATTTCTAAGTCAAAAATTGTATGGGAGCAGTTGCCCTGAATTTGCCAAGTTACCCTAAACTAGGATTGGTTACCCTGAACCTATTAAGTGAGCTACTCACCAAATGCAGTTTAGGTCAACACCCCTCCGGTGAGCAACTTCGGAAGCTTATTGCTGGATGAGAGTAAGGCCAATCGTAAAACCGTAACCATGGGTGCGATCAACATATTTTTATGGTCCCACCAATATATTATCCTCGCCGCATTTGTCGCTCCTAGCTCTCTTGGGTTACCCTGAAATCTCCTTAGAGAGAAATAAAAAAATCAAGCCCCCAGGGTGGAATTTAGACTAAAGTGCGTCTGGTAACACTATAAGGGGCAAGGTCAATCTGAGCAAACATAAAAGGTCTTGGAAACTTTCGGTTCAAGTTGGTTTTAGGGGTAGTTTAGCACGCTGAAACCATTTCTGCAATCCGTTTTGTGATCAGAGTTAAACTGGGCGGCCTATAGGGTGTTGAAGTTGTGAAAACTACTTTTGCAGCTTCCAGCATATGCCCCGTTGACAACAATATCAAACGGACCTAGTCTATTTGTTTCCACGCGGAAAGAGCCTTCAAATGAGACCTTAATGAAGAGCAACGGAGTCATATCCACGCAGTTATGAGCATTTGAAGCTGGTTCATGTTAATAAGAGGTAGGCTCTCAATGGACACTAGACAACTTGGATGGATGATGCCGGCACTATTAATTAAGAACTCTGAGTTGTAAACTGAACAACTTTAAGTTTACTATCTGAAAGTTACTCTGGCATCGGAATAAGCCTATGGTTATCTCGCTTAAAAGCGATGACCAAGAATAGGTAGTGTCATCTCCTAGAGATACAGTTGGGAAACGTATTTTTAGTTGAGTCAAGTGTGTAGTATGACTCTGCAGTATCTGAAACGCTGGAAAACTAAGTGCAGAAGGCAACTGCATGAAGAAAAGTTGTTGTGACAACCTTCGGACATAAGCAATCCGAAGCCCGCGAGTTATCACAATATACATCACCGCGGAATACAAATAGGGAAAGAATTGTCGAGGCTGAGGATAGCGCCCACCATAGCTGTTAAGCAATCGATTCTACACGAAGCCTACAAAGTTCTAAGTTGAAAATTTCTGAATTCTGACTTTATCTGTGGTTTTGATCTTATAGTGCTACTCTAGTAATTTCGCGTTAACTAGATAGTTGCGTCTTCTTTTCTGGATGGAAGCCTGAAGCTGCGGATAAGTCTAGAAGGAACTTTACATGTTTAAGGATTATTAGAAGTTCTGAATAAGTTCTGTTGGGGCAATAGAACATCACCCCGCTCTATTTTATAGTTGGATTATCCGTTATATAGTTAATAGAGCCCGCGTGACAAAGAGGTACAGGGTGCCCTGCCAGTACATGGAAATCAAGATATGACTATTGACCTTAAACTGGGAAAGCAACAACCCTCAGGGAAACTCTACCCTCTGTCCCCAGATAAACTCGAGTTATTAAAAGAGAATTTGGATGAAATGCTGAAAAGTGGGAAAATTCGCCTTTGTAAGAGTAGTGCTAGCGCCCCAATATTATTCATGAAGAAGGCAAATGGCAAGTTGCCAACAGTAGTTGACTATGGTGGACTCAATGCCATCACAATTATAGACAAGTATCTCCTGCCACTCATGACTACACTAATGCCATAAGTTGGCAAATCTCAGATTTTCTCGAAGTTGTATTTAAAGCTCGCCTGCAATCAACTACCTATAGCTGAAGAAGTCAAATGGAAAACCCCCTTCAAAACTTGGTATGCTCTGACCATGTATACTGTTATACCTTTTGGATTAACCAATACACTATCTGTGTTTCAGCAACACCAGAATAATATTCTCGCAGAGAAAATTAACCCAGGTGTTGTCGTGTATATTGATGATATATTAATATATTTTAAGACAGAAGAAGAGCATATTGAACTCGTTCGCTCGGTCCATCAAAAGCTTACAGAGAATAATCTATGTATTAACATAGATAAGTACCCGTTCCAGGTACCAGAAGTGGATTTTGTGCGTTTTCAAGTAGGGAAACACAGGATACAGATGAGCCAGAAGAACGTTAATGCCATTGTGAACTGGCCAGCCCCTGGAAATATCAAAGAAGTACAGAGGTGTATAGGATTCGCTAACTTCTCTCGCCGATTCATACAAGGCTTTAGTTCCATAACGTTACTGATTCAAGTACTGACACATAATAGGGTGATGTAGAATTGGTCAGAGCAGCGTGAGAAAGCATTCGTGGAATTGAAGGGCAAGTTTACTACAGCGCCTATCCTATGCCATTACCATCCTGAACGAAAAAAGCAGATTGAGATAGATACCTCATAACTATGCAAAGCTGGTATGTTGTCCCAATATGAACCAGATAGGCGTTGGCACCCTCTGTCATACTATAACAAACGTTTCCTACCTGCCGAACTTAACTACGATGTTCACGATAAGGAGATAGTAGTTACAATCAACTGCTTTCAGGAATGGCGACCCTTTTTATTGGGCACACCAGTGGAGATTGTGGTCTTTCCGGAACATAAAAACCTTGAATACTTTAATACCACTAAGTTGCTCAACAGGAGACAGGCACACTGGGCGGAAATTTTGAGTCTGTTTAACTTCAATATTGTCTACCACCCAGGTGAAAAGAATGGCAAGGCGGATACTCTATCTCGTCTGGTGTATCCCGAGATGGAAGGAGAGGGGGAAAAGCAAGATCTAATGATTCTTATGTTTAAACCAGGGCAATTCCAGCTTGGTGAAAATGAAGAGGCCCTCCTAAGCTGCCACGTAATGGTAGTGAAGCCTTAACAAGTTGAAGAATCTAGTTGGTCGAAGGAGATTCTGGAAGTGGGGCTTCTGGATCAACATTGCTTGAGCATTAGGAATCTCTTGAAGATAGGATAAAATTATACAGGCCACCAAAACTATGGTATAGAGGACGAAATGGTGACTAATGATCGCCGCCTATATATTTGTAAATGGGGACCTAAAGTATTTAGGGTAGAATATTACCCTGAAGTACTATTGCAGAACTACTAAGTACTTAAAAGGCTAAGTGATTGATTTCTAGTATTGGATTACTAAGTTTTAAATAAGAGTTCTCATGGGACTATAATTAACCAGTGGAACTCTTATATTTGTTGTATCTAACTATTCTGTCTCTGTCTTCTCCAGGTCTGCTCCCCTTCTCTGGATGCTGACCTTCAGCTCTTAAGTATTACATGCTAAGGCTAGCTGTAACTCACTATTATAGCTGTTCCATAGTAGTGAGTCATACATGATTTAAAATCCATCTCTGACTCATTGAGTGAGTCATAACCTTAGAGTCATGCATGAGTCATAGGAAATTATTGAGTCATAGGTGACTCATAATTGATATGTGAAAAATAAAGAAATTACATGTGATTCTTCCAACATAATTAACCAGGCAGGTTAGTATAACATATTAACAAATTACATAGTAGATGTTGGTTCAGGGTAAGTTGTGAGGTGGTGATAGATTAGCATACAGAGAATATCAATTCCTTACAATTTTCCAGTCAGCAACAGTCTCAAGGTGAAGGTTGCATACCAATGCCATGATGTGAAAGTCGCAGGAAACTTTGGACAAGACAAGCCTCTGGACCTTATGAAGAGGAACTACTACTGGCCAAACATGGAAGAATGGGTACGAAACTACGTCCGAACCTGCGGTGCCTACTAATGCAACAAGACTGCAAGGCACTAGAAATATGGCAAGCTGGTGGTACTTTAAATTCCATCACGACCTTGTGAACAGATGACTATGCATATTATTACAGATCTCCCTAACATCAAATGCTATGACCAGTGCTGGGTTATGGTAGCCAGGTTCACGAAGATAGCACATTTTATTCCCCTCAAGAATAGGAAGGCAAAGAGCTGGCGCTGATCTTTGTTAGGGAAGTTTGGAAACTGCGTGGACTACCAAAGAGGGTTGTTTCGGATCGAGATACGGTATTCATGAGTTCATTTTGAAGTGAGGTTATGAGGTTGTTGAAAGTCAAGTTGGACAAATCGTCAAAATACCATCCTCAAACTGATAGGCAAACAGAATGAGTCAACCAAATCTTGGAACACTACCTACATACATACTGTATGTGGGACCAGGATGACTGGATTGACCTGCTACCGTTTGCAGAGTTCTGTTACAACAACACAGGCCATACTGCGACCAAGCAGACATCACTTTTCGCTACTTACCACTAATACCCAGAGAACAACTTTAAGAACCCTCTAAATAACGCGACTGAAAGCAACTCCCCTAATGCAGGCAAGAAGGTCGAGGACTTGGACTCTATGATAGAAGCTATGATGGAAAACATGAAGACAGCTCAAACCTGGATGGATAAGTACTATAACTAGAAAGTGGCTAACAAGGAACCGCAATTCAATGTAGGAGACTGAGTGATGTTCAATGCTAAAAACATCAAAACGAAAAGACCATCCAAGAACCTGTACTATAAGATAAGAGGCAAATTCGAAATTGAAAAGCTATGTGGCACGAATACCTATAGCCTCAAGTTACCCCCTTTATGTGGCAAATTCCACCCAGTCCTCCACATCAGCCTTTTGGAACCTTACCGCCAGAATATCATCCCGGGAAGACGTTTGCCAACACCCCCACTAGTGGTTCTCGAGCAGCCATAGTATGTGATCAAGAAGCTCAAGACCATGGAGATAAAAGTTCGTCAGCAGATATATCTGGTATATTGCAAAGGATATGGGCCAGATGAAGATACGTAGGAACCTTACAAGAACTTGAAGGATGGTGGTGAGCACGTAGTGCGCTAATTCCATCTATATAACCTTCGCAAGCCATGGGACCCTGAGGTATCAGTTTGAATGATTCCTATTTTTTCCTATAGTAGGCATTAGATTTTTCGGATGATTTAGTATCCTTTTAATTTTTTTTTGTTTGTCATATAAAACCTGTTCCATGGGTGAAAAGAGACGTTCATAGCTCCAGTGGAGGTGTACTAGGGGGGTAAAACCCCAGGCCCAATAAATATTTCCCAGTTTTAAAACTTTGACTTAATACCGTATGCTCAAATAGGTTCTTGCGAACAAGATCCCTGAGGAGGGGGGTATTGTCACTGAGTGACTACCGGCCCACCTAAGGGTACTTGTACTGTACTGAATGACCCAAGAATATGTTATACATGTCTAAGGAATAGTTAATAATAAGTATTATGCGTTACTAGAAAATATTACTCGTAGCAGTAATACTGCTATCTGTAGTACAGCCCGAGAATAGGAATATTGTGTAATGAGTTGAGGAGTACAGGAACTACTTGAAAACGGGTAGCTGGAGCTACAGTTCCAGTTTCGTGTGATTTCGACCACTAGTGATCTAGTTACAGTCAGGCAAAGTTTCCCCCTGTTTGACTGAAGAAAATATTTCTAAGTCAAAAATTGTATGGGAGCAGTTACCCTGAACTTGTCAAGTTACAGTGAAATAGGATTGGGTATCCTGAACCTGTTAAGTGAGCTACTTACCAAATGTAGTTTAGGTCAAGACCCTCCCAGTAAGCAACTTTATAAGCTTATTGTGGGACGGGATTAAGCCCCATCGGGAAACCGTAACCATGGTTGTGATCAACATATTTTTACGGTCCTACTGAACTCTCATACTAGCTGGATTCGTAGCTACAAGCGGTTTTGAGTTATCCTGAAATCTCCTTAGAGAGAAATTAAAAAATCATACCACCACGGCGTAATTTAGACTAAAGTGCGTCCCGAGATGCTATAAGTGGTAATGGAAGTCTGAGCGAATATAGAGATTCTCAGAAACTTTCGGTTCAAGTTGGTTTCAGGAGTGGTTTGGCACGCTGAAACCATTTCTGGAATCCGTTTTACGATCAGAGTTATACTGGGCGGGTTATAAGGTGTGGAAGTTGTTAAACCTATTTCTACCGGTTCTAGTATATGTCTGGTAGACTAAAGTGGCTAACGGACCTAGTCTATAAGATTCCACAAAGAAAGAGATTTCAACTGAGACCGGAATGAAGATCAACAGATTCATATTCCAGGTGTTATGAGCAGTTGAAGCTGGTCTACATGCTTAATAGGCAGGCTCTCAATGGACACTAGCCGACTCGTATGGATGATGCTGGATCTATTAATTAAGAACTCTGAGTTGTAAACTGAATGACTTTAAGTTTATGATCTGAAAGTTACTCTGGCATCGGAATAAGACTATCGTTATCTTACTTGAGTAGTGACCAAGAAGAGGTAGTGTGAGCGCAAAGAGAGACAGTTGGGAAAAGTATTCTTAGTTGAGCCAAGTGTGTAGTATGACTGTGCAGTAGCTGAAATGCTGCCGAACTAAGTGCAGAAGGCGACTGCATGAAGAAAAGCTGGTGTGACAAACTTTGGACATATGTAAGCCGAAGTCTTTTAGTTATTATAATATATATCACTGGATAATACAAATAGCGAGAGAATTGTAGAAGGTGAGGATAGCGCCCACCATAGCTATTCAGCAATCGCATATACACCAAGCCTACAAAGTCCTAAGTTGACAATTTCTGAGTTCTGACTTTATCTGTGGTTTTGACCTTGCAGTGTTATTTTAGTAATTTCGCATTAACTAGACAGTTGCGTCTTCTGTTGCGAAATAAAGCCTGAAGGTGCTGATAAGTCTAGAAGGGGCTTTAAGTGCTGAAGGATTATTCGGAGTTCTAAAGAAGTTTAGTTGTGGCAATAGAAATTATGGCTGCTCTATTTTATGGTTGGAGTATCCGCTATATAGTTAATAAAGCCCTCATGAAACCATCATAAATAATCTTGTGTGCAGCTTGTTGGTCCATTTTTGTTTTAGCTTGTGCGAACAATGCATCGGTCAACTTGGTTATCTCACTCCACTGCTTCTTGAATTCCTCCTTGACATTATTAATTATGGTGCCTAGTAATCTATCAAATGCCTCTTACGATAGGCCTCGATTTGATTGCCTATATTATCAGGTATATACTCTATGATGAGATGATGTGGTGCTTGCGGCACCTCTCTGTCGATTTCGGGTTTGTCCGAATCACTGTAATAGTCCTAGGGGCATATTTAATGGATGTGAAGAATAATGGAGGGCAGGGTATTATGTTTCATATGATTGAACTCCACGAGATAGTAAATCTTCCATTGCGGAATGTGGTTCTAATTCTGATTCCGAGTGGGCTGCCTCCAATTGTAGTCGCTGTGTTATCACTGTTGGAGTTATTGCTGGAAATGATAAAGGGTTGCCGGGTTGGTGAGACCTGAAACCTTAGTAGTTTAATCTTCAGGAGGAGACATAATTGCGGTATAAATTCTAGAACTTTACCTAATTCGAAAATACTACGACAATAAAGTAATGTCAAGGGGGCTCTATTAACTATATAGCAGATACTACAACTATAAAATAGAGTGTCCGTATGTTCTATTACCACAAAGGAACTTTTTCAGAACTCCGAATAATCCTTCAGCATGTAAAGGCCCTTCTAGACTTATCTTCACCTTCAGGCTTCAATCCGCAAGAGAAGATGCAACTCTACAGTTAACGCCAAATCACTAGGGTAGCATTGTGAGCTCAAAACCACAGATAAAGTCAGAACTCAGAAATTTTCAACTTAGAACTTTGTAGGCTTCATGTTGAATCGATTGCTTAACAGCTATGGTGGGCGCTTTCCTTACCTTTGACAATTCTCTTACTATTTGTATTCCATGTGGATGTATATTGTGATAACTTGTGGGATTCGGATTCCTCATGTGCGAAGAATGTCCCATCAGCTTTCATTTATGCAGTTGCCTTCTGCACTTGGTCTACCAGCGTTTCAGCTACTGCGGAGTTATACTACACACCTGATATAACTAAGAATACTTTTCCCAACTGTATCTTTATGCGCTTACACTACCTAATCTTGTTCACTGTGCAAGCTAGATAACCATAGTCTTATTCCGATGCCAGAGTAACTTTGAGATAGTAAACTTAATGTCGTTCAGTTTAAACCTTAGAGTTCTTAATTAATAGATCCGGCATCATCCATCCAAGTTATCTAGTATCTATTGAGATTCTGTCTCATATACACGTGGACCAGCTTCAACTGCTAATAACTTTGCGGATATGACTCCGTTGATCTTCATTAAGGTCTCATTGGAAAGCTCCTTCTGTTTTGAATCCAATAGATAAAGTCCGTTAGCCACTTTTATCAACCGCACATATGCTAGAACCTGCAGAAGGAGCATTTAAAACTTCTATAGCCTAGCACTCGCCCAGTATAACTGTCACCGGGGCTCTATTAACTATATAGCGGATACTCCAACTATAAAATAGAGCGGCCGTAGGTTCTATTGCCGCAACGGAACTTATTCAGAACTCCGAATAATCCTTCAGCATGTAAAGTCCCTTCTAGACTTATCCGTACCTTCAGGCTTCAATCCGCAAGAGAAGACGCAACTGTCCAGTTAACGCGAAATCACTAGGGTAGCACTGCGCGGTCAAAACCACAGATAAAGTCAGAACTCAGAAATGTCAACTTAGAACTTTGTAGGCTTCGTGTGGAATCGATTGCTTAACAGCTATGGTGGGCGCTATCCTCACCTTCGACAATCCTCTCACTATTTGTATTCCGCGGTGATGTATATTGTGATAACTCGCGGGCTTCGGATTGCTCAT
>Ga0307511_10007068_pt1 | contig 11310 bp, 10 predicted proteins | sample 13_EM_MG_FD_200266 | JGI IMG/M metagenome (GOLD analysis project Ga0307511, IMG submission 200266) | Populus trichocarpa ectomycorrhiza microbial communities from riparian zone in the Pacific Northwest, United States - 13_EM | ecosystem: Host-associated > Plants > Roots > Unclassified | place...
CAGCACGCCCCATAGTACGGCGGCGACGTGGAGCCACAGGAGCCTGGGCCACCGCAGGACCAGGAGCGCGCCAAACAGAACGAACGCGACAAATGCCAAGTGGACGGCCAGCAGCAGGTCCGCGGCCAAGTGAAAGATCATGGTTGAGCACACTAACTGTTGGGACCGCCTCAGCTGCGACGGCCATCTTCCGCCCAGCCCTGTTCGCCGATCAGCGGAACGAACGCGACGCCCCCGAGATCCTCCTCCTGGTACTGAGTCTCGCTCAGCCGGGTTACCTTGCGAAGGGTTTGGTGCAACCGTTGCAGTCCGACGGGAATGATCAAACGGCCGCCGATTGCGAGCTCATCTTTCAGCGTCGCGGGTACTTCCGGTCCACCCGCCGCCACCAGAATGGCATCAAACGGGGCCGCTTCTGGCCAGCCCCGCGTCCCATCACCAACCCGCAGCTCAACGTTTTTAAACCCTAGCCTCTGGAGTCTCCGCCTCGCTGCGTCCACGAGTTCCGCATGGCGGTCGATTGTATGGACACAGGCCGCGATCCGGCTCATCACCGCTGCCGCGTAACCCGAGCCAGCACCGACTTCCAACACGCGATCTTGCGGCTTCAACTTGGCCGCCTCGATCATCAGCGCGACCATGTAGGGTTGGGAGATGGTCTGGTTCGCGCCGATCGGCAGTGGGCCGTCGTCGTAGGCAAACTCCTCAAAGCCGGGGTCCACGAACTCCTCGCGGGGAACCTGCCGAATGGCAGCGAGGACGCGAGCATCGCGGACCCCACGGCGGGTGATTTGAGTGTCCACCATTCGATCGCGGGCGCGACGGTAGTCCGGCATGAGGCGCAAGCTCCTGTGCCGCTCAGGAGTGTAAGCCCCCAGGGATTGGATTGCGAAGCTGCTGACGCCAGCGACCGGGATCCGGCCAATAGTAGTACCTGCCTAGCCAGCTTTTGCCTTCGTGGTTATAGGCCTCGATGCTCCACACCTCAGCCCCAACCGGCGCGCATGTTTCGACGCGCTCGAAGAAGTAGGACCACCACCGGGTCTCAAAGGCATAACCAATGACGTAAGCCCCGGCAACACCCTTGCCGATGTTGTGCCGTATCCAGGTTGCGGCATGTTTGCGCGCGTCAAAGTCTTCGAGGCGTTTTGCAATGAGCGGTACTTCGCAACGCCACTCCACGAAGGACTGCATGCGCTGGTCGATTGAGTCCACTGATCCTTGAGACTTGCTTTATTGTGCTTCGCAGCATGCCACTATCCTTGCTGCGGTTCAATACTGCGGCTGCGCACGGAATCTCTCCTGACACAGCCCGGATGTCCGCTCCCGCCAACGGTGTCTTACTGCGACGACACTGCAGTGGGTCAAACCTCAACGCTCGCGAAAACTTGGACTCCTAACATGTTGCAATGCATTATTTGACTCAAACACGGATGCGCGCTTTTGCGAAGTCCGCTGCTCGAACTGTGGGCTGTGCACCGGAACGCCTGCCAATATATGCTGACAATGCGGACGCTGAAGCTGAACAGGCGAATTCCATCGCCGCAAGGAAGACGGTACGTTGACAACAAATCCGCCGCTGGTTGGCTCTTACGACGACGTCCTCGTCGCCCTGTCCGTTGTCATCGCCATCATGTCGGCGTACGCAGCACTCGACCTCGCGCGGCGGGTAACCTTCGCGCGTGGGTGGTCGCGCATCCTGTGGCTGACCGGCGGCGCCATTGCGATGGGCTTCGGCATCTGGTCGATGCACTACATGGGCATGTTGGCCTTCCGCCTGCCGGTGCCCGTGCAGTATGACTGGCCGACCGTGATGTTGTCTTTGATCGCAGCTATCGTTGCCTCCGCCGTGGCGCTCGTGGTTGTGAGCAGGCCCAAGATGGGCCTGCAACGGGCGCTGCTCGGTAGCGTGCTGATGGGGGGCGGCATTGCGGCCATGCACTACACCGGCATGGAGGCGATGCGGATGCCGGCAATGTGCAGCTACTCAATCGGGTTGGTCGCGTTGTCGGTCATTCTGGCCGTCGTCATTTCACTCGTAGCCCTGTGGCTCACGTTTCGCTTTCGCAAGGTTGCCGCGGCCTGGAGCTGGAGAAAATCGATCAGCGCGCTGGTGATGGGGCTCGCGATACCGATCATGCACTACACCGGCATGGCGGCAGTGACCTTTACGCCTTCCACTATGATGCATGATGACCTCTCGCACGCGATCAGCGTGTCGTCGCTGGGCGTTACCGCGATAGGGCTTGCGACGTTCGTGATACTGGGCGCTGTTCTCCTGTCCAACCTGCGGTTTGAGTCACTGCCGACGGCTCGACAGCTCATTGCCAGGTATTTCCTGTCCCTCGGCCTGATCAGCGTGCTCGCCATCCTGGGTATGCTGCTGGTCGAGCATCAAGGGGGTGAGACGCGAGTTGAGGCACGGACGATCAACATCGCCGGGCGTCAGAGAATGCTCAGCCAGGCCATTGCGAAAGATGCCGTGTTGATGGGTCGAAGTAGTGATGTCGCCGAGCGGATACGCGTAGCGGCGGATCTGCAGGCCCTGGATGCGCTGTGGGAGAAATCGCATGCAGCGCTGCAACACGGGGACACCGAGCTGGGCCTTTCGGGAATCAACAGCCCTGCCATACGCGAGCTGTTCACCGCTGTGCAACCGGATTTCACCGCGATGGCCGAGGCCGCTCGCGCCCTCGTCGAAAGGAGTGCAACGCGGTCCGCATCCACGGATCCAGCCGCCGCGGTCGATGTCATTTTGACTCGCGAGCGTACATTCCTGCGGGGGATGGAGGCCATCGTCTTTCAATATGATCGTGAGGCCAGCTTTCCGGACCGGACCGGGAGCCGGCTGCAGATGGCGCTGTTGCTGTCGGTCCTAGGTGTGCTTCTCGTTCAAGGCATCCTGGTTCTGAGGCCGGCCCTGGCCAACATCCACCAGGGCATCAGTCAGCTGGAGCTCGCCAAGCAAGCCCTGCAACACAAGAGTGAGGAGCTCGCGCGCTCGAACGCCGAGCTCGAACAGTTCGCTTACGTGGCATCCCATGATCTGCAGGAGCCGCTGCGCATGGTGGCCAGCTATACACAGCTGCTGGCGCGCCGCTACCAGGGCAAGCTGGATCGCGATGCGGACGAGTTCATTGGATTCGCCGTCGATGGCGCGACGCGAATGCAGACACTGATACGGGATTTGCTGTCGTATTCACGCGTGATGACCCAGGGACGTTCACTGCAGCCGGTCGATACCCGGCGCGCGTTCGACGCTGCCCGGGAGAACCTGCACAAGGCGATCGAAGAATCCGGTGTGAACCTCAGCGTGGGAGCTTTGCCGGTCATTCACGCGGATGCGACGCAAATGACGCAATTGTTCCAGAACCTGCTCGGCAATGCGCTCAAGTACCGCAACGAGCAAGCACCCCGGATCCACGTGGACGCCAAGCCTGACGAGAAGAGTTGGTTGTTTTCGGTCCAGGACAACGGCATCGGTATTGAGCCGCAATACTTCGAGCGCATCTTTCAGATGTTCCAACGGTTGCACACGCGCGAGAAATACTCTGGCACCGGAATCGGTCTGGCCATTTGCCGCAGGATCGTGGAGCGCCACGGCGGCCGCATCTGGGTCGAGTCCGAGGCTGGGCGGGGATCGACATTCCTGTTCGCGATTCCGCGAGCGTAGGGCGAACGGCCGCGTGGGGGTGCGACGCATGCGCCGCCCTGGACGACGATGAGCGGGCAAATGCCCGCGCAAGCGGAGGCGATATGAGTTCGAATACGATCGAGATCCTACTGGTTGAAGACAACGCAGGGGATGCGCGCCTGACCCTGGAGGCCTTCAAGGAGGGCAAGGTCCTCAACCATCTCACCGTCATGCAGGATGGGGTGCAGGCGCTCGCATACCTTCGGCGTCAGGGGCCGTACGCCAGCGCGAGGACACCGGACCTGATTTTGCTCGATTTGAATCTTCCTCGCATGAGCGGCCGGGAGGTGCTCGCACAGATCAAGGCGGATGAGCGGCTCAAGACCATTCCAGTCGTGGTTCTCACGACGTCGGAAGACACACAGGATATTGCACGAGCCTACAGTCAGCATGCGAACTGTTACATCACCAAGCCGGTGGACCTCGAGCAATTCCTGCGCGTCATCCAGTCGATCGAGAGCTTCTGGCTCACCCTGGTGAGACTGCCGGCCAACGGAGAACGCAGTGTCGGCTGATCGCCTCAACATCCTGCTGGTGGAGGACAACCCCGGCGACGCCCGCCTCTTCAAGGAGGCACTCAACGAGGCCTACGCCCTGAATTTTGTCCTGCATCACTGCACGTCGCTTGCCCAGGCACTCGAGCGGCTGCCAACGGTCCAGGCGGACGTGATCGTGGTCGATTTAGGGCTGCCCGACGCGTTTGGCATCGATGTTGTCCGACGTACCCGCATGGGCGCGCCGGCCGTTCCGGTGGTGGTTCTGACCAGTCGCACCGATGAGGCACTGGGTCTGCAGGCTTTGCACGAGGGGGCGCAGGACTATCTGATCAAAGGGGAGTTGGACCCGCGCCTGCTCACACGCGCGCTGCGTTACGCGATTGAGCGCCATCGGATGCAAGCGACGCTGCAAACCGAGTCTCTGACTGACGAGCTCACCAGGCTTCACAACCGCAGGGGGTTCATGGCCCTTGCAGGCAGTCACATGAAGTCAGCCGAGCGCACGAAGAAACCTTTTGCCCTGGTCTTCATCGATCTGGACGGAATGAAGGACGTCAACGATACGCTGGGGCATGTCGAAGGCGACCGCGCGCTCGTCGAGGCTGCCAGCCTGTTGAGCAGGTGTGTCCGTCAAACCGACATCGTCGCCCGCTTCGGCGGCGACGAGTTCGTGCTGCTCCTCACCTCGGCCGAAAATGACTGGGAGGATTGCATCCGGCGCAGACTGCAGAGCCAAGTCGACGCCAGCAACGCACGGCCCGGGCGGCGCTACCAGCTCTCCTTCAGTGTCGGTATCGTGAGGGCCGAGCCCGACAGGTGGCTTGCGCTCGAGGAGCTGGTCGCGGAGGCGGATGCCATGATGTACAGGCAGAAGCAGAAGAAGAAAGGCTCCGCGTGACAGGACCGCGAGGAGGCAGTCGCGATCAAAGATGATGGCTGATGTTGCGCTTGAGCGAGTCCGCCATCAGGAGCCGGAAATCCTGGCCGCTGACATGAATCAGTGACAGATGATCACCGGCTTCGAAGTAGATGTCCGGTGTGTCAGCAAGGTTCCGGTCGACCACGACGTCAATCCCATACGCCTGTCCAAGTGGAGGAACCGCTCCGGGCTCGCAGTCCTCAAACAGATGAGCCAACTCGTGCTCACTGGCCAGCACGAGCTCCCGGCTGAGTTCCCGGCCTATTGCCTGCAGATCCAGCCTGTGACTGGCGGGGATGATCGCCATCACGTAGCCGCTGTCATCTTCGAGAATGACGCTCTTTGCGAGCCGGTCTCCCGAAACGCGCGCGGCTTGTGCCGTACGGGAAGCGTCCCGGGTGGCCGCATGCGCGATCACCTGGTAAGGGACACCTTCGCGGTCAAGATAATCGTGTACGGATGCTGGGATGGCCATGATGACTCTCCGTCTACGCCTGACAGCCTATTGTCGCCCCGAATCTGTACCTTTCGCCAGTCTGTGGACGGGGCCCCCGTCTAGCCAGCGCTCCAGCTGGACCTAGGCGGATCTCATCACCGCCGGGCCTTACACAAACCATATCCCATCAGCGCTCATTTGTTACAGCGCTAGGTGCGACGCGAGAGCTCGCAGACGCCAACAGTCGCGTGTCGTATCTACGTAGTTGGATGCGTGCGTTTGCGCGTGGTTACCTCTCGGTGGGCGATGCCTGCGATCGTTGGGATTATCCGATCGCGCCAGAGAATTTCGGTACCATGACCCGCAGGCGAGCGCTTGGGGGGACTCTCGGTGGGCCTGCGCATCATTCAGTGGTCAGTTATTTCCGCTCTGGCGGGCTTTCTGTTCGGCTTCGACACGGTGGTTATTTCCGGCGCCGAGCAGAAAATCCAGGCGCTCTGGGGACTCAGCCCCGCGCTTCATGGCATCGTGGTTGCCTCCGCCTTGTACGGCACGGTACTGGGCTCGCTGTTCGGTGGGTATCCTGCGGATCGCCTCGGGCGCAGAGCCACGCTCATCGGCATCGGCTTTCTCTACCTCGTTGGCGCCATAGGATCTGCCGCGGCGACTGAGGTCCACTCCTTCATCGTAGCCCGGGTCATCGGTGGATTCGGCATCGGCATGTCCACGGTCGCCGCGCCGCTGTATATCGCCGAAATTGCGCCGCCGAGGTATCGGGGGCGGCTGACGGGAATGTTCCAGTTCAATATCGTCTTCGGAATCGTCATCGCGTACGTATCCAATGCGCTCCTTGCGGATGTCGGGTCCAACGCATGGCGCTGGATGATTGGGGTGGCCGCGTTGCCGTCACTGCTGTACACGCTTCTGTGCTTCGGCCTTCCCGAAAGTCCCCGTTGGATACTGAACAAGACCCGCGATGCCGAGTCGGCTCTGCGCGTGCTCCGGCGAATCAGGCCCGATGTTCCGGAAGCCGAGATCGAGCTGGAGGCCGACGACATCCGCCGCTCGGTGCAGGACGATGAGGCGCGTTCGACGCGCGGGATCCGCGCCCTGCGTGTTCCGATCATGCTGGCCTTCCTCATAGCGTTCTTCAACCAGATGTCGGGCATCAATGCCGTCCTGTATTTTGCCCCGCGTATCTTTGAGCTGGCGGGTCTCGGTACCCGGGCTGCGTTGTTGCAGTCTGTCGGGGTGGGAATCACCAACCTCATTTTCACCTTCGTCGGGCTGTGGCTGATCGACCGGCTGGGACGAAAGACACTGCTACAGATTGGCTCGGTGGGCTATATCGCTTCCTTGAGCGCAATCGCCTACGCCTTCGTCAGCTCGCACTACAGTTGGATTCCAGTCCTGATCTTCGCGTTTATCGCCGCGCACGCGGTGGGGCAGGGCGTCACTATTTGGGTCTATATCGCGGAGATATTTCCCAACCGGTATCGAGCGAAGGGGCAGGCCCTCGGTAGTTTCACGCACTGGGCCTTCGCAGCGCTGCTGACATCCTTGTTCCCGCTCGCGGTGGCAGCATTCGCGCCTGCAGTAGTCTTTGCATTTTTTGCCTTCATGATGTTGCTGCAGTTGATCTGGGTTCAGGCGCTCGTCGTCGAGACCAAAGGCGTGTCGCTGGAGCAGATTTCCGAGCGCTTGAGCGTGCCGAAGGAACTCGTGAATACGCAGCCGTCATCGAAGTTCGTCGGGCCTTGATGGCTGGCCAGGCACCTGCAACACGGGTACAGTCGAAAACAACCTAACGGGGAAATCAGCAGGGAAGCGCAGACGATGCAAGACGGTGAACGCAACAGCTCGGCGCACACGCGCGGGCGGTTTCTCCAGGTCCAACGCTGCCGGCCGATTTGTTTCCTGCTCGCGCTTGCCTCGCTCACGTTCATGTTCGCCGCGAGCGCCCGCGCCGAAAAGAATTCGGACCGTGCCGACTGGATGCGCGCGGCGCGCTTCGGCGTCATGACGCATTTTCTGCACGACTGGATCATGCATGACCAGCATGATCAGATGACGCCCGAGAATTGGAATAACCTCGTGAATGGCTTCGACGTCGAAGCCGTCGCGGATCAGCTGAAGTCTGTCGGGGCATCGTACTATCTCATCAGTATCGGACAGAACTCCGGCTACTACCTTTCCCCCAATGCGGCGTACGACAGGGCTACCGGCATCAAGCCGAGCAAGTTGTCGCGGCGGGATCTCGTCGCGGATCTCGCCACTGCGTTGTCCAAGCGCGGTATCAAGTTGATGGTGTATCTGCCTGCGGGAGCGCCGGCGGGCGACCCGGCCGCGAGGGCCGCGCTCAAATGGAAGAATGGTCCGTACCGCAACGCCGAGTTTCAGCGCAACTGGCAGGCCATCATCCGCGAATGGTCGCTGCGTTGGGGGAACAAGGTTGCCGGCTGGTGGTTTGACGGTGTTTACTGGCCGAACAACATGTATCGCGGCGTGGAGCCACCGAACTTCCGCTCGTTCGCCGATGCCGCTCGCGCCGGCAATCCGCACTCCGCCATCGCGTTCAATCCCGGCCAGGTCAACCGGGCGCTCTCACTTACGCCCTATGAGGACTACATCGCTGGCGAGATCGGGGACCCCCCTCTCTGGAGGGCGCGTCGCAATTTCGACGGACTCATCGACGGGGCGCAAATTCATTTTCTGAGTCACCTTGGCGCGACGTGGGGACTGGGCGCCCCTCGATTCTCGACCGAGGAGGCCATCGGGTTCAGCCGCAAGGTTGCCGAAGTCGGTGGCGCGGTCACGTGGGATACGCCAGCACAGCATAACGGGACGTTTGCACCCGAGTTCGTCGCGCAGTTGAAGGCCATCGCAGAGGCTATCCGCGCCACGCCACTCAAACCGGATCTTCCTCCGGATGCGCGCCCCACGCCACCGCCGGACGGCGGCCCCGAGCGGAATCCCCCGTCGGTAGCGGCGGCCGCCGACCAACAACCCGCGAGCGCTCGCCCAGTCGCGCGGGCAGACGCGCCCGCGCCTGGTTCATTGCCTGGCCGTGGTCTCGCTCAACACGATTTCATCTGTGCCGGACAGTGGGACACGCGCAATCCGCTAGAGACGGCGACACTCGTGCGCGGCGGCAAGGTCGTGTGGACGTTCACAATTCCTGACAAAAATGAACGTAACGAGACCGCCGAGTTCAGCGACATTCACCTGCTCTCGAACGGCAACCTGCTGTATGCGCACAAGACGGGCGCCGCGGAGGTGACCCCCGACAAGAAACTGGTGTGGAGCTACATCGCGCCGCCGGGAACCGAGGTGCACAGCGCGCAGCCGATCGGCATGGACCGGGTGTTTCTCGGCCAGAACGGGTTTCCTGCCAAGGCGCTGCTGATCAACAAGCGCACGGGCCGGATCGAAATGGAGCACGAGCTCGAGACGAAACCAAAGCCGGACGATCCGCAACTCGTCGGCGGAAGCATCCACGGCCAGTTTCGCCACATCCGCATGACCGCTCAAGGCACCTACCTGATCCCGCATCTGAACCTCGGCAAAGTTCGCGAGTACGATCGCAACTGGAAACAAATCTTCGAGGTCGACGCGCCTTCGGCCTGGACCGCAGTGCGACTTGCGAATGGAAACACCCTGATCGGTGGCAACCAGCACGGTTACGTCCGCGAGGTGAACCGCAAAGGTGAGACGGTTTGGGAAATCAACAAAGACGATCTTCCCGGCATTCCGCTCTACACCGTGCAGGAGGTCAGCCGCCTGAAGAACGGCAACACGATCATCAGCAATTGGGGCGGCTCGATCCAGAAATCCGACTGGGAAAAGGTCGTGCAATACATCGAGGTCTCCCCGGACAAGAAGGTCGTCTGGGCGCTGCACCAGTGGAAGGATCCGGATCTGGGTCCTGGTTCGTTGATGCAGATACTCGACGCAGGCGGTGATGCGCAGGATCTCGAGCCGGCGCGCTAGGCGGGCACGAGGGCCGCGGATAGCAAGGACCCCGCAGGTGCGGCAACAAAGGGCAGTCGCTGAAAGAGGAAGGACGTCATGACGAATAATTCCGTGTCTCGCCGTCGGTTTCTGCAGCAAATGAGCGTTGGGGCCGCCTTCGCTCTAACGCCCTACAGGTTTGGATGGGCGGCGGAGTCGCCGCCAGCTAAGAAACTCGGCGTCGCACTCGTGGGACTGGGCGGCTACAGCACGCGGGAGCTCGGGCCAGCGCTGCGCGAAACAAAATTCTGCCGGCTCGCAGGTGTCGTCACAGGTAGTCGCGAGAAGGGTGAGCAGTGGGCCCGCGACTACGGGTTTTCCGAGAAGAGTATCTACAACTACGAGACGATGGTGCGGATTGCCGATGACCCGGCGATCGACGTCGTGTATGTCGTCACGCCGAATGGCCTGCATGCTGAGCACGCAATTGCAGCGGCGAAGGCGCACAAGCACGTGATTCTCGAGAAACCGATGTGCAACACCGTGGCTGAGTGCGACGCCGTGCTGTCGGCGTGCAAGGCGGCAAACGTGCGGCACTCGATTGGCTACCGGCTGTTTTGGGACCCGTATCACACGGAGCTGCGCCGGCTCGCGCGCGAGGAGGATTTCGGCTCATTCAAAAAAATGCAGGGTGCTCGCGGCTTCGTGATGAGCACGTGGCGCTGGCGCGCAGACAAGAAACTCGCGGGCGGGGGTCCACTGATGGACCTTGGCATTTACCTGATCCAGGGCGCGTGCATGGCGAAAAACGGCATCGCGCCGAGATTCGTCACCGCGCGCGAGTTACCGAAGACGCGGCCCGATATTTCGCGAGACACCGAGGAGACGCTGCAATGGACTATGGAGTGGCCGGACAGTGCCGTCGCCGAGTTCACTACCAGCTATCAGCAGGACTACGACCGTTTCCGCGCCGAGGGGCCGAAAGGCTGGATCGATTTCCAGGAGCACGCCTTTGGTTACAAGGTCGGCACCGTCGAAACCAACCGCGGCCGGCTGCATTATCCTGCGCCGTACCAGCAAGCGCTGCAGATGGACGATTTCGCGCAGAGCATCCAGACCGGTCGCGCGACGCCCGTGCCCGGCGAGATGGGCCGGCGCGACCTCGCGATCATCGAGGCAATCTATCGCGCGGCGGCGAGTGGGCGCCGTGAGGAGGTGAAGGCGAGCTGACCTGCCTGCGACTTCCGGGACCGTCGACCATCCGCGAAGTGGCAGTTGACGCACGCTGTGCCGCGGCGGACCATTTGGGTCGCCGGAAACGCACCCAGCTCGGGCCGTCGATTGCCCGACGGAGAAATTCCATGCAACAAGCAGTGCACAAATACCTGTCGGCACTGGAAGCAGGCGACGCTGAGAAAGCGGCATCCCTGTTCATCCATGACGGCTGGGTCCAGTCCCCGTTCTTGGGGCGGCTACCGGTGCGCGATTACGTCACGAAGGTGGCGAGCGCCTCCAGCCGGGCAAAGTTGACGGTCTACGACGTGCTAGTCAGCGCAGAAGGTCATCTGCGGGCGGTCGCTTACTATCAATACGATTGGTCACTGAAGGACGGCTCGCACGTCTCCTTCGATTGCGCCGACGTATTCAACTTCGATCCGAATACCGGACATATCGAATCGATCGTGCTCGTTTACGACACGCAGCCGGTGCGGGACGTGGTGGAAAACAAATATCCGTGAAGTGGCCTGGCGAAGGGTGACTCTACTTCGCGCGTCTGATGTTGGTATTACCTTGGTTCGCCCTCCGCTCGAGC
>Ga0307511_10007069_pt1 | contig 11310 bp, 8 predicted proteins | sample 13_EM_MG_FD_200266 | JGI IMG/M metagenome (GOLD analysis project Ga0307511, IMG submission 200266) | Populus trichocarpa ectomycorrhiza microbial communities from riparian zone in the Pacific Northwest, United States - 13_EM | ecosystem: Host-associated > Plants > Roots > Unclassified | place...
TTAGTCATTCTTTTATAGTGAAGTTGGTGATGACAAATAGCAACTACTCTTTTCTCACTGATTAGGTGCTAAAATGTTTGGTAAATTACATGTTTTGATGAAGAAATAAATGAGAAATCATGGTAAGGGATGTTGTAAATGGAATTATGATATAAGGAATCATTTGGAAAAATTTGGCATGTGTAGTCATTGCTGAAATTTAAAGCTAAATTACATTGTTTGGTGATAGATTAAATGTCTTGGGACAATAGAAAATTGGTGACGAGAATTCATGTCTTTAGACACCAGAAAAAAAAACAGTAACGAAAAGTCATGTCTTTAGGACATTGAAAATCATTGATGAAGAATTGAGTTAATTAGACATTTAATTAGTGTAAATAAATTCTAATGTAAATGAATTTAAATGACAAGCAAGAAAATAAAATACATCCATGGAAATTGTTTACATAAGTATTTGATTTTGTGAATTTTTGAATAAATCGAGAAGATTTGAATATTGATTCAGGATGTTATATTGGAATGTAGGAGAAGCATTCGAAGGGGGACCCAACTTCTTAGGAGCTTGTATAATAAGAGTTTAAGGAAGGATTGCAGGAGGGGCACAACAACAACAAAGGAGCGCGAGCCAAGCTTCTGCAGCAGGTAGGTGTTCTATACCTACACATTTTATGTAACATTGATTTTGCTAACTTGTTAAATTCTTGGTCTTTGCATCTATGGGTGAAACCACAAAGAGAAGGATAAAGTGAAATAAATGAGAAATTAAAAGGGATTTGAGTACTTGATTGATTTAAGAATATGAATACATTAATGGACTTCATTGATGATCGTTCCTCGAACATGATTAGTCGGTCTCGAATGCGGAGGTTAATGATGTTAGTAAGTTTTACTAACATTAGCATGATCATCCCTGAAAATGAGGGATATTGAATAATTATTCGGGTGAGAATAGTTAATGATATCGACTGGTGACATTAATATCGGCAATCACATGAAACTTCATTAGCTATTCCTTAAGTGAAAGCTAATGATGTCAAGAATCTTGACATCAGCATTTTCGGAAATATTCCAAGGTATTATGGAAAGAAAAATCTGATTATCTATTTCAGGTTGGAAATAGTCAATGACATCAATCGGTGGCATTGATGTTGGCATTTACAACAAACTTGATTAGTTGGTCCTGATATGGGCGACTAATGAGGCATTCCCTTTCAAGTTTTGGGGGAGAGGTGTTATAATGGTATTCCTTATAAGGAATGATTAACATTGTAAATGAAATGGGGATTGACATCTTGAAGGGATTATTCCTTCGGTCTCAAAGATGCGGATATTGATTGGAAATTATGGAATAAAATGAGCAGAGAAACTAGTTACCCGGTAATAGGCTAGTGGCATCAATTTTTCTAATGACTGCAATATATAATTTGAGTTAAACTGACTTGTGTGGTGTTAATATTGTCGGGATGACTGATTTTTCAGACTATAAATGGAATGTTAGATGGAACCTAACTGTTATAAAAAAGTGGTAAATTGTGTTTATATTATGGATTATTAAAGAAATAAAAAAAAGTTAAATCGATGAAGATCTAATCCTTGTGAAGGATGGAGACAAAGATCGTATTGCTTGGGACGTAAGGAAAGAAGTTCATTGACCATAGTAGGTGTTGTACAATTGAGGAATTCAATAGTATATATGTGATGTATTGTGAATTATTTGATGAAATGTAATTGATACAATTTGAGAATCGTGTACTGTTCACATGGAGGATGTCAAAGAAATTATGACTAATAATGTAAATATGTTGTATTGAGGTTTTAGATTGTTGCTGGCATGTTAAGAATTTGATGGTAATTATAACAGTGTAATAAAATGTTAATAGTAGTGATGAAACGATGTACAACAATGACTACCAATTGTTCTACCTAATGTATAAGATCATAAAGGGCTTGGTTCAAATATTAAAGATGCACATAAACAATTTGTTATAATATTTAAAATCTAAAGAAAATGAATTACCAGGGTTAAAACTTTTATACGCTAGATACACGGTGTTCAACAACAAGTTGCTTACTATTTAGAATGATGTGAAAAAGTAAATGAAGAATTGTATAATTAGTCAGCCATATGAGTGATGGATAATGAAATTTGGCCTTAATTATGGTGGCCAAATGAGATTAGGTTGTTGAATTAAATGGATTGATTAATTGATGCATGTATGATATTCATATTATTTGAAGATGGATTTGATATGAATATTGTGAAAATAATGGTAGGTTCCATTATAAGGGGGGATTTTATTGAAAATCTAAAATAAACATTGGAATGTGCCAAAATATACACAAGAAATATGTAAGTTGAATATATTTCTAAGCCAAAACTAGACCAAAAACGTGATGAGTTTGACGATTTATATGGATGAGCTATAATGAGTATAATAGATGTTAGGATTAGAATTCATATATATATATATATATATATATATATATATATATATATATATATATATAGAGAGAGAGAGAGAGAGAGAGAGAGAGAGAGATCACATGATTGATATTATAACGAATTAAATGCGCTTGTGAGATGAAACGATATGCAAAATGAATATGAGGTGTAGGGGAACACAATATGAAAATGTTAAAATGAATCCGGTAAATTAATAAGATGAAATAAATACATCGTATTGAGCAGAGTTAAGCTAGATCGTAAATGTATAAGTCACTACAAGGTGACTATGATAGATTGATGTGTATAATGATGAAAAGATAATTCAACTTTAGTTAAGGAGAATATACTATGTTTGGGAACTGATACAAGTTTGAGGAGTTCACAGAAAAAATAAATAAATGGGTTTTGTTTGTATAATTAGTAATAGTTAGCAATCACATTGATGTAAAATGCTTATTATGATTTTTATGATTCTGTGTGCGTTTCAGGTATTTTTTTCTATTGAAGGCCTCAATACCTCTTAAGTGTCATTGGGCTATCTAACCTTCCATTAGGGAGGTATTCTTGTATTTCAAATGTATACTTCTAGCACAACACACACACCCACACACCCACACACACACATATATAAAATCTAGAAAAGTATGAAAACCTTACTAATGTGTAAAGATAAATTGTGTATTATTGTATCCATTGATAGAATTATTGGATGGTGTATAGAGACCACGCTGATGTTATATCCTAAAAAACAAATACCCATTTTCTTGAGTTAAGGCTCAAAGTTCCTTTACCATTCTATTAAATTAAATTATGGGGTGTTACAAGATAACTAACAACATAATTGATGGAGATATAATCTTATCTCTCTAAAATACTAATCCAACCTTTTCATCTAAATCAAACATCATTTTCTTACCCTAACAATTGACAAAGGCCCTATGCTTTGCTAACTAGTTTATTCCTAAAATCATATCAAAATCAACCATATCTAAGACATTTAAGTTTCCCATCAAGATCATATCTCCAATCTCTATTCCATAATCCGGATACACATACAACACTAATATTGATTCATCTAAGGGAGTAGAGACTAAAATAGGAGATCCTAATAGAGTTGGTTGCCTATCTAACCTCATATAAAAATACAGGGACACAAACAAATGAGTTGAGCTCATATCAAATAAAACTTTTACTTTAAAAGAGTAAATATGAAGAATAATTGAAACAACTGTGTTGGATGCCCGGGCATCCTATTGAGTCAAGGCAAAGACTCTAGCATTCCTCGGGGTCTACTATATTTGGCCTCTATGACCTGCACCCTAGCTTATTTAATCACGACCACCAAAACCTCTACCATCATAAACCGCAGACTGGCTCATCGATGGTTCCTGGCCAAGAGGCTGAACTAAAATAGATGCCCCTGAAGCTAATAGTTTTCTCCTAGGGCATTCTCTGATCTTATAACCTATTTGGCCATAACCGAAATAAGCCTCAGTCATCCTATAACACTTTGTACTGGTATGGCCTCCTTTATAGTGCTGACATAAAGAACTATCTCCACATGGAACAAACGAGCTATGAAGTGCATTATGAATTGAACCCTGACTATAGCTCTAAGCACCACTACTTCCACTCTGACTACCTGAGCCACTAGCTAGAGATCCTTGTTTAAACCTCTTCGAAACCTATTAGCCCTGACGACCATTTCACCCCCTAGATGAACCTGTACTCGATCCTTACTATCTATAAGATTGACCCTCTTTTCTATGCCTTTTAGACTAGCTTGCAACCATGTCCTCTAATTCTCATCCCTCATTTAACTTGGCACTGTTAATAGCTAAGGAGTAGAAAACACCTGAGATACCATCACCATATACATTGAGGATTTGATTCCTCGAATGAACCTCTTCACTCTTCACTCCTCACTCCTTAAATTCTAGAAGATGTTTTGCATACCTGGACAACTGAGTGAAATTCAGATCATACTTATTCATTGTTATGCTCCTTTAAGATAGCCTCTCAAACTTATAAATTCAAGCATCCCTAACACTCTAGGGGAGAAACCTATCTAAAAACATGATGCTAAACTCCTTACATATCCACTAAGCCTCTGTCGGCCATGCTCTCTTCCTAGACTCAAACCAAGAGATTACCACATCTCCCTCTAACCTGAATGAAGCTAAACTCATAGCCTGGTGGTTTGTATATCCCAAAGCTTCACACAACCTCTAAATATCATTAAGGAACTTCTAAGGATCCTTTGAGTTGTCTATCCTAGTGAAGGTAAGAGGTGTCAACTTCATGAAGTCATTCAATGACACATTGACTCTCTAAATAGTGTGGGATGATGATGGTACATCTTCATCCCTTCTCCTATCTCTCTCCATAGTAAACTCTATCTAGGTTCGCATAATCTGACTAAGCTACTGAAACTCTATAATAGGTTTAGGGTCAGCTACCCCTACACCTTTTTCACCAACTCCATTTTCCTCTTCTATCTCCTATAAGGCTTCTTCTCAACATGTCGAGGTACGGGTGCACCACCCCTACTCCTTTGCCTTGTAGTCCTCAATTGCACAATAGAGACATCATCTTGATCATCACATACTCTACTAGACTAACTATTTGTCTATTCCTTGATATTTCTTATAAAAAGCGAGAACATTTAAGTCATGCTAGAATAATAGCATGATAATTATAGGAAAACATATCTATCACAAAGGAAGAAGACATGTTTGATGAGAATTCAGAATTTCAAAGACAATAGACAAGATAATACAGATTCTAATGCTCCAAATATTATGAAATTAACTATATTACTATTTCTTTAACCTAAAGCTCTGATACCAAGTTTGTCATGACCCGATTTATGGATCTATGACTAGCACATATGCAAGGTCCCTATCCAGGTTTCCAAACCTATGTGAACCCAAACTTACATACAAAATAGATTTCTCCGCAACATGATAACATAACTAACTCCATAGTATAAATTGATTAACTTAATACAAGAGTTAATACAAATATCATAATTGTGGAGCACTCACTAGAAAAAAAAGGAAAAGTACTAATTATAACCAAAAGAGCAGATTCTAAAGGTCCAACAAAAGTAACTTGGTAACAAGCTATAAGCCTGAAAAGGATAAATAACGAGAGGGTAAGTTCAATAACTCATTAAGTAGATAACATTCAATATACGTTCATGAGGTAATACAACAATGAGGAATATATATACAAATATGACTTTAAGTTCTTACAGAAAAGTTTCTCGAATAAACCATAACAAGAATATCATAAGGTAAGGCTCGTTAGAAAATAAAAATATAATGAGCATGACGCTTTGTAATGTGGGATGATTAGTTGCCATAATTGATGACTCTCGCGACCAACTAGGGTTTACATACGATGTGCATAAAAGACAAACACTACCCTATTAGCATAGTATTATGACTGATATACCATAAGTTCATACGTAATCAAACAGACAGATTAATATCTCAAGGCTTAACTCATGACATCAATCAAATGAGGAACTATCAATTCAGAAGTACATAATGGTTCATATCAAAGATTTAGTTTCAATAAGTGATCATACTTAATCATAAACAAGAGGTAGATAACAATATAAGAATTACCAAGAAGCATGATCAATTGTCATATTAACAATTTAAGTATTTATACTATTCCCTCTAGCATATAAAAAATTATCCACTTACCTGACTCAAAAGTAAAATAACACGAAAGTAGACACCGAAGACAATTCTAGTAATGTTCTAAATATAAAATGAGACATAATAATAAAAAAAAAAACTTCAAAAGAACATATGGTCTATTTAATACACTTAACTTAGGGTCTAATCCATAACCCTGTATGTATATGAACTATACTGGTCCTTTTTCCCAAAAACCCAAAAATCAAATGGTTTCCCAAAATCTAATAATAATAAAAAATATAAAACTTGATAATAATTCACTAGATAAACCTCAATTATTTATCAAACCAATTTGAAAAACTAAAATTTTAGCTAGGGACTAATATGGATTTTTCTCAGATTTTTAGGGGTTAAATTGTAATTTTATCAAATTGGAGGAACAAGTTGAAAATGTCATAAATTCATCACTATACTGAAATTTTACCCGTAATTTATTCTCAATTTTGTCAAGAATCTTGAATTATGCTCTAGGGACCAAACCATAATTTTTCTAATGTTCAAGGACTAAACTATAATTTCTAAAATTGAGGGACCAAACTAAAGATTTCATAATCTTCGACCTCAAGACCATACCATCCAGATTTCCAGCAAGGCTTTTTCAAATTTTCTCAATATTCTTACACCCAACACATGAATTAAACCAATTAATCTTAAAATCATTTTTCCTAACAAAATCATCTAAAATGCAATCAATTAAACCATTACTCATAACAATTATTCCATAACATTTCAATCAACTCATCAATTAAACTCATAACATAATCTTCAAAACCCTAATCTTCAACAAATTCAAAATCTTAACTAATAACAACCTTTATACATATTAAAGCATAAACCATACCTTAACAACTTATTTCTTCTAATTCTCTTCCCTTTTCTTTTTCCTTTTTCTTCCTTCTTCCTTCTTCTTTCTCTCCTCTAGCTCTCTCTCTCTCTCTCTCTCTAATTCTATCTATATTTACCAAATCTTTGTTCAATCACTAAAATTTCCTTCATCTATTTATACCTAAAACTTATTATTCCAATGTTGAAGGATGAAATAAAAACAATATATAATAAAAAAATTTGTCAAAGTAAATTCAACAAAAAATAACAAATAAAAAGAACCGAGATAACTTAGGTCATTTTCAAATTTAGTGAAAAATTCTATAGAAAGCAATTAAATAAAATAACAAAGCTCATTCTCCAATTGAATAAATACAGAAGGATGAAACTGAAAAAGCACGAGTTTAAAAAAAGAAAAAAAAAAAGCAAACCTTGTCGAACCTCCTAATCTGAGTAAATCTCTAAAACTAGCAACCCATGAAATTATAGACTTGGGCTCAATCAAGAGGCTCAATTTCTAACCAATTTAATGTTGAATGATGAAAAAAAAAACAATTTAAAAAATTTGCCAAACAAAAAAAAAATAATCAAAAGAATGAGGGTCAAATTTGATTGGAAACAAATCTTAAAGGGGATGAAATTATAACTAAAAGAATAAAATAAATAGTAACTTAAAGAATATGGACCAAATCTAAAGGAATAATAAATTAAACGGTTGGGTTGAAATTTTGAAAGGACAAGTGAGAAAATCGAGGAGGAGAGAGAAAATTAAAAAAAAGGTCTTGTGCACCAAATCAGAGGTCCTTTCACCACACGCGTCGCCAAGTCATGGAGGGGATGCCATAAGGATTCATAGGCCATAACAAAAGGTGGTGTTTGGTCACTAGTTGACCTCACATGCGCCTTTCAAATGGTGTGGGGCCTCCCACTTGTTGTTGCGTGCGTTGCGTGCACTAGTAATTTTTTTTAAATAATATTGAATATTTATTTAAAAACAAAAATGCCCCTAAGTCAACTTGATATTAACCAAAATAATCAGAACAAAACGACAAAAAACACTTAGAAGATAGTTTTATAGATTTTTCCTTTAAGGTAATTTTAGTACAGGTACCTGATTGATTTTAAAGAAGTCAAACCTAAAAAACTCGAATTTACTTTGTTCCTGAATGAATTAGCCTTTATAAACTCAAATTGTGATATGATTGTTCTTTTTTTTTTTTTTACTCTAAGAAGATAAATTGAATGAAAATAAATGACTTAGTTTTTTTTTTTTATGAAAAGACCTAATAACATAAACTAGACAATAGAAAAAAAAACCCAAACTAATATGAAAGAAGATATAAAGAAAAATAAGAACTAGATATAAGAGAAAACAAATTTAAACAACGAAAACAAAGACAATATAATCTGATTTTTGGAGCCTAACTCAAATACCAACTTATGCGAACCTTATGGATTTAAAGATTCAGAAACCCACAACAGAATAAATGACAAACCCAGAAAGCTAAAAATCAAGTTTGGGATAAATAAACCATGACTCAGAGATAATAACCCTATACTTAAGAACCAATGGTATTGGAAATTGAACTTGGACCCATGGATTATAGATAATTAGATAACCCTATATATACGGGATAAGTCTTTGCATTCTTGAGCAAGATTCCTTCTCCGTTCTCTCTCCTTTGGTGAATACATGACATAAGTAGAAAAATGAGACAAAAGACAAGTAAGATATGATATAAAAACTAATGCGAGCACCTCTCAAGATATGCTAAAATCAGACTTGAATGGTTTGTAACTTGACCCAACAAGAACTTGCCTTGAAAACCAAAGTTATAAGCAATGATCACTCCCACCCTACGCCTATAAAGAGACATGAATAAGTAGTATAAAATCACAACAAAGTTCATCAATCTTTCAAAGAGTTTGCAAGTTCAATCAAGAACTTAGTAAGGAAATCACTCAACTACACAAAAGATAACAAGAATGTTGATTTCTTTATTAAAAAGAGTATTTATACTAGAAAAAAACCTAAGTTTAATAGGATATCCCAAATAAATATGGACAAACCTAATAAATAATAATAATCTAATGAACCTAAATTTAAATAAAGGCCTTAATATCTCTAAAAGGCCTAATAAAATAATATAAAGGGTTGTTTTCATAAATAAAATAATAGCCCAACTAATTTAAATAAGACTAAAGTTGTTTTCATAATTGGCTGGAAGAATTAAAATCCAACTTCAAACACATGGTTCTCTCTCTTCTTAATGAATTAGAAGGGGTTCCATATATTACTGGAAAGCTATAGATGTCTACTTTTCAGTGTAACTAGAATCACATTAAATCCCTTATGTAGATATAGTTACGACCAAAACAGTAGTGAAAGGTCAAAATTGGTAGAATTGAATCTTTTTATTCCAATCTTTTTGTAATGTCTGAATACCTACCTATAAGCCCTTCTTAAACATGAATTAAATTAATCAAGGCTTGTACTTCATTATTTAAAACTTTTTGAAGTCCACCTTAGCCTATTATTCGTGGAAAAGTCCATTAAAAGCCTCTTTGAACCTTTTAGCCTTAAGTCTTGTCACAAGACCAACTTGAACCTCTAACAGATCTCTTGGTATTTCTTGGATCATATCATTGCCTCTCTCCTCTCCTTGAAAGGATTCATGCTCAAATCATCACCTACATCAAATAAAAAGAGATAAGAAATATTGAATGTTGCACTAACACCATACTCACCTGATAGATCCATTTTATTGGCATCATCATTAATCCTTTCTAAAATCTTAAAGGACCATCTTCTCAAGGCATCAATTTTGATCTCCTTTGTTCAAGAAACTTTTTTTTTCCTCATATGCACCCAAACCCAATCTCCTGGTTCAAAACTTACTAATTTGCATCCTCTATTAGCCTTAAATTAAATGTATATTACTTATTCTTTTTATCTATTTGTTGTCTTATCTTTACATATAAGTCTTTCACCACTTGTGCTTTTTTTTTTTATTACCATCAAGACTAACCTTTTCATCAACATGTAAAGAAATGAAATCTAAAAGTCCCATTTTTGTTCACTGTATGTTAAGAAGCAATCTACTAACACCTTACACATACTGATCAGTAATCAAATAAATATAAGTATGAAAAACTTAAATGAACAAGTTATTTCGTTATGGAGGGAAAACCTTTTGAAGAACTCTTCAAAATATATAAAAAACTCTTTGGGTTAGCCAAACCCAGGATAGACAACTTTCACTAGTTTAGAATATTACAAGCGGGGTATTTTTTACTTCATTTTTGTCTTTTACTGCAATAGCTTGGCAGAACACGTGACAATCTTTAAACTGTTGTCATCCTAATAAGAACATAAAATTTCTAATAGTTAACACATGAACTCCTATTAGGATTCTCTCCAATTATTCAATGAAACACTATATAACTCCTTAGCTGATTGAGCACTCTTGCTCCGCTGCAAGTGTTGGTCTCGCCTCATAATGCTTTGGATTATCCTTTCTTATATTCACATTCATGTGATAAGGGCAAGAGCATTATCTTCAAGTTTTCTAGTCTGTTATGTTCTTAACAAACTACTATTTATGTTTTACAAAAACACTTCTCTAATAGATATCTTCAGATAACTTGTATTTATCTTCTATCTAAACATCCTATATAATTTATCCAAACAAATTAGATAATTATAGAAATAATCATACCATATCCTAAAAGATAAACATGACTAATTCTTTATCTAATTTTGGATAAACTAATAATCTAAACAAATTCATCTTTAACAATGCACATAATCCTTCACAAATCAAAACCAACCATTTTGACATTTACAATCTCCCATTTTGGCTGATTTGTGACAAAACATAAGAAGGATGAAATGTTATGCGCGTAGTTCAAATAGTTTGATCATAAACATATACTTCATTAAAGTATGTAATTATGCAATTAAAACATCCTAATAGTTCCTAAGATATTTCATGCAATCAATTCATAATATACTCAAAGAATACTTCATGCAGCATTCTAACAATTCATAATATGTTCAAAGTGCAGTTATCATGCATCAAATATTGTTATACAACTACATGTATAAAGTTCAAAGTGCATCTAGTTTTCAACATAAAGGTTCCTATGTTACAAAAAAAATATCCTAGTTATTACAGACTAGAATATTTAATATTTAATATTCATTATTGATTAAAAAATTCATAAAATTTCAAAACAATTTTTTTTGCCTAATGGTTGGCTAGCTTGTTAACTTGTTTGCTTCCTTTTCCTTGCATGCATCCTTGTTGTCTCCTCTTTGGTTTG
>Ga0307511_10007070_pt1 | contig 11309 bp, 5 predicted proteins | sample 13_EM_MG_FD_200266 | JGI IMG/M metagenome (GOLD analysis project Ga0307511, IMG submission 200266) | Populus trichocarpa ectomycorrhiza microbial communities from riparian zone in the Pacific Northwest, United States - 13_EM | ecosystem: Host-associated > Plants > Roots > Unclassified | place...
TTACCGATAGGCTCAAAAATGGTTACTTTTCATCAGAAAAACTTTCCTCGGTAATTATTGTTCTATCACTCATTCCATCAATAATATAATCACCGATAGATTTATAGACAGAAAAAGAGCGCCAAACAAAAAAAATATCCACTTTATTTTGTCGATATTTCCATTGGTGAATATGACATATCACCGATAAAAAGACTGTATGTAATTCCATCGGTAACTTTTTAATATTACCAATGGAATTAAATCGTCGGTGATTAAACAGTGGCAGTAGCATTTGAAGTAATTCTTTTTCAATTCTCTAGAATATACCGACGGACTTAATATCTCAGTAAGACCGTCGATCCGTAGTGTTTTAAAAATATTTTTTGAACAAAAATATTAAATAGAGTAGAAAATAATTAAATTAAATTAAAAATCAAATATTTATTACATATTTAAAAATTTATCAGTTCAAATACAATTCATCTAGAAAAGAGAGGCTGGAGGAGGAGAAGGTGGGTCTTTGCTGGACCAAGGGGCGATTAGGGGGGGCACATGGACCACCCATGTGTGATTTTAGCTCCATGTAAAATTGTTGAAGTTTGGTCATCTCAGCAGTAAGATGGGTCGTCCGAGCTTCAACTTGTTGGTTGAAAATTGCCTGGAACTCCAAAGATTGAATGCTTAAAACTGATTACAAGCATCCAACAACTGAAACACTTTGGGCTGTCGGCAAGTCCTTAGTCGTAGTGTTTGAGATACCGTAAACTCGATTTCTATCGGGTCCACCGGACGATCCTACTTTCAACCATAATACCGGATCAATTTTTGGATGGGCCAAAGGATCGTCCTCATATCTCTCCTGCAACTAGGTGTTATATTTTCCTAAATTAAAAAAAAAAAGCAATCAGCAAATTAAAAAAATAATAATAACTTAAGAAACTTAAGAAAATAAATTGTTGAAATTCAACATACCACGAACTTCTTAGCTCGACTATCCACAAGTTGTTACATCCCTTTTCGACGGTCATCATTTTGCTCGTGCATTTCTAAAAAAAGCTTCATCGGTCTTGATTCGTATCCAAAAATCATAGCCTGCAAGAAAAAAAACATGTTAGTTAAACATTTTCATATAAAACAACAATTTAAAAAATGGATGTAATAAAAAATAATATTACCATTTGCTTCGCATGTGAAACGAATGGAATGAATTTGTTAGTGTATGTGGTAATGGAACCATGAATCTTTCTATTCTAATTCTCTGTACTGGATTGTGATTGTTGCACGAAACACTAGAACATGACGTGCTAAATATATTTTTCCCATATAGCCTCCAAGACGTACAGAGGTCTGAAATCCTTCCAAACCACCATGTCTTTCCAGCCTGGAAGCTCTCTTTTTTTTAGCATATTTTTAGCCTTTTTTATGCGCCTTTATACCAAAAATCATGTAACTATATGGTACAAGTGAATTATTGCTTAATAAATAAAAAATAAAATTTTAACATTTGGATAAAAAAATATTTATTCTTATTTCAATCTTATCTAGTTGCATTGTAATTCTCTCAAACCCTCTTGACAAAAGTGTTGTCAGCCCTATCACAGTAAGATTTTTCTTTGCACTTTAAATTTGTAAAAGAATTAATTCATTAATATTAATAAATAACTAAATTAACATAATAAAAAAATTGTTTAAGTATATATTAACCTTGAACTTTCTGAATCATGCATCAATAATGGGTTTCCATTCAGGGTTTTTGAAAACCTACCTCCATTGAAACAATGACACTTCCATCAACAATTTCATCATCGGTGTTATCATTCAGGCAGCCACAATATTTGTAAACCTGAAATTGTATTTGTTAATTGAAATTAATTTTTCAAAAATTATTAACTATTTTTTTTAGTAGTAAATGAAAGGAAAACAAACTTACATTGAGTGGTCGGGCTTTCATTGGGCAAAGTACTTTCTAGTAAATGAATCCCGTTCTAAATGGACCCCCATTGGCGTGGCGCCATCGCACTCGACGAGCCCACGTTGAGAGAGGTTGCACGTGCCCCAGGTGCCTGTTTATTGTCAGCACCTAATGACTCATGGTCGTTAAAAAGGCTGCTAGAAAAACTAGCTGCGATCATGTTCATATGACGTGTTATTGAATTTCCCCTAGGCATCTACACAAATTAAATGACCAAGATACCGTAAACTATTCCTATTAAAAAAAAATCCACAACATCTCCCCTATACGTATGGAAGACGGGAGACTACCCAAAATTTATTTACCTGCAAATACACATTAATAATATGTTGTCACAAACCAGTTTATTTTATTCAACTTCTAAGTCATTTATTTCATGTGTCTATTAGTATAAAACTCTAAATTTTATTCATTATATTTATATGGGCTTGCTTACTATCATTTATATACCTTCTAACTTTTCAATATAAATATTTTTTGTAAGACTTGGTTGGCTTTTATTTTATTTTTAACTTTATTTAATTTTAAGACTTTTAAATAATTAATTTGAATCTAACAATTCAATTCATATGCTTTGAGACATTAATCACTTCAACAATGTCAAGTTTCAATTTAAATTCGATCATTATTTCAATATTCTTATTACAAAACAATTTAAATTCGATCTCGTTTTCAAATAATTCCATCTAATATATAGTATTCATATTTTATATATACAAAAGTCACAAATTAAATTTGTATTTGTATTTAACAAATAATGGCATTATATACACAAACTAACTTTATAAACAATTTTAAATTCAACAACTAATATATATTATTTATTATGATAAACTCAAAATTAAACAACAAAATTCAATTAAATCATTAATCATGTTATCTAAACCACAATTAACTCATAATTACATAAATTCACATTTTCAATCACAAATACTCATAAACCCTATAATTAACAAATTAGGGATTTATAATTCAACAACAAAATTTCACAAAAACATCACAATCAATTCAAAAATTCAACAAAAAAATTCTAAGAACAACATTCCAACAAAAAAAGTTCAAAAAACCAAATATAATGCAAAACAAAAGGCAAAAAATGAAAAATCTTACCTCTTAATCCAGCTCATAAAGCTTGCACTATTTCTTGCAAGGATAAAAACAAAACAAGAACAAATTCATGTCATCATAATACACACAAAAAAAAGTAAAACTGAGGAGAGAAGAGAAGGAGTTAAGAAGAAGAGATTGAGAGAGAGAAGAGAAAGAAAAGGAGAGAAATGTTGATTATTTTTTTTGTAGAGAAGAAGAAGAGAGAAAAGAAATAAGGTGTGTCTGTTATGAAATTAGGGATTCTAGTATTTTAATTTGAGGCTTCTTTACCGATGGACAGTTAAAAATTAGTGTTTTTAACTTGTCCATTGATGATTATGTCTGTAATATTTGATTGAGATTTTCAATTTATTCAAAAAATTTCATAACCCCCCCTCCCAAATATCACTGATGAATTAACAAGAATAAATGTTAGGACTTAACTGTAGACTTTAATACTTGGGAGTATAAAATTACTCTGTAAAGTATATTTCCAGGTATTAAAAATATAGAGTACAAATAATTATAACATTGAAATTTGAGCTTTAGAATAATTAGGTTTTAGCCTGATAAGGCAAAGATCTCCTTACTGAGAGGGATCTGCCTTGAATCTTAGACAAATCAACGAATAGAAATATAACCTAGAAAAAAAAAACAATCAATCAACAATTATGCATATTACCATAGATAGGATACACTAGGATAGTACGACTTTCTCATGCACAACTAATTATCTTATTCAGATTCTCATAGACCAATAAGTTTTCTAGATACCATAATATTAAATAATCACTCCTTCAAAATCATAACTTTATAATTAATTAACCCTGATTAATCTCAAAACTCTGTTCAATCCCACAAGTAGATCTCTGTCATTTTGCACGCCACTAACATCCAAAATAATTAAGTTGTCGTATCTTTATGTTTGAAAAATAGATTTGGGCATAGGCTCTAATTAAATACTGATTGTAACCTTGGGGTTCATCACTCTTAACTATTATAGTTGTAGTTAATTGATGTTGAAATCAGCGAGACCATAATTAATGAAAAAAATAAGATATTTATGAAACCATTGATGTAGAATGTGGGAGGTTGAAACTTATATTGTTATTTTGGGTTTAAATTCAAAGAAAAATACAAAAAAATAAAATGTCTCGTAAATTCATCTAATTTTTGTAAAACCTAACCCAAATTTGATAACAAAAAGCTGATTTGATAGCAATGAGGATTAGTGCGGCAATAAATATGGAAGTCAGTGCTAATATTAATTGTACCGAAAAAGCAATGGTTTACTGTGTATGTGTGTATAGGTGAGAGTTTCTATATAATCACAATACAAAATATGTTTTGCGTACCATCCAAACAGCATTTACTATTACCCTATTTTGCATTTAATGCACCATCCAAACACCACCTATGAATTAGTGTTTTGTCCTTGCTAACATTGGAGAAAGTGGCAAACAGTAAGATCAACTACATTAGAATATTCACACCTAATTAAGATACTTGTTTTTCAATTAAAAATCGTTTTTATTATTATTTTTTTGTGTTTTTAGATTGTTCTAAAATGTTAATATAAAGATAAATTTTATAAAATAAAAAAATATTATTTAAACATATTTTTAAGCATTTTAAAAAAATAACCACTTTCATAACTAAATAATCTTTACTAAGGGGCTGGCTGCCTTGAAAAAGTCAATTTGTAATCTCCAGCAAACACCTCGCATCAAAAGATTAAAAAAAAAAAATCAGGGTTAGTACTTCCCAATTCTCTACAATAGAGTTCTTAGCAATCCCATAATAATAAATTATACTTATGATTTCGCCTAGGGTTTTGTGAAACCCTAGCAGACATGTATATAGTCAATGAGCTAGAGCTAGCTAGCTAGAGGATGAGAATTGTTATATATTGTGGAAGTATGGTTCATGTGGATGACTCCATTACAAAAATCTACACACGATCATGCCTGGAGACCAGATTGTTGAAAGATTATTATTAGAAGGGGAATATTTGGGAGAATGAAAGGGAATTAGAAGGTAATGTAGAATTAGGGTTTACGATGTATCCACATTAAAGCAAACAAACAACCCTTTATGTGGGTCTCTTACTACGTACGTATATAAAAAGTCAATGGGTCTACCTATATATAATACAAAAATACATGTATTATTATTATTATTATTATAGTTGTTGTTGTGTGTAATCTGTTCTACTAATTAATGATCTCAATACCTTCTCATAATGTGAAAAAGAAAAATAATTAAATTATATATGTACTATATAATATTTATTTACACGTTAATCAAGATATATTTATTTACACGTTAATCAAGATAAATTATATTATATTTTGAAGTAATTTTAAGAACGCATTTTATATGTTAATTTAATGTATTTAGAGGAAATAAAAATATTGCATAATTACCAACCAAACCCATTTAAGCATAGAAATGGCATCCTAAAATAATATTTTTTTATCCTTGCAAAAAAAAAAAAGTAAAAGTTCTTGGAATTATTAAGTATGTTGCATAGAGAGAGAAGGGGGGGTGGGGCGAAGAGTGTGGGGGAGGAGGAATCCTACAAGGATGAGTCTTTCTCTTTCTAACATTTGTTATCCCGTTCTCTACGGGGAAGGAAAATCATAGTGATGGAAAGTTTTTTTTTTAAGGTTATTTTATATATTTATTTATTTATGAGTGATTGAGTTTTGACTTGATAGAGAAATACCTTGTGTTCTTCTTCATCTCCTAGTGTCGTTTTCCAAGATATACTCTCGAGGTGTGCGAACCAAAACCCATTGCCTTTCAATGCACTTTCAAGATTTCAATTTTCTTTTTTCAATATATTTATTTAATTATTTTTATTTCCCTTCTTCTTCCTTGCCTAACAACACAAATCCCTCTCCCTCTTTATCTCTTGTTCTCTATCTACCTTTCACACGCACTCTCTCTCTCTCTCTTTCTTTCTTGAGCATGTTGGTTTGCTGATGAAGATTTAAAGACACTTCTCTTTGCTTCATCTCTCTCTTTCTTTCTTTAAGTCTTTAAAGTAGAAATCTATGGTGTGTTCTTTCCAAGCTTTTTATCTATCTGGTGTCAAAGCTGGCCACATCTCCATCTCTCTAGCTAGCTAGCTCATACATGTATTGTCAAGGAGAAGGAAGAGAGCTAGAAAAGGGATTAAAGACACACACTCTTCACTATGCTTGCCCTTTTTTGCTTTGCTTCCAAGCAAGCTAGCTAGCTTACATTAGCAAGAGGAAAAGGCCACTAGCTTGTAAAGAAAATGCCCTTAGAAGGGGTTTTCATTGAACCCTCTTCAAACCCAGTTCCTGATCTTTCTTTACACATTAGTCCTCCAAATATTTCCTCTCCTTCTTCACTATGTAACAAGAAGAACAATAACATTAGCAATAAAGTGGATGCAAGCTTCAATCTTTTGGGCAGACAAGAAGCCACTCATAAGCCCAACACAGTTAGCTCCATGAGAAGTGATTCTCAAGCTTATATAGAGCTCTCTCTAGCGCATCCAACAACTGGCCTTGATGAAGAAAGTAGAAGAAGTAGAAGAAATCTATCAAGTTCAAGAGCAGTAGAGCTACCTCACCTCAACCCTTATCATCAACAAAGTCATAATCATCATCAGCAGCATCATCTTCACCATTCTAATAGTACCACTCATCACTTGAATCATATAAATCATGGGGTTTCTCTGCTTGAAGTATCAGATGGTTTGAGACCAATTAAAGGGATTCCAGTTTATCACAACCGCTCATTTCCTTTTACGCCTTTAGAGCATTCATCAAGAGAGAATAAAGATCCCAAGATGTGCTTCTACCAAATGCCCTACCCTTCTTCCTCGTTTTTCCGTCCTGTTAATCCTCACTCTTCTTCTTCCACTTCCTTACCTTATAGTATTGGAGGAGGAGGTTTAGATCCCATGTCCATGTTAAACTCATCAGGACCTAATCAAGCTTTGCCAGGTCCTTACAATAGATTAGCACCAACAACAAGATTCAATGGGCTGTCAATGGATGCTTTCAAATCCCACCAATTGCACCACCACCACCACCACCATAATCAATATGGAGTTGGATCTACTGAAGGTTCTCCTCATGGGTTGATTAGATCAAGATTCTTTCCAAAGCTTCCAACAAAGAGGAGCATGAGAGCACCGAGAATGAGATGGACTAGCACTCTTCATGCTAGATTTGTTCATGCTGTTGAGCTTCTTGGAGGCCATGAAAGTAAAGAGCTTCAAAATTTTCTTCTGCTCTTTTTTTTTCTTTTTTCATCTTTTTGCTACTACAATAATTTGTGTGTGAATGATTGGTCTTTGAGTTTTGGACAAACACTTTGAATTTTAGAGATTTCTCAATGTTTTGTTTTGACTTTAGTACTTTCTTTTTTCTTTTTTCTTGGATTGGCTCGTTGTTTATAGGAGCTACTCCAAAGTCAGTTCTTGAACTCATGGATGTCAAAGATCTCACATTAGCTCATGTCAAGAGCCATTTACAGGTAATCTCTCTCCCTCTCCCTCTCCCTCTATCTAGAATGTGAGGAGGATAGAGGAGAGGAAGGTGTCTCCCACAGGCACAGTAGCCAAAGAAGGCAGTGTGAATGGGCGGGTTAAAGAATACTAGAGAAAGGAAATGAGCCTGAAACATCTGAAAGGTCTCAGACAGACAAGTTTCTGCTTTCAAAGAGAAGAGAGAGAGAGAGAGGATGATGACAGACAAAAGTAGTCATCATTTCTCAATAATACACTTACTCATTACTATACAGCCTTATCAAACATCAACCTCGTGATTAATGAATCAATCCAAGACAAGCACAGAAGCCCACAGAGAGAGAAGAAAAAAAGAAGCTAGCCAGAGATTGATTTAAAAAAATAAAAAATTGAAAAGGGTTTTCAATTCTAAATTTAATTATTCATTTTGTTTAATTTTATTTTGCTAGCTCATATTTCTTCCTTTGAATAGTCTTTGTTTTACTACCTACGGATTCCTATTGGACTTTGCAGATGTATAGAACTGTCAAGACCACTGACAAGCCTGCATCCTCTTCAGGTAATTCGCGTTGTTTAGTCTTCATTATTTCAGCCTTTTCTTCTCTTTTTTTGAGGAGATGGTCTTATTTTTGTTTCTTCTCTTCAACATATACACTTAGTGCATTGCATGCATATATCTTATATGTACACACACACAAACACATCTAACACTCGCTCATATGTACATTCAAGAATTTTGTGGTGTGTTTTTAATTGTGTACAATATAAGAATGTGTGTGCATGCTTTTGCATTTTATTTGAAGGTTTTGGTGGGTAAATATTAATTTGTTGAAGGGTCAAGCAGATGGATCTGGAGAAGAAGACATGTCTCCAATTGGAAGTTATAGTACTGCAAATGAGCGGGGTGGGCTGCAAAGAGGAGTACAATCAGATGGGTCACCTGTACAACAAGACATGGACTACCCCTCTTCTACTACCACTACAACTCTATGGAGTAACTCTTCGAGGTACCTCTGTCTCTCTTTTCAGTGCCTCTCTTCTGTGCCCTACACTTTTTTGAAAGGAGAGTGATGGACTAATGAAATAGAATGCTTTCTTCTTCTTCTTCTTCTTCTTTTGTTTTCTTTTTGCATGGTACTTGATCAGCTTAGAAAGCCAAAACCCACTCACGTCCACACCATTTTTGAGGAATAAAAAGAGTTCTTCTCTTGCATGTTGTAGGCAGTCAGCTTTTGCTTTCTATATTATATATATATGCTCTTCTTTTTCTTTCTTGATCTTTTGTGTCTCGGAAGATCTTCCTGCAGACATGAGATTTGCAGTAGTAGCTTTAATTCATTCGTATTAATTATATAAAAAAGAAAAGTAGTTAAAATGCAATCAAACACTGATTAGGAAGCAATTCCCTCAGCTGCACTTTTTCTTTTTCTTTTTAAAATTACTATATAATATTGTCATATATATTACTGTTAAACCCAGCTGGTTCTTGTTCCCTCCAAGAGACACATTGCATATATCACCGAGAACATCGGCTCCCATCTTGACTTCTTATGTGCTTTCCTCTTCTTAAAGTTCAATTAAACAATCCTAGTGTTGTGCATTGTTTAATTAGTAGTTAATTAATAATTAATTAGCACCTGCTTCCACTAAATAGCACGTAGAATTCCAGGTTTAAATTTAAATATTGATATTTCTACTCTCCACTGGTTTTTTTGCTTCCACTATATATAGTCCTTTAATTGATATTTATGGTTCTTTATTCTGTTTGTAATGCTAAAGAGTGCAATTGTATTGGGCATGTATTAACGAGAAAATTTGCAATATGCAACTACATATAGCATGCACAGAATGTTTTTATAATATTTCAGGCCTAAACTAACTTGTAATAAATACTGAGGTAGTGTTTGGTAACACGTTATAAATTTAGTTTTTGTTTAAAATTATTGTTTCATGTTTTGATGTCTCGATTTTAATGTATTTCAGAGTAAAATAAATTTTAAAAAAAATAATCATTATCATAATATTAAACACTATCTTAATTATTATCTCATGATAGAAGAAAAGACAATATAATAAAAATAGAAATATGAAGGATTACTTTTGATTTCTTGTTGCAATAAGTGAAACCGTAAGGGTAATAGTAATTCTCAAAATTAAGTATTTAAAACCTCTGATCTTAGATACTACCCTGTCTGAAAGAGAATGTTTTAATTAGGGCTTTTAGAGCCACCTAGATTGGAAGCAACTTACACTTTTTATGCTGACATTTCCTCAAATGTCATAGCTTTGAAGAACAGTTCATCCAAGGCATCTTCGTCCCTTCCTGTAACATCCTTTTCAGGCTTTTCTTAAACACTCAATGTCATGGATTGAAATGGCATGCATTGCATAGGTACAAGGGATTAGCTTTTGTCTCCATACATACATTTCTTCCGTCATCCTTTCCTCTATAGCCCTTGTGCATGTGTTGAATGTGATTTATATTGGACTATTGTTAAGAGAAAATGACAGAAATCGAACCTTTCTATGTCAGTGAAAATGAAAGTTGAGTTGTTCTTAATTAGCTTTGAAATTAGAGATAATGTTACCATTCAAAATACTTAAGTTTCAGCTAAATCAATGGTATAAATTCAGCTATAAATAATGATATGCATTGTTTAATAAATGTTATGATGAATTATGATAACAATTATGTTAGTGGATGCATTTTTCATATATTGACAGACAAGAACTTCTCCTTATTATATGCTATATAGCTTGTAGACAACCTTAGGAGAGAAAGACTTTGCTTAATATGGCTTGATGAAAATTCTTTCCGCTCTAGCTAGAACAAAGATATTGTTGTGCACCGTGCCAATATAATTTCAAGCTAATTCAATTATATTACATTTCAGTGCTAGGGAAGCATGGCCGCAAACAAACTCCAATGACATGGATGGGCACAGACAAGGAACGTTCCAGTCACAACAAAGATCTGGACAACTCATGGAGGTATCATCCCAAAGTCTAGAATTCCTTAAAGATTTTTCAAAGTTTCCAGAAATCTAACATATGGGATAAGAGTTTAATTACATGGATTTGCTTGATTGATTACTTACAAGAGATGGCATGTACTTCTCTTAATTAATACTGCAGGAAAGCGGTTCGACTCGGCCGAAAAGCTACTTGGGGTCTAGTTTGGATTGCAAGAACCCCAGCTTGGAGTTCACATTAGGTAGACCAGATTGGCCGGGGAAAGAACATTGCTGATCATGCATAAACAATTGCTATATACCATGGTTGTCTTCCTTTTTTCCTTATATTGAGTTCCTTGAGTAAAATTTCATGGTCTTCATGAATGAGAGGGAAGGCATAGATACATAATTATTAGTTCTAGTTCTGTGCCATTTTAAGTCTTTTTTGCTTGAAGAAAATGTGTGTTTTGTGGAAACAAACAAGAAACCAGGAGGAGAAGCAATGAGAGAAAAGGGAGAAAGGGGAAGTAGGAGTACTTACTGCTAATTAATTCATTTCATTGTGTCGATCACGTATCACGTCTTCTTCAGCCTATGTTTTATTCTGGTTCTGGTTATAATCTCGGTGGCATAGAATGAAGCAAAACTATCGTTCTCAATGGAGAAAGTTAGGGCAATATTAGCTAAACAGGAAGCCACTTTTGTTTCTGCTTGATTACTTGTAAAGCTGAAATTTGATGACGGAATTACTAGCAATCATTTTGATTTTGGAGAAAACCCGTGTGTTTACTAGCATTGATGT
>Ga0307511_10007072_pt1 | contig 11309 bp, 6 predicted proteins | sample 13_EM_MG_FD_200266 | JGI IMG/M metagenome (GOLD analysis project Ga0307511, IMG submission 200266) | Populus trichocarpa ectomycorrhiza microbial communities from riparian zone in the Pacific Northwest, United States - 13_EM | ecosystem: Host-associated > Plants > Roots > Unclassified | place...
GACCTGGGAAGGGTTCAAAGCCGGACGCGATCCTGTGATGAAGTGGGTGCTGGGAAAGTGAGGACAACATGATTCACCTCGAGCCCGGCAAGGAAACCGACGCCACTGCATGCTCCCGTTATCGCTGGACCCACACGTACATTGCTGTCAGCGCCGGCGAGGTCTACGAGATCACTCCGAAGGAAGGCAGCAAGTGGAACGACTTGTTCAACCGCGTCTCCGCTGCGGGATACGAGAGCGCGAGCCTGGCGCCATTCCGGCGCTTCCGCCGAGTGCCTGATGCGCCGTGGTTCGAGTTAATCGGTGCAGTTGGCAAGTCGAAGAGCACCACATTCCGTATTGGCGCGGGGACAACGGCCACGATGAAGACGGCCGGTGAGCTCCTGCTCTACGCGAACGACCTTCCATTCATGTATTGGAACAACAGCGGGAACATCGACGTCGTCGTGCGGCGCGTCCGCTGACGTTCCTGAAATGGCTCAATTTTTGCCATCGCTAATTTCACACGTTCACCTGTTGCTCACGAACCCTTCCCCTCGTCTTCCGTAGCATGGGCATTGCGCGAGTGAACGAGGAGATTGATGATGACCGCAACTGCAGTTTCATCGCAGACGTCGCAGAAGACGCTTCGCATCGGGGTGCTCAGCGCGCTCGGCACTCTCGATCCGCGCGAAGCCGGCGACACCATCACCGGCCTGATCCTCGGGCAGATTTTCGAGATGCCGTATTCGATGGTGCCGAACGGCGGCGTCGAACCGACGCTCTTCGATGGACCTCTGCGCATGGACGTGCCCGGCGACCGGCCGCAGTATTCGGCAGCCGTCCGTCCGGGCATTCCCTTTTCCGACGGTACAGAGTTGACGGCCGAGATCGCGGCGACGTCGTTGTCGAAGGCATTCGCGCTGCGCGGCCGCGCCACCGTCTCCGCGCGCGACGGCCGGGTGGTCTTCAACATGACCGGTCCCAGCCCACGATTCGAGAACGTCCTCTCGCAGTGGAACACCGCGCTCGTACTCGAGCGTAACGGCGCCTTCTACGGAACGGGCCCCTACCAGCTTCCGGCCGGTACGACGATGCAGACGGTCAAGAACGCCGGAATGACGCGCCTGGAGCGCAATCCTCACTATCGGGGCAAGGTCATCACCGACGAGCTGCTCTTCCCCATCTACCCAACGGAAACCGATGGAACGCCGCTGCAGTTGATCGAAGCGGCCAAGCGCGGCGACATCGATCTGACGTTGCATCTCTCGGTCAACGACGTCGTCCGCTACGGAATCTCCGGCTATCAACCGATGATGCAGCCGGTCAACTCGACCGGGATCCTCTTCTTCAACTGCCAGCGCGTACGCGACGCCGAGTTGCGCCGCGCCATTCAGAACGCCATCGATCCGATCCCGATCGCTCAGGTTTCCTACGAGAAGAATCACTTCGCCTTCCTGGCCGGCGACGTCATCCCGCCGCTGATGAGCAAGGTGACGGCATCGACGGCCATGCGCGACCGCGAGCTCCTGCGCACGTTTCCGAACAAGCCGGCCACCATGACTCTGGTCGTGCCGTGGATTCAGCGTCCCTACCTGCCGAAGCCGCTCCCCGCCGCGCGCGAGATCGTGAAGCAGCTCGCCGCCTACGGCATCGAGATCCGCCTCATTCAGACCTACAGCAGCGAGCACTATTTCCGCTCCCTTGCCATCGGCGAATACGACCTCGGCCTCGGCGGCTGGGTGGCCGACAATCCCGATCCCGCCGAGTTCTACGAGTCGATCCTCTCGTCCGCGCAAGTCCCCAGCGGCGGCGAATACCGATCGAACCAGGCCCGCTGGGCCGACCCGACCACGGACGCCGCGCTGGCCACCTATCGCACCAATCCAACTCCCGCCAATCGAAAGGCGATCAGCGACCTGATCGAAAATCAAGCCATCATGATCCCGCTGATCTACGGCGCCTCGACCGCCATCCGCAGCCGGAAGGTGAAGAACTTCCACATCACGCCATCAGGACACGTGGCGTTCGCGGAAGTGGATACGTTCTGAGCGGGCGACTTGGGGATACAACGTCGTTAGGTCATTCTCGAGTGGGGCAGATTGGGCAGGTGCTGGCCACGAACTGCTGGCCATTCGGCATCCACGGAATCGTGCGTGGAACGAGGCGGGCTGAGTGCCCCACCGCACGAGCTTCGGCTGAGGTTCGTAGGACTGATATGCAAGCTGTCCGCACGCTTGGTACTAGCGCTGCCGCTTGCGTGAAGTTCGGCGGTTGCGTATTACAAGCTGGCATACTTGCCTCATCGGCCTGTTTCGCATTCATCGTGAAGTAGCGCTGGTTCGTGAGCGGGTTTGTGCGAGAGACAAGCGTTGACCCGCTGGATCGAGTTGGGTCTTGCACCCGAGTTCGAGAGCAGTTTGCCCTTCAGTGTACTGCCACCTCGTCGCTCCCAAACGCCGCAACACGCTTGAGAGCACATCCGCCTTGGCAACGAAGCAGTACACAGACTCTCAACCGATTCTCCGGCAGGGTGGAGCAGCCTTCGTCTGACAAGTGCAAAGCAATCAACAACGAACATACGGCCCCAAAACTCTCTTCAACGGGAATCAGAACTTGATGTCCGTCTACTCGGAAAGGCAGGCCCATCAACGTAAAGAAGTAGGAAGACCGTTTCCTATTTCGCACGCTAAGTAGAGCCTGCATTCCCTCAGGAGACTGAGCTCTGCGACAGACGCGGAGACTCAAAGGAGAGTCTGATGAAAAAGGCACTTGTTGTATTCGGTTTCGTGATCGCCGTCGCTTCCGCGCTCAGGGCGGACGATACTCAAGCCTTGCTGGATGCCCCTCGGGTTAGAGAGGTACTGCGTCTGACAGTGGAGGGCTCGACAGTAAGCTACCATACTGACGAGAAAAGAAGCGGAACTCTCCACGAACAGGGTGACACGTTCGCGGCTCCGGGGTCGGTGGTGCTCACATACCACAAGTTTAATCCATTCAAGATGTCGGTCGTTGCGGAGGCCACCGCCTTCGACGATTCAGCTCAGAAAGCGATTGCCGATTTCGCTAAGGCGCTTGCTGAGTTTTCGAAGGTGATCATTCCTGCGCCTGGAGGAGCAGCAGCACGCAAGATCGCAGCTAATTGTGCTGCTCTGAATACCGCGGTTTCCACTCTGAAAGCGGATATTGCGATTACAGAAGGACTGGCCCCAACCGCCCGCGAACTGAATGCATGGATCGATGAGGCGGAAGGGCTTGCTGGCGTTCAGCTAGCGGTAAAGGACATCGCTCAGGCGCGGAAGAAGCTCAGCGAGGGTGATGATACAGGCGGAGGGGTTGTTAAAGTAGAGAACGATATGAGGGACTACACCGCTGCGAAGACCAAAGGAACAGGCTGTATTCTCGATGCCGCACAAGAGAGCATTGTCGCCGCCTTTGCCGCGAAAATTGCTGCGCTAGAAAAGATGCAAACCAGTCTCGATGATATAACGAAAATGCTACTAACGTATCGCAACAAAGAATGGCGACCGGAGCGGTCCCAGACCGACATTGTCTTTTTCACGACGCCAAACGAACCGGGAAAGGGTCAGACTGTCAAAGTAAAATTTCAGCCGATGAAGTACGCAATTGATCCGGCCACTAACGGCATCACCGCATCGAAGGATACCGAGTTTTCTCGCAGCTTCGCGGTGCGTCTTTTGTGGACCGCCGTCCCGCAATACGGGGTGGCTGGAATCTGGAACAGCCTCCGATATCCAAAATACTCCGTCAAAGATACCGCCGGAACGAAGACTGTTTCACGCGACTACGATAAGTCAAACGTCGATATGGCGGCTACGCTGAATCTCTTCTGCAGATGTTGGGGAGGTAGTGGCCTCTATCCAGGCATCCAATTTGGCGTCAGCAAGGCTAAGGACTATCCAGGCATAATGCTAGGCGGCGCGCTGCTATTCACCGGCCAAACTCATATCGCCGTCGCGGCGGGCGTGATGGCTACATGGTACAAAGATCTCGCCGCGCTCTCTGTTGGCGGACCTGTCGAGTCAGAGGACGCGCTGAAAAAGGATTTGAAGCTTCGCATGTCGAAGGGCGCCTTTTATCTCGGAGTTCAGTACAACTTCTGAGGTGCGTCCATGCCGCTCGAACGTCCATCGTTGTTTGGTGACGCCGTACCGCTGGATCATCCAGCAGACGAGAAGATTGCCCCTGCCTCAAGCAAAGGCGCGGGCTGGGTGACCTTGGAAAGGTGCACAGTCATCGCACAGGAAAAGACGAACTGGTGTTGGGTCGCCACCGGGCAGGCGATCGATCACTACTATCGGAACAGCAACTTTGCTCAGTGTGAGATCGCAAGGGATTTCCTGGGACCTGGCGTCTGCAACGCCGGCTGTACTAACTGCAACGATCCGCACGAACTGCAAGAGCTTCTTGTTCATCGTGAACTATTTCAGCCACCGTTGTCGATCCGAATTTCGTTCGCTAATGTAAAAAAGGAAATAAGAAAACCGAAGGAGCATCCTATTTGTTGCCACATAGATCGTCCAGGCGGTCATTTTGTAATCATTTACGGCTTCGCTGAAAACCCTGCACGGCTTGCATTACGCGATCCGGCGGTCGACGGCGATCAGTGGCAGTTATTCGACGACTTCGTTAAGGCCTACAAGCACGGAGGCGTGTGGGATCAGACATATCTCACGGCGAATCATGCTGAGAATTGAAAAGGCACCCATTGAGGTCATGCGATTGATGCGGATGGCTGCCTCAATCGAGACCCGTTCACCGCTCCCAGGCTATCGGAGCCTCATCGAACCACGACTCTCGCGGCCGCTGCCCCGCTGGCGGCTGCATTTGGACGTAAATGCCAAGCGGGTGTCACTCGACGCAGCACTCCTAATCGGGTGGCGATCCTTTCTCTTCGACGCGGAGTCGGCGTTAGCAATTGATGTTTCTAAACGAAGTCATAGGCAGGCGATTTCTGGGGTTTCGCGCGGCAGAAGCGTGGAAGCGATGATTGCTGCTCTGGTCACAGCAGAACGCGCGATTGGCGAGAATGATATTGAGGCGCGGATCGTTAGCGCGCCTTTGGTGCAGTTTCGAGGTATCTGGCTAGTCGGGGAGATGTGGAACGGCATTATCGAGATTCCAAGTACTGCGGAGCGTGAGGGAGTGTTCGAGTCTCGAGCCGACATTGAGAGGGCCCTTCTAGAGCGATGCGCTAGGTTATATCGGATGTCAGAATGAGTTGACTTTGGGCGTTTGCGACCGATTGTAAGCAATTGCTTGAAGTCTCTCGCAATTGTGCAGTTCTCCCAACAGCGGCTTTTTGACGAAAACACGCCTCATCGAAGATTGCCCTGGGCCAAAAACGTCATGACAGCCCCGATGTCTCCCGCGTACGGCAAGCATCCCCTCCTACTTCAAACTCAACCGAATCGCATGATCCGGCGCGTGATCGAAATGCTCGAAGAACGCGCGAGCTTCGGCGGCCCCTCCTCCGCGAACCTTTATCCGCCCATCGTTGATGAACTTCGTCAGCGCGTCGAGGAAGGCGTTTGGTTCGTTGGGGTGGTCGGCAATGATGAGATCGCGGACCGTGTCGCGGTCCATTGAGAGCATGAGGTCGGAGCCGGCTTCGACGTCGTTGCGATTGGCTTTGGTGTCGATGAATTCGCAGACGGCGCGGCGGACGCGCAGGAGGTAGCCCTCGGGGCCGAAGCCATCGTTGGTGCCTTCGATCCAGATGCCGAGGTTGCGGTGGACGTTGTGGGAAATCGTCTCGTCGGCTTTGAGGCGCATCGTCCACTCGTTGATCCAGGCGGCGTAGGGCAGATTGATGACGATGTCGCGCGAGGTCAGGCCGCCGCTGATTGCCGCTTTGGGAACGAGGCCGTTCAATTCGCGCTGCGAGGTGATGTACCAATTGCGCCAATTCGGATTCGTCTGCGGAGAGGCCAGCTTGCGATAGGCGGCGGCTTTGATTTTTGTCGCGCCCGGGTTGCCGGCATCGGCGCGGAGAACGAGCGTGGCCAGTTGCGCGGCCCACTGCGTTTCCGTCATCGTCCCTTTCTTCAGCGCGGCATCGGCCTCAGCGATGACTTTCGATGCGCCGCCCATCAACGCCACGGTGCGCTTCGCGTTCTCCACCGGCGGCAGCGGATCGAGCGCGACCGGATCGCCTTCGAACCAGCCGAGGTAACCAAAATAAACCTCGCGAACGGCTTGCGGGACCGAGCCGTAGAAAAACGTCAGGTAATCGCGCGGATCGGTGATCTCGGACGGCTTCGCAGTCTGCACCGGCGCCAGATCCTCGATCAGGTATTGCGGCATCTTGATGATCAGCGGCAACTCCTCGATCGTCTTTCCCTTGTTGAGATTCCGCACGGTCTGATCGTGCGTGTATTGGACGGCGTCGCGGAAGTTGCGCAGCACGGTCTGAATGTTGTCCGCGCCGCAAAGTGGAGTGCCGTGGCTCGGCAGCATGCACCACGAGTCATACGTGCGCAGCTTGTCAACGCTGCGGAACCAGGTGGCAGGATTGCGATAGCTCGTACCGCGCAGCGAATAGAGATTCGGGAACGACGGCCCCTGAATGACCTCGGCGGAAAGAAGAAGCCCCGGCCCTTTCCAGTTTTCGGGATCGGACGGCGAAGCATTCCCCTCGATGCGATTGAGCTTGTCCGGCAGGAAAACCGCCAGCTCATCGTTCGTCTCGCTCGGAACGTAGACCAGCTCCATCCACAAGCCCGCGGCGTGCACGTGCAGCTCGTTCGTGAAGGTGCGCGACGGCATGCAGAAGCCGGCGTGCCCCTTGTTCACCTGCGGCCCGATTCCGTCGTTGATCACGCCGTCGGGGAAGAGATAGCTGCCGTACATGTAGGACGAACGTTGATTGATGATCGTGCCGACGACGGTGCCGGTGTTGATGACGCTGTCGACGATCTGGGCCTGCCCGATCACCGGCACGCAGCCGGAATCTTCGGCGTCGGCGTCGTACACACCATCGCGTCCAGCTTTGTCGGGATTCTCCGGACGACACGGCTTGCCTTTCGCCGCGTGCAGATATCCCTGCACGCCACCGGTGTGGTCGATGTGGTTGTGCGTGTAGATCAGCGACCGAAACGGCACGTCCGTCGATGATTGAAAGATGCCCTTTCCGGCGAGCTTTCCGATCACATCCTCGGCGGATTCAAAATCGCCGAGCATGTCGGCGACGACGACTTCGTGCGTCTCCCTGTTGACGAGGACGATGGAGTTGGCGAGGTCGTAGCCGACCGGCAGATAGGCGTCGTATTTCAGTCCGGCCGGCTTGTACTTCGTCAGCCGCTCGTCTTTCTGCAGATCCCAGATCTGTGCAGGATCAAAAAAGTTCGAATGCTTGCAGAGCTTCGAATTGACCGGCGGCCGGCCGGGCTTGTTGCAGTCGGGATTCGGCGACTGCGCGGCGAGAGGAAGGGCGGCGACGAAGGCGAGGGCCAGCAACGTATGACGCATCATCAACTCCTAAATCAAAAAGTTTGATCGGCAGTAGCAAGTTCGGGATGACCATCCGGACTCCATCCCTCGCCGTCGACGCGTTGTGACGCGTCGGTTTCGAGCGGCTGGAGCCGTTTCAGCGTTCGCTGTTCATCGAGGATGGCGGCCAGTTTCGGGCGCATGGCCTCGGAGACCGGTGTGGCGAAACGGGGATCGACGAGGTTGCGCTCCTCGGTCGGATCGGCAGTCAGGTCGTACATTTCAAACTGCTCGAGCGCCGGGTCGTCATCGAAGTAGCGCGAGTACTTCCAGGTCAGGCCATCGATGTCGGCGACGATGGTCTCGATCTGATTCGGCTGCACGACGGCGGGATACGGCGTCCGGCCGGTCACCTGCCCGAGGCCGCTGCTGATGTTGTCGCTGGTCATGAAGTAGATCGGCTCCGCCGGCACGCTTGCGTCGCCACGCACGACGGCAGCGAGATCGCGGCCGACGAGCCGTCGGACCTCGGTGTGATTCCTCGCCAGTTCCTTCTGCGCCTGCTCGACGTCGACGCCGGCGAACCCGAGGAGCGTCGGAACGAGATCGGCGTGACTGGTGAGACCATCGACCGCGCGCGGCGCGTCCGACACCAGCGGCCCGGAGAAAATCAGCGGAACGCGGATCGTTTCCTGGTAGGCGTTGTACCACTTCTGATGCATGCCTCCGTGCGCGCCCAGCATCTCGCCGTGATCGGAGGTGAAAACGATCAGCGTGTTGTCAAAAAACCGCGAGCGCTTCAGCCGCTCGTAGACGGCGAGGACGTGGCCGTCCACCTGCTGCTGCAGGTAGTAGTAGAACTTTCGATACAACTCGATCGGCGGCTGCGGCAACACCATCTTCGGATAGACATCAACGTAGCTGGCCTGGCAGCTCGGCTTCGAATCGAGACTCTCATTCTGCGTGGGAGGCTCGGGGATGTCGGGGATCGTTTCATTGCTGAACTGGAAGCCGAACAGCTTCCAGACAATCCCGAAGAAGACGATGTCGTGCGGATTGACGAACGAGTTGACGATCAGCCACGGCGAGTCGTCGGGAGAGCCGTCGATCTGGTCGAGCAGCGCGGTCGTCTGGTCGGCGAAGCCGGGGTCGCGGACCAAACCGGTGTTGCTCTTGGCCGCGCCGTGAGGCTCGGGACCAACCCAGCCGCTGAAACCGAAATCCTCCAGCCGGTCCGCATTCTCATAAAGCGCGACGCGGTCCGGAAACGGCGTACCCCCATCATCATTCGTTGCAAGCGAGTCGTGCGTGCCCGGAACGACGATGTCGGCGAAGGAAATGTGCCACTTGCCCTTGTAGAACGTGCGGTAGCCGGATGCGCGAAAGTAATCGCCCAGGGTCGGCACCGTGTTCGGATCCAGCCAGTGCATCCCCGGATCGAACGCGCTTTTTGCCAGGCCGTCCGTCTGCGTCACGCCATGCAGCGACGGATATTGCCCGGTGAAGATGGACGTCCGGCTCGGCGCACACGCCGTCGACGCGGTGTGGTGACGGCGGAAATCAACGCCGCTCTCACGAAGGAGCCGCTGCGCGACGAGATACTGATCCATCCACGCCCGAAGCTCCGCTCCGTCGTACGTCATCGGATACCGGAGCTCGTCCACCATGAAGATGAAGATGTTGGGGCGAGATGTTTTCGTCATGCCGTATAGAGGGAACCGAGTTTGAAAAATCCCCGCCTCGCCCCGCGATCGACTCGTACAGAAATGGAAGGTAGAATAACGCCGGTCCAATCCAGAAATCGTCGGAAGGCGGGAGATGAGCAGTCAGATCCCTGAGCACCTTCGTTGCTAGCGATTCTCGTGTCGCCGCGGGAGCGTTTCGGCCGCCTGCAATTGGCGGGTTGGACTGCCGCCATCCTCGGAATTGCGATTCTTTCCTGGGCGCTCCTCTCGCACCGGCCGGCCACACTGCGCGAGCGCCTTCTTCTGGCCGGACCGCTTCGTCCCACGCCGGGACGGATGACTGGCGAGAGCTCCTTTCGTCCATGGAAGTTACGAAACGCGGATGCCCCGGTCGAACCGGAGCTGCGGCGAGCACTGCAACGGGAAGCAACGGCGATCGATCACGCCGGCCAGATGGATCGAGCGGTAATCGATCTTCTGATCGGCGATACAGGACGCGCCATCGCCGGCTTCGAGCTGGCGGCGCGCGCTCCGGAAGCGGCTCAGGAGGCGCTCACCGATCTCTCCGCCGCGTACCTTCTTCGTTTCGAGGTGGAAGGAGATTGCGTCGATCTTCTTCGTTCCGTGCAGGTCGCGGATCGTGGGCTCTCTCGTCATCCGGAAAATGCCTCGCTTCGCTTCAATCGCGCCACGGCGCTTTCGCTCCTCGGGACGCGCAACCTCGCGGAATCGGCATGGCGGCAGATCGCGCAGGACGAGAGAGGGGGTTGGAAGGATGCGGCGGCGGCGCGTCTTCGTGAGTTGAAGCAGCCGACAGTGGATGAGGAATGGGCCGGCGTCCTCCCCCGCCTCGAGTCTGCGAGCGCGACCTCGTCCGAGATCGAAGCGATCACAAGACGATTCCCTGCAAACGCCCGAGCGTTCGGTGAGGAAGTGCTCCTTCCTCGATGGGCGGCCTCAGTTGCCAAAGGCGATACGACGAACGCTGAACGATCGCTTCTCCTCGCCGCCAGCATCGGCGCCGCACTGCGACGAGCTCGCGGAGAGGAGTTGCTCGCCGATGCGGTCACTTCGATCCAACAGACCTTCCGTACCGGCTCGGAGTCGCAGCGCCAACAGCTCCTTCGCGGTCTTCACGACTTCGGAGCCGGCGTCGTTCAGTACAACGAACAGAACCTCACCTCGGCGCGAGGACCGCTGACTCAAGCGACGAGCGACTTCGCAGCGGCCGGCAATCCTCTTCGCTACTGGTCCCGCTTCTACCTCGCAATCAGCGAGTACTACGCCGACGCCGGACGAGGACTGGCCACGCTCGATGCGCTGCTGGCGGAGATTCCCCAGCAGCGATATCCAGCGCTCGTCGGACGAATCGAATGGATTGCAGGAACGAGCGACAAGGTCCAGGGAAGACTGCAGTCATCCGTTCGTCGATACGAACACGCCGCGGCGAGTCTTCGCCGTGCCGGCGGTGAGCCGGCGGCAGCATTCATCGCAGTCCTGCTGGCCGAGGCCTACACACAACTCGGCGAGCACTCGCTGGCCTGGGAAAATCGCCGCGTCGCCTTCCATCAGGTTCCCCTGAGCGAAGGGCTCCGCCGCAACATCGCCATGTGGACGGAGGCCAAGCAGGCACTGTTCCGTCAGGGAAGCGTTGCACTTGCCGGTCCGCTCGTCGAAGAGGCAGTAGCGAATGCCGATCGTTGGGGACGTCCCCTCGGTCGTGCCACTGCATACCTCTACCGCGCCGAATACCGAGTGGAGGTGGGCGCTCGTGACGCCGCTCTGGCCGATTTGCGTCAGGCCAAACTCGCCATCTCGCAAATGGAACCGAGCACGATGCACGACCAGATGTCCTACCTCGCCCTCATCACCGAGGGGCTGTGCGATCGAACGACGGAACCGGCTCGCGCAGCCGAACTGCTGCAGCAAGGCTTGAAAGGTCAGGGCATCACTGGAACGCGAGCCGGTGCTCTGACGTACACAACTGCAATGGCCAACGCTCAAGTCGCTGCCGGAAACGCTAGCGCAGGAGCAGCCAGTCTGGAGCGGGTGATCTCGATGTTCGAGGATGTCCGCGCAACGGTCGAAGATCCCGTTTCCCGCATGCAGGCCTTTCGTCAGGCCCAGCCCGCGTTCGATCGTCTGATCGAGCTGCGTACGACGTCGTTTCCGGACAATCGCGAGGAGCCGTTT
>Ga0307511_10007073_pt1 | contig 11308 bp, 10 predicted proteins | sample 13_EM_MG_FD_200266 | JGI IMG/M metagenome (GOLD analysis project Ga0307511, IMG submission 200266) | Populus trichocarpa ectomycorrhiza microbial communities from riparian zone in the Pacific Northwest, United States - 13_EM | ecosystem: Host-associated > Plants > Roots > Unclassified | place...
TAAAAACAACCACTATAACAATACTAAAATGTCACTTTAATTTCACATCTTTATTCATTTTCATGAATAAATACGTGTAACTTTAAAAGTTTGAGGCATCTGAGTGGATTAAATATTTTAAAATTAATAATTATGCGAACCATTTCAGTTAGTTTTGAATTTTTGATAGAAAAAAAAAAAAATACAAAGGAAAGATGAATTAAAAACACAGTAACTTTTATAAGAATACGATTAAATATATAAAAGCAGAATCTTAAAATAGTTAAGCCGTTTCCTCTTAGATACGGAAAACAGGTGGGGTCGTGATTTTCAAGTTGAAACGGTACAGCTTCCATATCTGGAAGCTTGACGCGGCTAGGACACGGCCTATCTCACCAAACCTAACCTCGTCCTTTAGTTTTCAGAACTCCCCCCGTCTATCTAACGACCAATCCCTTTGGAAAACACTTGACCATCAGTTCCTCTCTTTTTGTTCATGTCTTAAACATTACAAAGAAACCAAACCATGAGGAACAGTTTCAGTTTTAACAGACGCCACCTCGTCCTCACCATCCCAATCCTCCTCCTCCTCCTCCTAATCACAACCGTGCATTCACGTTACTCCCCCTTTGATCCGTCTGATCTAATCTCCGATGGCGTCCTCAACAATCAGTCCCTTAATCAAACTACATCATCGCCTTTCCATCTCGCCCTCAAGAGTAGTGCAGAGGAGACGTGCGAGCAGACCTACGGCTTCCTGCCCTGCACTACGACGGTGATTGGAAACTTGTTTTTGATTCTCGTCTATGGCTACTTGATGTTCTTTGCCGCTACATATCTGTCTAGTGGGAGTGAGCTTTTGCTTCAGATTCTGGGACCTGGTATTATTGGTGGCTTGTTTCTTCCCGTCCTTGGTGCTCTTCCTGATGCATTGCTCATTCTCGGTAATTTCATCTCCTTTTTTCTCTTTTTGGTTGTGGAAAATATGACTGATTTGAGGTAGAATTTATTAATTTCAACTTTTACTAATCTCGTTTTGTGATCTGGATATTTAGGATTTAATTTTCGATTGTTTAATTAAAAATGACATGAACATTTTGGATCGATCTATATATATATATAATTTTCGGTGTGAAATTATCTGGTTTTTGAATCTGATGGTTTTACCGGCTAAAAAAAGAGTTTTTTTATTTTCTTCCTCTAGATTTTGTTTTTTAAAATTTGTAGTTTTTAGATTTTTTCTTTTTGTGCTTTATACTGTTGCCTGCTTTTTACACACACACTTTGTTTACCTCTTTCTATATTTTTTCTATAGTCATTTATATTTACTCATAGCATTAAAAATTTACAGTGAAACATTGAATCTGAAAATGAAAAGAATTAGTTTTTATGTGAATGTGAATGTGAATTTTCTGTGTTACGGATACAAGGAAAGTGATTGTCGAATCATTTTGATTATTACTGCCAATTGTATTGTATATGGCGATTTTGGTGACACGAGATAGCTTTTGTTTGGTAACATTGTCTAATTTTCTCCCCTTTGCTCCATAGTTTCTGGACTTTCTGGAAGTACTGAAACTGCTCAAAGCCAGGTCTCGGTTGGAATGGGCTTGTTGGCCGGGTCAACTGTAATGCTTCTTACAGTTATCTGGGGATCGTGTGTTGTTGTCGGAAAATGTGACATGAGTGAGACAGAAAACTCTGCAATAGACCGAAAGGACACAAAAAGATTCAGCCTAACTGGTATGTCTCTTTTCTTAGAATTAACATGGTATCGACAGAACTTAGAGACAGACGCCGAGTTCTGAAAGATTTAAAGCACTATGGCATCAGAAAATGTGGTTAATATTGTTTACCATTCTTTGTCTTGGAAGATTATAAGTAGTATTTCTTAGATAATATGCAAACTGAAGTATCAGACTTAACTTATTTACTTAAACTATTGGAGAAATCTTGCGAGGCTGTTAATCTGGTAACGTCTAGAGGTATAAGGTTATGCTCAATCTGTATCAGTTTTCTGAAGCCCAGATCTACCTTCCTAGACAGGATTTTTTTGTGCAGTTTCATTGTTTCCTTGGGTTTTTTTAGGATAAATGCTACCCCTCTCTTTTTAGAAAACAGTGCAAGTGATGCATTTTGTCTTGCGAACACATATTTATTAAATATGTTGCAATTAAATGTATGATGCATGAGGACATCAAATATAGTGAACATTTTCATAAAATTTCTTGAGATTACACATCATAAGCTTTCCGAATATTGAATGCTGCCCTTTTGTACATAATATAATGGTTCTAATTGCCCTTTCTCTTGAGAAGTTATTTAATTATATACGCAAGATTGCCAGTTATACAAGGAAATTTAAATCTCTATGTGCTAATTACATAGAGTAATTTTAGGAAGCTATGCATCTAAATCTCCTCTTCTATTTATGAGAGTATTTACAACCTAAATTAACAGCTATTAACAAGGCATAATTTATGGCATTCTATTGACCCTCCCGGCCATAGTTTTTAAACCCAGCCCGGCCCGGCTGGCCGACCCGGGGCTGGAACTGGGCCGGGTTGAAGAAAAAATAGAGGAAGGAAAAACCCGGTGTGACCCAGCGGGTTGACCTGGTGTGACCCGGCAAGACCCGGTTAAAACCTGGTTGCAACCCGTTGATTTTTGTTTTTTTACTAAAACGACGTTATTTTAATTAAAAAAAATAAAATTGACCCAAGCGACCCGATGACCCGGTCAAAACCCGGAACTCGGGCCTTGGATCGGGCCGGGTCTGAAAACTATCCCCGGCAAATTGATGTGGGTTATCCATAAGCATCAATTTGTTTGTAAGAAAATTATGTTGCAACCGTGTGAGAGCCTTGGTAAAAATATTTGCCACTTGAAGATTGCTAGACACATGAGGAAGAGAGATAGTTTGAGCTTCAAACGCCTTACAGACGAAGTGGCAACCAACCTCAATATGTTTAGTGCATTCATAGAAGATGAGATTGACTGAAATGTGAATGATACTAGTGTTTATTTGCATGAAGAGAAGTAGGGCCACCTAAAGAGAAGCTAAGTTCAGCCAATAGCCCTCAGAGCCAATGTATCTCAACATAAGCTTGGGATATAGCCCTATATTTGGTAGAGGACTTAGAAACACAATCTTGTTTCATACTTTTCCAATAAATAAGAGCCGGACTAAGAAACATACACCAACCTATAGTAGAACATCGAGTGTCACTACACCCGGCATAATCACATAATCAAATATCATTATATGCTAAAAGATCAAGTGAAATACCAACAAGATAGAAAAGTCCCTGCAAAGCTATGCCATGGACATAGCGAATGATTCGTCGAATTGTAGCCATATGAAGGTGCCGAGGAGAAGCCATGAACTAGCTAACATGTTGGACCACATAAGAAATATCAGGTTTAGTAATTGTAAGATAGACCAAGTTGCCAACCAATGTATGATAGGCTTCAGGGTTTGATAACAAATTACCCTCTTCTTTGAGTAGCTTGAGATTAAGTTCCAAGGGAGTAAGTATCAAGAGGGGTAGAGTCATGGAGACCAACAACAACCATCAAATCCTGGGTATACTTGTATTGTGACAGAAAAATATCATATGAACCAGCTTCTAAACATCAAATCGTGGACAATTAAACTACAAATCATTATCTCACTAATTAAACTAGGCAGCTTCTAAACAATTGGATACCCAAAAAAATCATTCTAACCACCACCAAATTGATTATGACAGACAAGATGAATGTTTACTATTTTTCTTATTAACAATTTACATATCAAATTTTGTCTAGTATGTACATTTGCTCATGGGCATAAATTATACCAAGAATGACAATTAATCCCTAGAAACTTGTCCAGAATTAATTTTTTTAATTTTATTCCCCTCTATATCTTGGTTTTTATAAAGCATACACACCTAAAAATATGAAGATTTGTATGAGGCCTGAAATATGGAGACTCGAAATCCAAAACTGGGGAAGGCAATCTATTTATAAGAAAGGTTGTTGTGGTAAATGCTTCTACCCAAAACTTAGGAGGAACTGAAGACTTAATGAGCATGGTTCCGACAACATTTAGAAGATAACGATTCTTTTGTTCAGCTACTCTATTTTGTTGTGGATTATATGGACAAGAATGTTGAGAGAAAATATACCTTTAAATTGCAAGAAAGATTGGAACACATGAGATATATATTCTCCACTCGAGTCGGACCAAAGAATTTTAACATCAACTGAAAATTGAGTGTCAAAAAGAGCTAAGAATAGTTTGAACATATGAAAAACTTTTGATTTGTGCTGCAAGAAATAGATCCATGTATATTTGCTGTGGTCATTAATGATTGTCAGAAAACATTTGTATTGGGCATGAGAAATAATAAGACTAATACCTTAAACATCACTATGAATGATCTCAAAATTATAGGTGGCTCTATTTCCTTCAGAAGGAAAGAGTTAGGTTTTACTTTTGCCAAGTTTACAAGTTGCACAATTAGAAAACACAATGGAAGAAGAATACTCTTTATTATTCAATAGACCAAATTTCAACATATTAGATAGAACTTTAGAAGATAAAGACAGTATAGAGAAATAAGGCAAACTTTGTGGAATAGGTAGTTGTAGATAAAAAAGACATCCATGCTTAGGCCCCTTCTTTATCAATTGCCTGACATTTGATCCTGCACAACAAAAACCAGAAGGAGTAAGATGTACATCATAATTTTGGTCCACAAAGCTGGCCAAAAGAAACTAAATTCAGGTGATATAAGAACATCCTTAAAGTAAGAAGATGTATCACCAACTGCTATATTGGGTAGAGCACTACCATTGGCTGTTTGAATATGTGAAGAGCCACGATATTCTCTTACATTACTTAAATCATTTAGAGAATTATTCATATGATTAGAAGCACCTGCGTCTAAGATCTAAAAGAGATATGAAGAACCAATACCTTGAAGACCCAATGTTGAAAATGCACTCACAATCATTTCTTGCATTGTTTCCTGAGTTAGAAAAGGTGCTAGAGACTATAAACCAGCAACAGAAGTTACAATAACAAGCATAGTTGGCTGTAAGTCACCAGTAACAACAACATGATAGACCTTGTTGAAGCGTTAAGGATGAATAGTACAATCCTTAATAATGTGCCCTGACTACTTGCAGCAATTACAAAATTCTTGAGGATAGTTAGGAGCATTATGACCATATTTCTTGCAACTATAGCATTATGTGGTGCTCATGTCACAACCCTTGCCCTTGCCTTAAGCAACATAGGCAACTGAGACAGTATTAGAAGCAACACAAGACTGCTCCATAATATTTCGAGTATTGAGCGTTGTTCCTCACGCAAGAGTTCTCATAACAGACCTCCAAAGTCAGAATAAGATCTCTATTTACTAGAGAGGCACAAATAGATTCAAAGTCAAGCCTCAATTTCATTAGAAATTGATCTCTTTGTCTGGTTTTGTGTACGTGTTGTATTATAGAGACCATGGTTGCAACAAGGTCGGAATAATCATTTTTAAAATTTAGAAAACCAGAGTAGTAGTCTTTAATTAATAGATCCCCCTAAGTATAGTTAGCAATGGCCAACTCAAGCTGGAAACGCCTAACATTTTTGTCATAGTTATAGACTTGCTTGAGATAATTCCACATAGCATTTGCAGACCTATGAGGACGTAGAGATAATAAGATGTGGCTTTATAGAACCAAGAATCCAGGATATGATTTTATTATCTTTGGCATCCCAAGCTTCCTTGCGGTCAGAGACCTTTCCCCGGTAGATCCTCTTTTGCTACTACCATCTATATGTCCCCACAACTCTTTACCCTTTAGGAAGGTCTCCAATTGAAACTCCCAAGCAACATAATTTTTGCTAGTAAATCAATCAGAATTGACAAACAATATCTAACTTCTCCATAAGTACTAAGGCTATGACTGGGAAAACTAGAACTAAGATTTCTTAGAGAATGACTCTGAAACCGTAACAGAATGGTTCGAATTGCCCTCTCTTGAGAAGGTCTTTCATTATATAGGCAAGATTGCCAGTTATGCAAAGAAACTTAAATCTATACATGCTAATTACATAGTGATTTTAGGAATCTATACATGGTAAGTTAAATCTCCTCTCCTATATACAACCTAAATTAACAGCTATTAATAAGGCATAATTTATGGCATTCTATTGACAGTACAGAAAGGGAAAGGATGAGTGAAAATCAGAAAAAAAATGTAATATTTAGAGGGAGCTGAGCTTAGCAGCAGATGTATGAAAGGAATGATGGGGGGAGGGATTTAAATCCTACAGAAATTGAAAGAGAGGGGGAGGGGCTGGGGTTGTGAAATGTGAAACATTATACTGATAATGGAAGCCATCAAATTCTGAAGTAATTACATGGTTACTTGTATGCCAATTTTATAAACAAATATCATTCTAAAACATTGCACATTCATTATCAAATTTATTGCATTGATTACAATTGGAGCTGTGATGTGAAACAGTATGAAAATTGTGGTTGAATATACTAGATGCCTCCATACTCAAAATAATTTATCCATTTTTGCAGGCAGTGGAGTTAGTACTGATATTTGGACATGCTATGCTGCAAGAATAATGGCTATATCTATTCTTCCATTTATTGTTGTTCAACTACTGCAAACCCTCCATTCAACTTCAGGAAAGCACTTAGCAGTCTTGATTGGGCTAATTTTATCTCTTGCTATCTTGATATCTTACTGTCTTTACCAGGTAACTATTTTTCTTTCCTGTGTACCTAGTTTATTATTAAGCTGTTTTTTTTATTGAGAAGCTAAAAGCTACCTCGTTGTTGCAGTCCCCACTTCTTTGTAGCCCATAAAATTACAAAGGCTTGCTTTTGGCTGCATAGTTTTGGCAGGAACTAAACGGGCATTCCACATGCTTTCATATTTTGTAGTTCATTGAAATAGGAGCCCATGTTTATAATTGCACTCGGTATGCTTGGGAAGCATAGTTTTGAGCTTGTCCCTTATGTTTCTAACAACGCAGTTAGGTCATCTTTTCTCTTAATATAACCTCTCTAGATTGGGGCCCTACAATTTGACTTAATTATTATGTTAATTCCTAAACAATTTGACATTGCAAATGTTGCTAGGTTCAGTAACATGTTATAATTTCAAAGATCGATGAAGTTTATTTGGTTTTACTTGGTTAAGGATGATATGCATACTAAAATTACCATAAAGTTTCGATCTCTATGGTTGCACAGTTTCCAACGTTGATGCATATTAAGTTTAGATTCTTTTGATACCCTCGTGAGACCTAATAATTCCTCCAAGTTTCATTATATTCTAAATTCTACAAATGTCATTTAATGATTTTGTACTTGACAAATTAATCTGGAAATCAACCTCTTGATTAGTGGTAGCCTTTAAGGGCCTAAGTGTTACTCCGTACTCTGTGAACATAATAAATATGCTATTTATCATCATGTGAGTGAGCTGCATCCTAAACTGACATGCACCTCTTGGAAGGTGACTTGCTGGATAAGGTGTCTTGTCGAGTTGCCAGTTGCTACTTCAATGAAAATGTGCTCAAAACCAAAGCACTTTCTTTTCCATATTGTGAGAAATTCACATCCAAAGAATCTGGTTTTGGAAAAGGAGTATGAATAGACCCTGGCCTTATCATCACAGACTTCTTGTTTTTTGAGGTGTGACTTCTTGCTAGTTTAGACCAGAATTTTAAGAGCCAGGCAGTTATTTGGTAAATCTAGTTTATTTTCAGTAGACCCTAGCAATTTGCAAGTTTTAGTCAAATCTAGAATGTGAATATCTGTAAGCTTCGTAGAAACTTTTTTTTTTTTTTTCAGTTTTTGCTCTAGGTAATTAATGGCTTATTGCTCTAAGCGAGTGCAAAAAATTTAGCTACCAGTGTATGTTTTCTCCATTCTACGGTCTGTGATTTGTTTACAATGTTGCAGGTTTGTTAGGGTGGATTAGTTTGAATATACCAATGTAAGATTGTGCATGCTATATTGTGCAAATAATTACTTCAATTTTTCTCTTTTTTGTCACTGAAGAAATTTATTGCTAGTAATGTTTTTAACAATTGTCGGACAGCCATACAATATATGTTTGAACTTGATACTACTTTGGTGTTTTCCCTTGCTTAAAATAGGTTAGGAATCGACTGAGTTGCCCAATTTAGTAGTTATATTTTAAGGCCCAAATGTTAGATGCTGCGGCTTGGGTTCTTGTGATAATTGAGTCAAATAATGTGTGTTTGGTGCCTGCCTGTGTGTTATCAGATGCTACAATCTAGCCTTCTACGATCTGTTTTTGGGGCTTCTTTCCAAATTAATGTTTTTCCTTTCATATTATATCGGACAGGTCTTTCAGCCTTGGATCCAGGAGAGAAAACTTAAGTATACAAGGCACAAACTTGTGATGTCAGGAATTTTAAAGCATTTAAAACAGCGTGCTTTAGGAAGGCTTTTGGCTGATGACAGTTCACTGGATAGAAGTGTCGTAGAAAAGTCAGTTCCATGCTTCCATTACACCTGAACTGATAGTACTGCTTTTAGAGGTTCTTTGCCTTTCAATCTATACCTCTTTTAATTTGTAATTTTCTAATGTATACACCATGCCAGGTTGTTCCACACTATTGATGAGAATGGTGATGGTCGCCTTTCTGCTTCTGAATTGAAGGCACTGGTCATAGGAATCCGGTTTGAAGAGATAGACTTCGACAAGGATGATGCTGTTTCTAAATTAATTAAAGATTTTGACAGATCTAATGATAATCATATTAATATGGAGGAGTTCATTAATGGTATCAAAAAATGGCTTGATGAGGCAATGCGTGTAGGAGGTGGCACTCCTGACCCTGGTCCCCGGACACACAAGTACTTGGATAACTTTCATGATGTAAGTGGCAGTATTGTGGCTTACCTTAGTGCCATAGTATCATATGATCATTTGATTTTGTAATTCATGCAGAAAACAAAGAAAGCACACGCTCTATTGGGGTCTAAGGAACCAGAGGAGGGAGAGAGTGATGGGGGAGTCAAAAACCCCAGGTGGACGTCCTTCAAAGCATCACTGATGTTGTTGGCTGGTGCTGTTATTGCTGCTGCTTTTGCGGATCCTCTGGTGGATGCTGTTGACAATTTCTCTGATGCAACAAGTATTCCTACTTTCTTCATCTCATTTATTGCTCTTCCGTTGGCTACCAACTCTAGTGAAGCTGTGTCAGCAATCATTTTCGCTAGCCGTAAGAAAGTCACCACTGCCTCGTTAACATTTTCTGAGGTGTGTTTCTTACTTACCAATCCCAGTGTTTCAGCTTCCTGCTCTTTAAAGTTGATTGTAATTTACTGTAGGCATTCGCAACTATTTAAAAGGTAACATTTCAATCTAAAATAGAAAAATTTCGAGTACAGTTTTATAGCTTGTCTTCAAGAATATAATTTCTGATAGCCAAAGGAGGCAGCATCGAAAGCACAGTGCTATTCTGAACTTGTTATTGATTTCTATTTCCAAGCTGAATGCATTTCAATTTGAGATGGTTCCTTGCATTATCTCCTCTAAATGTCAACTCGTTTCAGTTGGCATGTGATGCAGTATCCTGTCTGAAAACCCCCCGCACTAACCATTTACATGGTAGTAAAAAATGGGATATCCTAAGAAGCACAAGCTCAATGAACCACTTACGGAGACTCATAGTATGGATGGTAGTTGTGCTTTCTGAAAGGTTGCCTTTGAAATGACTTGCCTTTATTACGGGGGATGAAAATGAACAAAGAATTATCCTCTGTTTAATTTCAGAGATAATTCTGTGCCTTGCTTACATTCTTAGGAGGCAACTTGCAGTCTTATGTTAGTACATAATCATGCAATCATAAAAGAAACTGCGGTTTTTTTGAATGCTGACCTTGATGGCTTTTCTTACTGCAGCTATATGGGGCAGTCACTATGAATAATGTCCTTTGCCTATCAGTGTTCTTGGCCCTTGTTTACTTCAGGGAATTGACCTGGGACTTCTCAGCTGAAGTGCTGGTTATTTGTATTGTGTGCATCGTGATGGGCGCCTTTGCCAGCTTCCGCACCACATTTCCTCTCTGGACCTGTTTTCTGGCATACTTCCTGTATCCATTCTCTCTGGTACTGGTCTATGTTCTTGATTATGTCTTGGGTTGGTCATAGGTTTATGCAAGTTGAAATCAGAGCAAGGCTCGTAGTTGGATCTTGTGGGATGGTTCCTGTTTGATAGCGAACATATGGACTTTTATGAGAGTGTTTTTTGGCTGTCCAAGCGTGATTATGAATTTTGTTGGACACATGAGCTGATCCAGAAGACATTGTACTTGTGATTTTCTTGTGACATTTCCTATTTACAGTTGTGCTTTTTCAGACTTCAAAGCTCCGTTCCCTCCTGGAAAACAACCCTTGCCCCCTTCCTCTTTTTTTCTCTCTCTCTCTCGTTATGATTTAATATGCTACTACATAACCTCATCTTTTGCTGTGTTTTTCTGCCCTTTTTAGCAGCTAAGCAAGACACAAACGGGACAGGGATTCTAATGGATGCAAAACAAGGATTCACCTAATACGAATATTTTGGCAATTTCCTTACTAATCATAAGGGATTGATTAATGCTTCAGCTAAACAGAACACATCTGGAAAAAGACACCACACGAAAAATTCCCAGGAGAGGTTGTCGTGTGAGAGGAGACATGCAGCATCTCCTGACATCATCATCGAAAACATTATTGCAATAAAAATACTTTTGTGAGAAGATTTTATTGAGAGTGTGAAAAAAGATGACGAAGAATAAAATGAATTGAATATTTACTTAGGGTTAGTATACATAAATTATAAGTTAGAAAACTTTAATTTTGTTGTGGGCTTATTATTTAAGCAGTAGAAATTTAGTTGTGTTGGCTAAGAAAACATCACTAAAGATTGAAATACTCTTAAGGAGAAAATGAATTTAGAATAAATGATTGAAAAAAATTAATTAATTAAAAAGCATCATTTTTCACATAAAAATAAAATAAAATAAAAGCACCTAAGATCCTTTTAAAACCCATCTCAAAATTCATATTACATAGGGGGCGTGTTTGACTTCTCTAAAATTTTAATTTTTTTTTTGTGTTTTTGTATTGTTTTGAAATGTTAATGTTAAAAATAAATTTAAAAAATAAAAAAATATATTATTTTAATATATTTTTAAATAAAAAACAATTTAAAACATAATATTTATTATATTTCCAAACAGATATTCCATCTCCACGGGAAAATACCGTGGGTATTTTTAGAAGCAGTCCCCTAATT
>Ga0307511_10007074_pt1 | contig 11308 bp, 7 predicted proteins | sample 13_EM_MG_FD_200266 | JGI IMG/M metagenome (GOLD analysis project Ga0307511, IMG submission 200266) | Populus trichocarpa ectomycorrhiza microbial communities from riparian zone in the Pacific Northwest, United States - 13_EM | ecosystem: Host-associated > Plants > Roots > Unclassified | place...
TCATTAAACTATCTACAATTCCATCAAGTACGAAATTCATCGGACAAGGACCACAGTTTCCATAGTTTTTTTAGCGTGCAACAAAATCAGGTAAAATATCATTAAAAACAAAATTGGAATTACGATCAAATTCTGCAAATGCTATGCCATCATGTGATCTCTTTCTAATTTATGTAGTGTCATTGAAAAATATTAAACACTAGTTTTTCAAATAAAATACAATTAAAAATTAAAAAATTAAATTTTTTTACTGTTTATTTTTTTGTGCAGAGTGAATTAATTCACTCTCCACGGACGAGCAGACAAGGCTAGGGGAAGAACTAAGGGAAAACAGAAGAGAAGAAAATGGTTTCAGTAGGTCAGCCCTCCATCATCGTCATCATCATCTTCAAGTGCAGCAATAGTTTCAATAAACAAGAAATCTGTTAAGAACAACCCTCGTGGTTCAACAAAAGGAAAATGGTTTCAGTAGGCCAGCCCAGCTGTCTCCCTCGACGCCTCCAGCAGCGGCATGCCCAGGTAAGAACAACCTTTGTGGTTTTTTCATCTGGACAAAATCCACCTATACCCGAAGCATTGGTCAAGGAAGGAAGAGGAGAACGATTTTCTACTGTGTTTATATACAGTTGCAATAAATAGGAAATGAAAAGCATGCAATTTCTGCTTCAACAAAACTGAGTTTTGAACACAAATAATAGTGGGGCCCATGCATGAAAATTGCGACTCGTTTTGTAACCAAATGATATGTTGCAACTGTTAAATAAAAACGTTGCCGCAAACGCTGAGCCAAACAAGCTCAAAATTAATACCCAGCCCATTTCTTTCATTTTCTCCATATATTTTCCTCCTCTCTCTCAATGGCCACTCACCCTCCCCTATCCTCGTCGTTAATGACCTTCCTCTTTCTTCCCACACCGAAACACACTCAAAACATCACGAGACCACTCATCTCTTTCTCTTTCTAGCTCAAAATTGTTGGCCCCCCCTCTCTCCACCGCGGATCAACTTATTTCAGGCCAAAATAGCCATCACCGATCACCATTATCACCCATATGCTAATGTGTGTTAATTTGATTTCAGACAATACTAGAGTTTCGAATTAGAAATTTTTTGAAAATTTTAGGGTTTTTTTTTGTAATTAGATTAATGAGATATAATTTAAGTGTTGATAATTAGATTATTTTATAAAATAAGTAATGATTTTTGGTTGTTGTTGATTGTGAATTAATAAAATTATTTTGTTAGAGTTAGTGTTGATTTAAGTTAAATTATGAATTATACCGAATTAGATATAAAATAAGATAATTGGTTATGAAATACATGAATTGGGTTGGTAATTTTATTATGGTAGTGAAATTTGATGAATGTAGGTGCTTACTGATTAATTTGATAAATTTAGGTTTTAGCTGATTATGTTATTGTTATGGTTTTATTGATAAATTATGCATTTTAATTAACCCTAGGATATTAATAAATTAGATTTGTGTTTTATTATGTTGTTTGACAAAATATCTTATAATTTAAGAATATTATGCTTCAATTGTAGTATCATTGTCAATACTGATAATGATATCACTTATAATGAAGAAAGCCATGAGTTCTTAACTGCTACATTAAACATGTCTCTTAATGAGTTATCTAGAATGTTATATTATTGACTTGGCTAGAATATGTTTGAAATAAAAGTTGAAATTATTTGGAGGATGTTGCAAACCGTGGTTAGTCAAGCTCGTTATATCGATGTATCAATCTATAGTGATGAAAGTGTGAATTCAATATTTGAGTTTGCGAGTATTAATGAGATTAATATGCTAGAGCTTTACTTGAACAGTAGACCTACACGAGGAAACACTTTTAGTACGAAGTTGATCCAGGTTCCAAGTAACTCTTAGAGAATCACACTTACATGGACCAATTCGTTATGTATGCTTGGGTATGCATATTACATATGTTTGGATATTTTATTTCCATGAGTACTGCTGGCAATGCAGTGTCATTGTTCATTTTAACACTATTTGATGATTTATAGGTTATTTCTAATTACAATTCGGGGCTATGCTTGTATATCTTTACTGGCAACTATGTAAACATGTCTAAAAAATTGTCAAATATTTACTATTTTTTTAGATATAATTATTTTAAATTCTTTAATTGTTAGAATTAAGGACATTTTAAATACTAAAACTTAAAAGTGTCATTGTTGATTAATATAGCCTTAATTATGGGAGCATGTTCAATGTTTAGAGAGTTAAGGTAGTAATATGTTTGACACTATCACTTAAAGGCTACTTTCCATTGGTTCTAATTAATAATAAAATAAAATTGATTCTAATCAACATGTTATTTATATAAATTAAATGAAGAAAATGTAATACATTTGTGGCATGTCATGACAGATGATGTAAGGTTAGACATTTCACGGTAAATATCACTCAAATTCATGAGTTCTACTGGGATGAGTTGGATGCATAACAACCATATCAAATATGAGTTACATATGTATTGTATTTTTTGTTATTTGAACGTAGATTATTTAGTTTCGGTTTGTTATGTAATATAAGTCTTTCATATGTTTGATATGTTATATGAATATCATATACAAAGGACTTGATACTTTCAGTTTTGTCTATTTGTCGTGAGTGATCTTACCTTTGGTTAGCACAAGTTGTGTTATACTGATTCGACATTGTTGAGATGCATTGTCCATAACGAGTAATGTAATAATTTGAACTATCTCAGCATATACTAGATTATGTTGATATCGGTGACGATCTGCATAGTATTAATCTTTAAATTAAACGTGAGGGGAATTGATTGGTGATTTATGCTTCTTACCTAGATCTTTGAGATACTAAGAGAGATCGTGTTTTTTAGGAGTGACATTTGACGATTGATGTAAATACCTACATGAGATGATATCTATTCATTACGCGTCGTTTTATTACACCTGCCTTGTCATGTTTTCTAAGGCGTCCATGCAATCCGATGCATTATACGTTTCGATATCCAAGACAAAATCAATTAGTATGCAATATTATTTTAAATACAACATTTATTAAATATTGTTAATGTTATTATAGGTTTTAATGTAATGATTAGTATGAATGATTCACTACTTGGCACGAGAGGTTTGGAAAGCAACAATGACTATTCATAAAGGCATCAATGAGATGAGACGTATTGTGGTCAACACTCCACTCAATTTATATCATGGTGGACTTCAAGAGGTTGGGGAGGTTGAGCGTCTTGAAGTGACGTTAACAGAAGATGAAATTATTTATTGTGGGAATATTAGGGATGTTGGTTCGTCCACGAGTGTTCCAGGTTCATCCACAAGCGTTCTAGATCCGTCCATAAGCTGGGGTGATATTAGTTCTCCTCACACCTGCATGAATGTTATAGACCTATCCTCTAGTTGGATGAGTTGGGGCGATGCTTCAGACTCTTCCACGAGCTGTGAGGATTATTAAAAATAATTACATGTTATAATAATTATGAATAGATATATAATTAGTTTAATTTTAATAAAATGTTATGTTAATCGCTAGTTTAATTTATTACTTATGATTGAAGATGTTATGTGCTTCTTATGTGAATTGTGTTTTGATGCTGAAAAACTGGTTATTTGAATTGTATAAATTGTATTTTTTTAAGCAGGAAGTTAATGACAGAAAAAATTGTTCCAGGATGTGTCTCTTAGTGGGGTTATAGATAACATTTACGACTCGAGTATTGCAATTGGCATTTGCGACCCGTGAATCACAGATAATGAATGTGACTTACATGTTGCAGATGCTACCTACGACTCAATTAAACGTGTGCTAGGATCCCTAAATATTTTTTCACCTGTGTTATTTTACTAATTTTTTTTTACTATGCTAAATTTATCCTGCCTTCTCTTTTTGTGCACAAACACATGTTCTTTTGCTGCTTACAATCTCATTAACTTGCCAATTTGATTTAATACAGAAATTTTGTTCAAAACATGGATTCCTTCTGTTGTGCTTTTGGCAGTTTATGTTTTATAGATGTGGTATTGCCAGTCTTGGAGAGGAGTCGTCAGTTGGCTGTTCGTAGTTTTGTGTAAGAAATACGGATTTACTTGCAAGGATGGGAGTGACTGATCAGCTGTCAAGTCTTTAAACATGCAAATCATCTTGTTCATGCAGAGGTCTAATGAATTCTCGGTATTTGACTCTGAGACTTCTTTGAATCGTTGAGATCCTTGACACTGGTTTCGATATTTGGTTGAAATGAGATTGCATGCTGAAATAGTGACAGCTTGCAAGAACGACGTTGAGCTGTTCCGGTGACCTACCGGCAGTGTATGCCATGGAACAACAATCGGCGGCAGTTACAAGGATTTTATTTCACGGACGAGCGTCTGGGAACATTCATTGCAGGACAATCTTCTTGCCCTAAATTATTCAACGGAGCATCTGGATTACTTTAACAGCATATCTAGCCGATAATCAGATGAATCTAGGAAACCATGAAACAATCACCCTCGCATGCAAATAATTGAAAATGCCATAAATGGGATCAACACAACACTGGTCGATTAAGATATAAACCAACACTAATAAAATCCTACAGAAATTGACACAAAACTGTAGGTATGCGAGGGAAGAAGAACCAAAGCATGGCAATACCCTCAAAATGATGAAACAGACAACGGAAAACAAACAGGTCAATAATAACCTAGAACCATTCAGTTTACACTCGTTCATGTCAAAGGACATAAATCCACATCCTCAAGGCCATATACTATTAAAGCCTCTCAATCCACCAGCAGCCACAAAACCCACGATCTCCATCAACACTTTAATCGAATACATCATCATCATCATCTGGAAGAGGTTGACTAACTGCAGCAGCGAGCTCAGCCTCGTGCCTGTCAAAATTCACAGCAGCGGGATGGTTAAAGATAACTACTTTCAGAAACCTTTTTTTTTAAAAAAAAAATCGCAAACATTTACACCCATGTATAGGAGACAACCGACCAAAAAAAAAGGCTCTGAAATAATCTGAGTTTCTTTCATATGCAAGTCACCAGAAAGGAATTGATAGGAGAGGGAGAGCTAATTCTTAAAGAACACAATACTTACTGTGCCTGTGCTGCAAGATCAATTGTAACTTCCGGGGGAGCCAGGGCAGGAGACTCGACAAAATGCAAATTGGGATCCCTGCAGTCATAAAACCAATTCAAATAGGTATTTTATTCTGATAGATATGGTCAGGAGAAATCAGGCATTTGAATTGAAATAACAGTGATCCTTTTACCCAGCAAGCTTTCTGGCAAGGTACAGGAAGGGCTTCTCAAAGTTGTAATTGCTCTTTGCTGAAATTTCATAGTACTGCAAGTTCTTCTTACGGTGGAAAGTGACTTGCTTTGCCTTCACCTGCCTGTTCTTCACATCAACCTTGTTTCCACAAAGAACAATAGGAATGTTCTCACAAACCCTGAAAAGATTCAATCAGTCTCAAAGACAAATGAGTAAGCCAAATATGTCATAACAAGGGATTACACACACCGGCAAAGATCCCGATGCCATGTAGGGACATTCTTATATGTCAAACGAGCAGTAACATCGAACATGATGATCGCACACTGTCCATGGATGCTGCATAAGAAACAAAAAATTGTCATTCACTAAACCATTTCAAATTGTTTTGTACAGATAACATTAGAAGATCAAACATAATACAAAGGCCAACTTAGACCGGCTAAAACACATCCCACCCCTGTAATTGAAATGATATCCCCAATTGATCGGATCGGATATACTCATGCAATAAATCTCCTAATAAAATGAAGTACAAAACACCAGGTTCTAATTATTTGAGAACAGACAATAATATTCTATTGGTAAAACACTTAACATAAGTTCTATAATCAAACCATTAAAATGCTGATGAGTCTATAACTAACCCAAGAAAATTACGAATGCAAGGCATGATCCAAAACAACATAAAAATCATTTTAAGAATCATCCTTAAATCAAACAGCAGCCACAAATACTTACTAATATCCATCTCTGAGACCACCAAACTTCTCTTGACCAGCTGTATCCCAGCAATAGAATCTAATTTTTCCACAGTTAGTGAAGAAATCCAAAGGATGAACTTCCACACCAATAGTTGCTGCATTCACCAAAAATACACAAACAAATCAATAACTTCCACACCACAAAACCAACTAATTAAAAAAATACGAGACTTACGCTCATATTTCTTCTCGAACTCGCCAGTAAGATGCCTTTTCACAAATGTTGTTTTCCCTGCATTGTGCAAACACCCAGAAGCCAAAAATCAATAACACTGATTTTAATTAAAAAATAAAAATAAAATTAACACCCCAAATCCAAAACTCTGCCAAAATAAACATGGTTTTTCCCATATTTTTCAAATACCCAAATGCCAAAAATCCAAACCCAATTTTTTTAAAATCAAAACCCCAAATCTTCTTATACAGATAAATCTTATCTTCTATGCATTTAAAAGAATAACCAGAAGCTGAAAAACAAAACCCATGTTTTTTTATATCAAAAATATCAAAACCCAAACCCAAACAACACTAAAAATAAACAGAAAACACAGAACCCAGATAAAAAAAACTTCAAAAATATTAAAAATCATAAAAAAAGACAGATTTAACCAAAACAGATGCACATACCTGTGCCACCATCACCAACAATAACAAGCTTGAAGCTTGGATAATCAACAGTTTGCTGATTCGGCAAAGCCTACATTAATAAACAAAAACAAACAGAAAACAACCGAAAATCATCAAAAGGAAAATAAAGATTAAGTCTTCAGATTATTACAGCATAAAGATCAAATGGAAGAAATCAATACATGAAGAAGAGATTGCATACCATTTGATTTTAAGATTTAAATTCAATTTCGAATTGGTAGAGAGAGCTTCTACTGCTTGGGATTTGAATTTTTGAGGGCTTGTGAGGGATGGAGGGGTTTATAAAGAGGAGGTTTAAGGAGCGTGAGAGACCCAAGATGTAAAGAGTGGGAAGATCTGGGACGTTGGTGGTTGCCGACCTGTGTGTTGGACGGTAAGATCGAGGGCGTAGGTGGTGTGTGTAGTAGGGGATTTATACTTGGCTTAAATCTGACGCGAAACGCTGAACCTCGAGTTTGGTTCCGCTTCACATCAACGCGGTCAAATAGTGTTTGATTGTAGGCTCAACCCATAAGGAACGGTCCATTGTTTTTTTAGCAGTGGGTTACATGGTTGTTTAAGGGAGTGTTTGTTTGTGTGAAATTTGTCTTCCTTTTTTTTTTCTTTATTCTTTTTTAATTCTTGTAACTTTTACTTTTTAAAGTTGTTTTTAAATTGTTTTTTTATAAAAAAATCAAATTAATATTTTTAGAAGTTTTTTTGATGATTTTAATATGCTAATATTAAAAATAATTTATTTTAAAAAAATATTATTTAAATATATTTTCAATATAAAAACACTTTTAAAGAGCATCATCCACCACTCATATCAATTACTTTTCTATTTTTTAAATTGTTTTTTTTCTTTAAAACATGTATTAAATTTATGCTTTTTAAATATTTTTTAATAATTTTGACGTGTAGATATTAAAAATAAAAATAAATATAAAAAATTATTTTAATATATTTTAATTATAAAATATTTTTTAAAAATATCATATATTACATTACTAAAAATATAGTAAATCATAATTACAAGACATGACAGTGACATGGGAATCCATATGGCATAAGATTAGGATCTTTGAACTTTTTTTGTTTCTGAAAAACAAGAAAATCCATAATGACATGGTTTTGTTAAAAAAAAAAAAAAAGGTTTTTCTACAAACTTGACTTATGTTTGACCCCGGGTCATAGAGTTGACCCAGATAGGATTAGTCATGACCTAATCGGGTTTGGCATAGCAAAACCTAGCCAGGTTTATATGATTTTTCCTTCCTATTTCTAGGCCTTTTACATGTACTCACAAATCGGCCCAAGGACTTTAAAGCCCAATCTGGACACACTTATCATAATCCAATACACCACACACGATGAGGTGATCTCCCCTAAATCTGACGGCCTAGATTCGTGCGTTAGATTTAAGCCACCTGAACAGGTTTGAAATTTGAAACCCTCCTAGCTTCTATCCTCTACACACACGTCAAACATCATGAAAATATCTACCCTCCACGTAACCAGGTCTACAACCATCAACGTCACAGATCTGCAAACCCCTGCACCTCATCGCACAAGATCTCCATAAAACCTCTCTTTATAAAACCCTTCGAAGAACAGTCTTGCAAATCCCTCTCCTTCTCGACGCCTCAATAAAAAAGCTTTGCTGTTTTGAAAAATTAAACAAAATGGTGAGTCTTTAAGGTTTTTTTTTAATTAGATCTACATTGCAACCTCTTGTTTTCTTGTTGATTTTGTACTGATATTTTGTACTGGATTTTTGTTAATTTTAGGCTTTGCCAAATCAGCAAACTGTTGATTATCCAAGCTTCAAGCTTGTAATTGTCGGTGATGGCGGTACAGGTATGTGTAAATATTTTTATTACCGAGGCTCTGTTGGGTTAAATCCGTGTTGTTTTTTTGGTTTTGTGTTGATCTTCAGTGTTTTCTTTGGCATTTGGAGTTTTGATCCTATTTGAAACATTGATTTTTAGTGATGTTTGGAATTTGGGGTTTTGATTTTTTTGATGTAAAACATGGGTTTTGATTTTTAGCTTCTGGGTGGTTGTGAATTGTAGGGAAAACCACATTCGTTAAGAGGCATCTTACCGGAGAGTTTGAGAAGAAATATGAGCGTAAGTTAGAATATATTTTGTTTGTTGTTGCTGAATGATCTTATGTTTTAGTTCCTGATGTTGTATGTGATTGATTGACTGTTGTGTTTGTAATGGATGCAGCAACTATTGGTGTGGAAGTTCATCCTTTGGATTTCTTCACCAACTGTGGAAAAATTAGATTCTATTGCTGGGATACAGCTGGTCAAGAGAAGTTTGGTGGTCTCAGAGATGGATATTAGTAAGTTTTTGTGTCTGATGTTTGTTTTAAGGATGATTTTCATACTAATTGTATGCATGTTGTTTTGGATCATTCCTGGCGTTTCAATTTTTTTCTCTTAGTTATAGGGTCACTAGCACTTGAATGGCTTAATGATAGATGTGTTACAGGATTTTGCACACACGCTCATAATTAGAACCTAGTGTTCTGTATGCTTCATTTTATCATGAGATTTATTGCATGATTATACGTAAGCAACCATCTCAATTGTTGGGGTGGATACCAGCGTGATGCTGGATTTCTTTCTTTTCCAGTTCTTTTTTCAAGTGCTGATGATAATTACATGTGTGTGTGTACTTCTGGGATTATGGATTTTAGCAATCTTTGTTGGCCCTGTCCTATATTGCTTGTTTCTCTGATGTTTTCTTCGTACGAAAGCAGCTTGAATGACAGTTTTTGGTTTCCTATGCAGCATCCATGGACAGTGTGCCATCATTATGTTCGATGTTACTGCACGATTGACATATAAGAATGTCCCTACATGGCATAGGGATCTTTGCAGGTGTGTTGATTTCTTTGTTCTGATATATTGAATTGAATTCTTTTTGCCAAGCTGACTCAATATATTTTGATTATCTCCTGTTGACTGCTCTTCAGGGTCTGTGAAAACATTCCTATTGTTCTCTGTGGAAACAAGGTGGACGTAAAGAACAGGCAGGTGAAGGCAAAGCAGGTTACTTTTCACAGGAAGAAGAACTTGCAATACTATGAGATTTCAGCTAAGAGCAATTACAATTTTGAGAAGCCATTTTTGTACCTTGCCAGAAAACTTGCTGGGTAAAGGATCATCATCATGCCAATCTGAATGCCTTTGCCCTTTTGTAATTTTTGTTAAGTGATAATGTTTGGGGTTGTTTTGTGACTCTAGGGATCCTAACTTGCATTTTGTTGAGACTCCAGCCTTGGCTCCCCCAGAAGTGCCTATTGACCTTGCAGCACAGGCACAGTAAGTATACAATGTCATTTAAGATTAGCTCTCCTTTGCCATTCTATTACTTTCTTTTACTCCATAGATATTCACAAATCTGCATGTACATTATTATGTGCATTGTTTATACAAAAACAAGGAAAAGAATTTCTCAGGTTTCATAAAAATGAACCTACATATTATACAATCAATGTGTTTGTGTTTATCAAGTATTGCAAGAGGCTGGTTTGATTTTTTATTTTATAAACTTGATACAGCAAATCATCCATGTTTATTTGTATACATACCATCAGTTTGGTTTTTGATCTTTGTTCTTGCTGCTGGTAATTTTAACAGGCACGAGGCTGAGCTTGCTGCTGCCGCTAGTCAACCTCTTCCGGATGACGATGATGACGCATTTGAGTAAAGAATACCGGGGGGGTGTTGTCATTGATGGAGTGAGAGGCTTTTGATTATATGATTTTGAGGATATAGATTTATGTCCTTTGACATGTACGAGTATAAACTGGATGATTTCAAGTTTATTACTGACCTGTTTGTTTGAGTTGCTCTTATCATCATTTTGCCAGGAGTGTCTTGCCTTGTTTATTCCATCCTTCATACATACAGTTTTATGCTGCTTATCGATGTCTGCAGGATGCTACTAGTGTTTCTATCTGTCCTTAATTTGTCAGCACTGTGCTGATTAGCGATTATAATTATGGCTTTTCTTATTGTGGTGGTTCCTCTAATCCGGTGTGAATAAAACCAGCGTGTAAACTATTATAATAAACGTCAACCTGGTGCCGATAGGGGTGACTCTGGGTGTTCTGTGACTGCTCTTTCATATGAATATGAAACAAGTTGTTTCTGCCTTGATACAAGTAGCAGCATGGATGAGTAATTGCTTAACGTATTACATCTTTATCTTGTTTAATTCCTGCAAGTAGCAGCTACAGTTGATCTGTATTGAGTCTACTAGACGGGAGCAGGGTGGTCCTCCGTCACACTATAATTGAGGATCGAATATGCTTATCAGGCAAGGCCGCTACGAATATGCCAACTGTTTTTCTAAAGGAGAAAATTATATCTGGATTCATAAAAAATGATGAAAATATCTCTTATTTTTAAAAATTATTCTTCAACTCCTCTCTCTCTCTCTCTTCCTTAATCTAGTTCTTCACTAATATTCATATGATTTGTCTGTGCATGAACTACGGATGCCGTCTTGATGCAAAAAGTGAGGGAATCTATTAAAAATATTTAAATTCCCAATCAAACAAAGCTTCGGATATCCGAGAGTAAGTGGCAGGAGCCAGGACAGACACAATGGC
>Ga0307511_10007075_pt1 | contig 11307 bp, 14 predicted proteins | sample 13_EM_MG_FD_200266 | JGI IMG/M metagenome (GOLD analysis project Ga0307511, IMG submission 200266) | Populus trichocarpa ectomycorrhiza microbial communities from riparian zone in the Pacific Northwest, United States - 13_EM | ecosystem: Host-associated > Plants > Roots > Unclassified | place...
TATGATGGCAGAGGGAGTCGGCTTATGGTTGCCTATACCGGTACCGGACGTTGGGGTTAAGTTGGCGAACGGGCGGAGAGGGAGATGGTCGCAACGAACTTTGAAGGAGAGGACTGGAGCTCGAGTTACTGGCGTTGTGTAAAGAATCACTCTCCGCAATATAGGGATTTGGTGGGTAGACGCGGCTCTCCTTGTAACCAGACGGATGCATTCTGCAAAAGTAATTGACCCACCGGACGTCGAGCGCGGGGCGCTCCCGATGCCTTTACAATAGCTGCCCAGATCTTTCGTCGGTGCCGCTTCATCACAACAGCTATTCTTTTATGTCGTCGAACATAACGAGGTGTCCAATTAAGTATACAAACGGTCAGGCCGGTTCAACACATCGGCTTCGATATCGCCAGTACCTACACCTTCCACCACTCCCACCCAAAGGTATTCCTCCCGAGATCGTACGTGACCTCAGTGGTTCGTTCAAGGAGCTGCATGTATTCCTCTGGCTCCTCGAGCAGCTCGTTAAATGACGAAGTCAGCGTGACTTGCTCAAGAGGGGAGCCATGCGCTGCTCTGCCTTGGATGACAGGTAACGACATGTGCCAATGCATATACGCTGCCACGTCTTGACGGACGACCAGCCTACGCAAGAGTGGGCATCTCACAACTGACGCTTCATCGATATCAACCCCCAGACCCAGGAAAATTCCATGGGGATAACCGTTCACCACAACTAAAGTCCCCAAGTTTATCATCCCTTCCATGACCTCCCCAAAATCGGATGGGTCGGGTCTACAAAACTCAACACAGAATCTCTCCACGAATGAGAGATCAAGTGCGCGTATGAAACCAAGGCACTCCATCCGGGGCCGATTTGACTCAAACGGCCGACCCCCCTGCGAGGAGCTGCCTGCCCAGCTGTAGCAGTTCTCGATTGAGGTATGCTGACCGTCGACAGAAATAAAGTCGATGGAAAACCTCACCTCTGAGGCATCCTTGTCGTAAACCTCTCGGTACCGGATGGACTTTTGGGCTGAGGTAGTCAGAAGTTGCATTCCAGACGGGAACATGTGCTGGTGGGGGTTGGACACTGGGAATCTGAGCACATCGTAGGAAAGGCAGTGGATGAGAATGAGCTTCGTATCCTTGGGGGAGGCGATGAGGGGGGCGAGAACGCGGGGGGAATCTGAACGAATTCCTCGAAAAACAAGACGCTGTAAGTGTTTGAGCGTCACGGGGGTTGGTGGGTTTGCTTCGGTGATCGTGGGCGCTTCATCTGGGGTGATGGCCTCGAACTCCTCCAGCATTGGTATCTTCGCGAGGAGTTCCAACAGGGGCGTTAGCCGGAACTCCATCCCATTACAACTGACCCCAAGTTTCCGGAGGTTGAAAGGTTGGGAGAACCGAAGGTGGTTTATATCCCCAATCAGGGTCAGGGATGTCAAGGAAGGAAAATTGCTGAGATCATCGATTCCATGGAACGCCGTTACGTCATTGGATATTTCGAGATATAGTTCCAGGAGGTGCGGGCAGGGGTTTTGTATCAAGGGGAAGATGTCCATGCGGTGGCGGTCCTTCAGTAACCTCGCAGTCCGGCACCGGCTCGAAAGGGGACATAGCATTCGAAAAGACACATATCCACCCCCGGTCCATAACGACTCAACAGAGATGGAGATGTCGAGGAGGGAATCTCCGGACCTTTCGAGATAGGCTTCGGTCTTGTCTGAATGTTCAAACGCACTGATCCGGGTCCAGAGCGAGGGGGTGGACAGAAAGGTGTTTCTCCAATGGCGACACACGTGGGTTGCGAGTATACGATCGCGGTCTTGAACGAGGAAGGACGGTATGATACCAAGGACTTCTGGAGGGAGTCGTAGGTTGATAGGCGCGAATCCGTTCAATGTAAAGCGGATGTGTGCGTGCACTCTGTGAGCCACATCTTCGATCTCAGAAATCTTGGACGGATCTGATTCGGTTGCCCTTGGGTGGAGTTGAACGATGGGATCTATGGGATATGCAGCGGTGGTTGTACTTACTCAAGCAGCTCGCCCTGTTCTAACTTGATGCGCAGTGCGTGTAAAAGTTGCAAGGTCGATAGCTCGTGGCCGGGGTAGGTCTTTGGGGGTGGGTCCATCATCAAAGGCTTTGGCAAGGTCCCATCAAGGAATCGTCGGGCTCCAGTTGTTGAGTCGGCGATATCGAAGGGTGTGGACGATGGCGTGGCCGACACGTGTCAACTCGATCCCGTTCACCGCGAATGAGTACTCGGGTGGTCCCGTCCCCTTGGGGGGAAATTCGGAGGTCGTTCCGGGGAGTGACGGTCTGGAACCATGCTTGTCGCGGGCTGATCGGCCAGCTCCGACGCGTATCTCCTGAATCCGTCTTGGGGGTCAAAGGCTCGTTTGCCACGAATTTCTTTCAACTCATACCGGGAAACACACCCCTTGGTTCTTCGGTTGTTGACCCTTTTCATAAATTGCTTTCAGCCTTGCTCACCGCCTCACGACCACCCGCGTGACCCGCAACCACAAAGGATGAAACCGATCCATTGACGTTCGTCTAATCCTGCGCACTGAATGCTGCCTCTTTTGGGCTTGTTGTTTTTGTGTCGTGGTCGGTCATTCATCACCCCTATCTGAGCTTTCAAACGATTCGCCTTTGCGCTGGTCGAAGTGTGGCGGTGGCAAAGGGCTACGGACGTGGATGACCCCTTGCTGCCCATATATAAACCGTCTGGAATCTCCAATGGCCAAACCAGAGTCACTCTCTTGTCCTCCTCTTATCCATGTCGCATTGTGGAGACCCACCGCCTCAGGACGTTCGTCCTGTCCGTACTCATCGTATCCCTGAACCGCGCCCTACACATTTCACTGGAGCGAATTACCGCAGTTGATGTACGTTTCGTCCTACTCCTTCTGTCCCACAATCTACTGACGGTTGTTTCAAGAGAGTGAGATTCAGCCGGCACAACCGGTTCTTCGATGCTCGTTTTCTCCATACTTACCCCTATCCACTACGCCTTGTCAGTAGGTATTCAAGGTGGCGGGTTTGCCAAACCAGTTGGTCGTAAATGTCCGCCTCAGCTGGTCATCAGCACACCCTGGTGCCGCCCTACCTGGCACATCCGGTCTTTGCCCACGCCGCCTCACTGGGGTGGAACGCAGACTTCTTGATCTGCGGCTCGACAACCCGCTCAAGTGTACGTTCCGTCCCGAACTAGCTTCTCTGGTTTTGCAATTGACTAACAGCAATCCAACCAGCGACCAACTTGCCGGTCATCCTACATGCTCGCAAACCCGGGGCAGGGAGGGTTTTCGGGTCACTCAGTACCAGCGTTGTTACTGTCAGCGTTGGACGGTTGGCACGGGGAACGAGCTTACCGACTCACGGTCAACTCCTCCGGTTTATATCGGCGACCCTCTTGGAACATTCGAAAGCATTGCGCCCGCCGCATCCGCCCAGAATACGCTATCAGAGTTTAGGTTCGACACCTCACGCTCCTGGAATCCGAACTACTCCACTCTCCTTTCGTTCCACCAGCTGAAGGAAGGCGTGATACTGTTCTCCTGTAAAGATGGTCGTTCTTCGAGGGTTGATGACGATATAGTCATGAGCATGGCGGGGAAATGCTAAAGTTGGAGATCCTTCACTTGGGTAATGCACCATGCGACACCCCTGCTGGGATCACAGTCAACGAGCTGATTGACCTCGCTCGCCTCTGCCCTCACCTCTCCGAACTCCACTTTCAAGCGGCTACTAATGGTCGAGGCAGCGGCTACCAGCACGACGGAACAGTATCCTTTCGATAGTGAATCCGTTGTTCTGCGGGAAGACTGCGCTTTGACGGATCCTGACGTTGGAAGGATTCCGATCCCAGCAGGTCCGGGGCTGGCCATTGCCCATATTCTACTCCAAAAATTTCTACTCCAAAAATTTCCCTGCATACTCAATATCAAGTACTACAAGTACGTCGACCGGGGATGGAAAGCCATTGCGGTAACCATCGATGAGATTAGACGGATTGGGACCTTTGTGCATTCCACAGGTGAGGCACACGCAACACGTATCTATGTAATGATTCCAGCTGACGTGCATCTAGGACACGCATTCAATGTCGGAGATCCGCGGGGGGGTGGCCAGGGTTGACAATTTCCTCTACCGCTAACCTTTCTCAACTCCCTTTTCGAACTCGGGTGCTGGAAGTACCAGTTTAGCATCCGGCACCGGATCCATTGTCCGATGCGACTTCTGCGCATCCATGGATAGTTCGTATAACAGGGGCGATGCTTCTGCACCGCTTAACGGTTTCTTCCCTTTGTACTCATATAGAATCTCTATCTTATACTCGTCGGTTGCCTCGTACTCACTTCTCGGTTGTAACCTCTATTATCGTAGCGTTTTCCCTGACCAGCATTTTCCCTGACCAACATGTAACCCTTACCAGTGTACGAATAGTACTAATCGACCCCAGATACCGGATTTCCCCCGATTTATTGTGAATACAATCATAGCTCCTGAAGACATCGATTTACCCTTCTCGTATGAGGTTCCACCCGGATGTCCCTTGAAGGGATCAATGCCCCGCTCTTGCCAGCTGAGATGCACGACCGGAGCGGCTCGACATACTTCCTCTTAGGCGGGGTAGCCAGCGGTGGGGGGAAATTGTTTACAAAAGAGTGAAACAGTGAGAGGTATCCACAAACACTGATTCTGAAAAATGACAAAGAAACTAGCTACACCAGCAGAATATGACGGGATTGTAACTCGCTCAAGGAATTTGGAACAACAAAGTGCACAACATACTCACTACGAGGACAAACAAACTACTCGTCAGAGCGCCTGTTGCTATACTCTGCTCATCGTCAGACCTAAGGCCAAGCCCTGCTCCCTCGTCATGATCGTCAGGAATGGGGTACTCAAGAGGAGGGACCCAGGTATGAGAGGCGTCTTGGAGATGGCGAAGCAGTTCTTTGGCAGTTGGCCGAGCCGAGGACGATTCACTCCAACACATTCGTACCATCCGCCATAGCGTGTCAGAGAATCCTAGAGACTCGGCATTCTCTGGTTTCCTTGGACGCTCTCCTTTCTGTACAGCAACGACCACTGCATAGGGACCGAGATGATGGAATGGTTGGCGGCCGGTCAGAACCTGGGGGCGGGTAAGCGGGGGGTCGTAGTGACGAGTGCAATAGACTCGCCTCGTAGATAACCATCCCAAGCGCATAGCAGTCCGACTCACGGGTTAGTGGGCTGTTCTGGACGAACAACAGTTCAGGGCTCATCCAACGAACAGTCCCAGCTGAGGAAACGGTAGTCGCGGACAAGGGAATCGTGCTGAGGTCGATCAAAATTGTCATCAGACCAAAGTCTGCGATTCGGGCGGTACCGTCGTCGTCAACAAGAATATTCGCCTGCTCGACTAGTTAGCGGGATAGAAAAATTGGTTGTGAACGTTGACGGACTCCTTTAAGATCACCATGAACAACCCCAAGCTCGTGAAGGTAGGTCGCACCGGACATGACCCCAGAGAGCTGAAGACCATGGAGAATCGTAAGAGCGGAATCGACGAAAAAATAGTGAATGAACTCACCAACTGCAAACGGTTTACCTCCAGGTTTGACTTGGTGTACTCCATCACATTCCCATTTCACATCCAGTCAGAAACGATACGGAAGCTCCGGGGGTCTGTGGAAACAGAAACTCCTAACAATGGCAGGATGTTGGGGTGAGACAGGAGCTTCCAACCTATAACTTCACGGCAAAACCGCTGTGCACAAACTGAGTAACAAGAAGCTACCGGGTGACTATGATCAAAGTACCTTGAAAATCTTGTTGAATGCGTCCTTCGTCCCGAACCTGAGGTGTTTGATAGCCACACGACGGCCTAGGTACACCCCTTCTCCGACGTCCGCGAACCCCCCGTAGCAGTGAACGTCGCCAACACGTACAAGGTCTTGTTGCAGGACGTATGACGTTGGCAGCAATTCGCAGGCTTTGCACAGCTTGTACAGCAGGTGCAAACATTGGTTTTGAAGATCACCATCCAGGTCCGGAAATGTAAGGGCCTGCACCTCATAATCAGTTCTTTCAATACTGTCGCGCTACGACATGGACCACGTACCTGGTCGATGAGGTCGATGAATCCTTGAGCCTCTTTGCCCCGAAGGTTTCTTGCAGCAGTGATCCGGGATGTTGAATGCATAAAAGACCGAACGTTCAAAACAGACTCGGCCGCGGACATATCGGACATGTGGAGACCATCGTGGAGGATAGCTGCTGGGGACGGGGCACCGGTTATGGATGGGTCGGTTGGTTGCGGGCGGAGATCGGAGGAATATTCCGTCACGTGCATCGCTCAGGGGTGGGTGGGTGGGGGGGCCATGGGGGGCGGACCGCCCGCCTTTTGATGAAAGAGAGGGGGATCCAGAACTCATAGAAGCAAAAAAGAGGGTTGTGTCCAGGAGGGACCCCGGAATGGAGACCCTTGGGAACAGCACGGACGCAGCCGAATTCATTTCAAACTCAGACGAGGACCGTACACGTTGACTGAAAATGAGTCGGCAACTTGGTTCTTTTGCTTGCTTTAAAATCCATGGGGTTGCCATCGAGTGCTCGATAGCAGTTGGGACCTATCGTCGTGAATCGTTGAGTTTTACGAGCTACGTGTGAGAGTGGGAATCGACCGTACGCAGCGCCATGTCGGGGTGCCGGGCCCCGATTACATAGCGATCGTCAGTGTCTGATTGAGGAGACTAGGCCCCGATAGGATCTGTTCTCGGGAGTGCAGGTGATCTGCGGTTTGCCAGTCGGACTTCAAATTCACCCACCCAGCCACCGATCGCAAGTGGTACGACTTCCCCAGCGCCCCTGGTGACTATGAGTTCGATAGGTGGGGACGATATGTAATGGAGGCACGTAAGCAAAAACTCACAAAACCCGAACCCGAACCACCTTGAGGGAAACCACAACACCTCCATCGACGCCAAAGGACTCGCATCCGAGGCTGGAATGTACAAACTTTCGGCATCCAAGCGCAAGGCGTTGTGGTGCCTCCTTCCGGAAAGGTTCTACGTTGGGACCCGCTTGTTTTGTTTTTTTATTTTTTTATTTTTTTATATCGGGACCCACTTGTGTTCGGAGAGCTTACGACGTTCAACCGCTTAACCCATCCCGCCACCGTCTGCCAACATTCCCACCTACTGGGTCCCAGGAGTTCTAAACAGGTTTTCTACGGGAGTGGCTGTTGGCGGCTGTCTGGAGCCTTCTGGATAATGGAACAGGAACGTTCCCGCTACTCAGGCGGACAACTGGACTCTGGTGGCACCCGTCGATCTGCCGGCCGTTCAGCCCGATTCCGAGCCAAAATGCACTCTCCGAATAGCTTGTACATGTATGCAATGAATGACAATGTAAACCCTATGCGACTTTAACGACCATGGGTAGAAGAATGGAGAAGCCGATCGCCGTGGGCAGCGTCGACGACGGTCACAATCCCTTTTCCCCTAAACTCGGGCAGAAACTTGGTAAAATCCCACCTCCCAGGATCATCTTTGATCTTTTTGAGTCGTAATTCCGCCTCCAGGGTATGACGGTACCCCGTCGTACGTAGCCGATCCACCAGCACGCAAAGTTCTTCGTCAATAAAAAACCACTCCTTCATCCGCCGCGCGAAAATGAACGAATCGCTCATGTAGCTTGGCGAGAAAACGATCTTCTGGAGCTCGGTGGACATGATTGAAGAGAGGAACACTTTCTGAGAAAGATTTGGCCAATCCACCACCGGCTCTAACTCCCGGAGTTGTCGAAATTTGGAGATCGTTGGTGTAGCTTCACCTTGGACGCAGGAGGTCAAGTGAGGACGTAGTTCTGATGAGGGATCTGGGTGAAAGTTACTCACGTGGGAGCTGGGGGATGAGCCTCAGAAATTTCACGGTTCTCGTACTTATTTGAAGGACACTCTCCAGAAACCTTGCCTCCACGGAATTGCAGGAGGGGATGATTACCAGCTCCTCATACTGCAGGTCCAACTCAGCCAATCGGCTAAAGAACTCCGAGTAACAGGGTTGTGCGTGGATGCGTATTTTCCCTCGAAGGGTCTGAAACAAAGGTGGGACGGGTCCCTCGTCGGGCTCTAGGAAAATCGAACGTAGTTGAAGGGTTCTGATGTTGGGAAAATAACCAACCAGAGTCGCGAATGCGCTAAAGGACGTGGCAAAGGTGTCGAGGGATAGGTATGTGAGCGTTCCACGAAACGCCGAAAAGCAAGAGTGAAACCCGTCTTCGCTGATGCGTTCGGCCTTGGCATTGAACAGCGTGAGGCTGTTGAGATTTGGTAGGACCGAGAGATATTTTCCAGAGTCCTGTGGGAGGTCTCGCATTTGGTACTGGACACTGAAGTCTAGACCTCGACGATGCCGCAACGAACGAACATATTTGAGGAGGTGAGCCTTTGGTCCGGAGAGGACGACGCCATTCATCCATTTCTCGTGATTGCGTTCGTAAATCGAGACCGAAGAGAAGAGGCGCCGTTGGCTGGGTCCCGTCCACCAAGTAGCCACCAGGGCGCATGCTACTAGGGTCTGTCGTCCGCTACCCTCTGTGGGTGCATGATAGTCGAGGATCTTGTCCAATATTTCCGGAGGGAGGGTGACGGACACACTTGGATCTGGGAGAACGGATCCTTGGAGTGACTATTCGTCGGATTCATGGTGAAAGAAGGGGAATAGCGGCGACTTACCCATCCTCGAAGTCACGGTATAAGTGTTGCAGAGTGGCGCCCACAAACCCCTGTAACGGCGGCGACGGCCGTCGTGAGCGTCCAACACACCTATACGGAACCTGTGACTACCTCTCACCTGTCCTTGCGAGCCGAATGCAGAGACTTTCTACTCTTGTAAACTGGATTGACCACCAACCCATCCAAATTTGCCAACAACAACCTCCGTCACCTCTCTCTCGGCTCGGGATGAGTCTTCCCCAGGAACTGGTCGACGAAATCTTCAGTTACCTGCCATTGGATGATGAACAGAACGAACAGTCGCTGTTAAGTTCCTCACTAGTTGCGAAGTCGTGGATAAACCCCAGCCGAAGACGCCTTTTCAAGACGGTTGAAATCAGGGATACGACTCTCCAATTATGGTTGGACAATATTCCACCTACGAACGACTCCATATTACAGCACATCCGCTCGTTATCCTTTATCATCAACACTAAAGCAAACTTACCCGCTTTCCACCAGGAGTATCAGATTGACGTCCTCCAAAACCATTTCCCGTCCCTCCACCAACTCCGACACCTCTCCTTCTTCTCCATGCACCTCCCACCAGATATTTCTCAGGAAATCGAGAGATTCTCAGCTTTTCGACACACCCTCACACAACTGTCCCCCGACCGCTGCGTAGTCACAGGCAGCGCGTTCACCACTGTCATCAACTATTTCCCAGGTCTCAACCGCCTCGATCTCGGTCGTCCCTTCTACCAGGAGGATGGCAAACCCGCTCCCCCTCTGTCTCATCCGGTGATTGGGAAACTTTGCATTACTGAGTTATCTGAGGGTGGCGTGTGTTTCTTCAACCGATTTTTGGAACTTGGGTTGGTGTTCGACGAGATCGTTTTCACCGAGCGCCCAGTAGTCCATCCAGGAACGGTTGAGCACATCATCAACACTGTGGGGGCAAGTGTCAAGTGCCTAAAGTTATCGAAGCCCTTTCAACGCTGCACGTATATTACGCTGCAATACACTACAAGCACATGAGAGTCGCCAAATCGAAAACCAGGATGATCCCTATGTCGGTTGGTCGGCAGATTGCGGTGAAAAGCGAGTTGGAAGTTGATTTTTGACTCCCAGACGCGGAGCTCATGGAGGTGGACAAACGGACTGGAGAATTGAAGATCGTAAACTCCCTCACGAAGTTTAGAGAGATCTAGAGAGTCCGGATGAGAGTTGTCCGGGTGGATCCGGATGGGAGTGAGAGTATTATTTACTCTTCCAATGGCTTAATGTAGGGCGAGAAATGTGAACAAGAAGCTACTTACCCAAGTCGTAGACGGTGCGGAGTTTCGAACTTCATACTACTCATGGGAACCCGGTCACATCAAGGGAGTTCAAGTGGGGGAGTCCACGCGTCGAACGCCGATCGGGAGATTTCAACGCTGTCTGAAAGGATAGGCTCGTGTGGGGACAAGAACATAGATTAAGAGGGGTCACAAAAAGAGATAGGAAAAATGCACCGCACACACCCTCGCGCAAATGGGCCCGATGGTGTGTGATATGTGGTTTTTGACGCTCCTTGAACTCAGCGGTTTTGGGTAGAAGAATGAAGTATCCGATCGTTGTGAACAGCATCTATGACGGTCACAACCCCCTTCTCCCTAAACTTTGGCAGAAACTTGGTAAAATCGTGCTTCCAGACGTCAGATCTGACCTCCGTGAATCGTAGTTCCACCTCCAGGGTATGACCGTACCCCGTCGCACGTAGCCGATCCACCAGCCCGCACAATCCTTTATCAATCGTATCCCACTGTTCCGCCCGCTGTGGGAAAATGACCATGTAATTCGCTGGGAAGGTGACCTTCCGGAGCTCGAGGGAGGTGATTGAAGAGAGGGGGACCATATGGGAGGAGTTCAGCCAACTCACTACCAGTTCCAACTCCCGGAGCTGTCGAAAGTTGGAGATCGTTGACATGGCTCCAGCTTGGATGTAGGAGGTTGAGTAAGGACGTGATTTTGATGAGGGGTGCGGGTAAGCATCACTCACGATCAAGTTCGGCGGTCAGCCTCAAGGATTTGACGGTGTTTGCACTTATTTGAAGGGCACTTTCCAGAAACTCTGCCTCTACACGGAGGAAAGGGGAGCCAATTACCAGCTCATCGTACTCTAGGTCCAGCTTGGCAAACCGATTGAGGAACTCCAAGCAATCGGGCTCAATGGTGTAGACGTGGAATCCCCCTCGGAGAGGCCGTGATAATGATGGAACTGGTCCCCCATCTGGTTCAAGTTGAAGCGCGCAGAGTTTGAGGGTTCTGAGGTCGGGGAAATAATCGACCAGAGTCACGAACGCGCTGAATGACGTGGCGAAGGTTTCGAGGGATAGGTGTGTGAGCGTTTCACGGAACGCCGAGAAACAGGTATGGAACCCTTCTTCGCTGATGTGGTCGATCGTGATGTTGTACAACGTGAGGGTGTGAAGGTTGAGTAGGGCCGAAAAGTATCTTCCAGAGTCCCGTGGGAGGTCTTGCATTGGATACTTGATTCCAACGTATACGCCACGGCAATGCCACAACGAACGGACGTATTCGAGGAGGCGAGCCTT
>Ga0307511_10007076_pt1 | contig 11307 bp, 4 predicted proteins | sample 13_EM_MG_FD_200266 | JGI IMG/M metagenome (GOLD analysis project Ga0307511, IMG submission 200266) | Populus trichocarpa ectomycorrhiza microbial communities from riparian zone in the Pacific Northwest, United States - 13_EM | ecosystem: Host-associated > Plants > Roots > Unclassified | place...
TTGAACTAACCCTTTCATCAATAGCTAAAGGAATCAAATCCAAATAAGTTAAAGAATTAAAGCTATAAACAATTTCAAAATGAGAGCAATTAGTAGTAGAATGCATACTCCTATTATATAAAAAGTCTTATTAATTACTTCAATTTGATCATCTTATTGTGGATGATAAGTAGTGGAAAATAATAATTTTTTTCCTAAAATACCCATAAAACCTTCAAAAAGTAAAATAATCTAACATCATGATCAAAAACAATTCTTCTAAGAACCCTATGAAATCAAACTATCTTTCTAAAGAATAAGTCTGCTATATTAGTTGTATCATTGGTTATATCACAAGATATAAAATGTGTCATCTTAGAAAACATATCTATAACCATAAAAATAGAATCTCAAGGTTCCTTAGGTACTGGTAAAAAAGTTTACAAACCATAAGGTAAAATTTTAGACTTAGCTTGTCTAAATGTTATGCACCTATCACAAATTTTTTACATATATTTTTTCATCTTAAGCCAATAAAAATACTAATGCGAACAATTGAATTCTTAACAATCCCAAAATATCTCATTGAATCACCTAAATGAGCTTCACAAATAAACAATTCATGCATAGAATAATTAGGCACACATAGTTTTTTTTTTTCAAATTGTAGACAACCAGAACACAATTAGTATACTTTTTTTAAGCTTTACTGCAACTAGGTTCTAAATGATGAAAATGATGAAGTAATGTGAAAACTAAAAGATAAAAGGATATAACCCGATGTTATAGTCTTGCTCTAATACCAACTGATGTGAACCCTATGAATATAATGATCTAAAAACTCACAGTCAAATCAACCCTTCTTAAGAAAGCTAAATTCAGGTTTCGAGCTTGACACAATGATAAGCTCTACCGAGGCACTAAGACTATAAGTAACTAAAAATCCCTCATCCAACGCCTATGAAGAGACACAAATGAGAAGTATGGAAGATGCCTTGAAGTTTGGTGAATTTTTCAATAAGGTAAGAGTAATTCAATGAAGAACAAAAAATATGAACAAAACTTCACACACATAATAATAATTGTTGAAATCAAAGTTTATAAAAAAAAAAAAATGCAAGCTAAATAACCCTATTTATAATAGGTAAAAATGTTCTAAATAATGCTGGAAAAATAATAAAAAAGTTTTAAATTAAAAAAAAAACCTCAATCAACTAGGAAAATATAATTCTTGTATATTAACTCCTGGAACTTATCGTAAGGCCTTCTCAATGTTAGATTGACCTGAAATTTTAACTCATATAAAGCAAGGCCTATAGAATATTCTGGTAATATTTTAGGTCAATCCAATGATCAGATACAAAAATATGCTTGTTAGAGTAAAACTATGCATTAGGAAAAATAAACTTTTAATTGCCGAAATTAATTAGCCCATGAAGTAGATGGATCAGACCTCTTTTATACATAGATGAAATTGATTAAGGTTTGATCATTACTTGTTAAAGATGTAGCCTCATTGAAATTAATCTTGACCTAAATACTCTGAATAAGCCTATTGAATATATCTTTGAGCTTCTTTTCTCATGATCTTATAATTGGTCCACCTAGAACTTTTGATGTATTTTTTGGTGTAGTTTTGATCACATCATATGACCTTAATCCTGACCCTAAATCGATCATAACCTATCCATATTTTATGAAGTTCAGACATGTAGTGTCATAAATCATGTTATTGAAAGTCTAGATGAAGTTTATTGTTTCTTTTTTGTTAAATAAATGGCTTAAGTTAATTTGAGTATTTATTTAATTAAAATAAATATAGTTCGGATTTACTTATTTGAATTGAATTTAAGTATTTTTAATTAGCATTTTCTTTTTATTTTTTAATACAGAATGTGTTGGTATCTTAATTTACTCTATACAACATGTCATGGAAACTAAGATACAAAATGCATTTTAAGGGTTAGATTGTTATATAAAATGGTGTTAGGTATGGCAAAGATTGAGAAGTTGGAAATGTAACAAGTGTATACTCTAATTTAATTAGTTTCTTCAACATATAAAATGATTGTAAGAGGTTAGCTAAGTTTGTTTGTTGTAGAGATATAATGTATTATGTGAGACTTGATATGAGCAGACTTGTATTGCTAAAAATGATGAACATATTTTTAAAATTATATAAGGGACTTATAGTTTGATTACCATAGAAGTATTTGTTAAGTAAAATTTAAAAAATCTTGTCTTGGAACCAATTAACAATGGATTTGTTGAAAAGAATGTTATTAATGTCATAATAGCCCCCCTCCTCCACAATCAAGCAAAACATGCAAATACAAAAAGATTAGTAATGGTGATGCAACTAGTGGTGTGTTACTTAGGCATATAAATGCAAGTGGTAATGTTGAATTTATTGACACTGGAGTTGATTACAATAATATATGTCAACATTATAAAGATAATGATATTAAAGCTTTAGAGGTTAATGGATAGGACCTAAACAAAATAAAGATGATCTTTAAAAAGTATGATGGTTTCTTCCTCAATTTGAAGAGAAAAATATTAAGAGGTTTATTGATTAGTCCTCTAATGATGAGGACAAGATGCAATAAGATTATCCAAGGCATAATTGTTTATTCTTGGTATCAATTTTATGCATATGGATATCATATTTTTTTTCATAAAAAATGAATTTTCTAATTCTCACACGAACTAAATTTGTTTTCAAATATGTAAATGTAAGTTGTGTAATAAATATGTAAACTCCTTGTGACTAAAAAAGACTTTGAATGTGCACATCTTTTGCTTGTTATTGTTTGTTATGCCATGTATGAATCTTATTTTATCCATAAATAAACTCATGATGGTAAGATCCATTGTCATGTTCTATCATATGGATGTTACATAATAGGTAATAAAATTGATTAATATATGGTTAAATTTTTCTTTTTTGTACCATTTAATCTTGATGGCACCATTTCCTTCCTAATAAAGGGATTTATTTTAATCATGTTTCGTATTTTTTTTTTTATCATTTATCCAAAATTGAGCCATGGATTGTAATACTTTTAATTATGTCTCAATCCTCATATGTCTCATTTAGGATAAACAAGTTGATTAACAAATCACACAAGTTTTCTATTTAGAAATGTTGTCTTCTTGTAGTGTGTGAATATGGACATATGGGTTCAAGGGTGCCCGTAACAATAACCTTCCACGCTATTATTTCAATTATCAAATCAATTGTTTCTCAAGCAGCAAAGTCACTTATTGTGATAACATTACTTTTAATATTATAAATGTAAATATTTGTAAAACATTAAATTTTATTTTTTATTATAAATATTCATTCTTTATCTGAATTTGAATTTCTTATGACTATATTGGTTTCATGTTCTTACTTTATGTTTTCATCCTAATTTGTTATAACGAGTGAATTTATGTTGGATTAATGTGATCTTATATAGGCTTGTTAAGAGCTAGTGGAGGCTCTTATACCAATTTTGAATGTAATTAAACAAGATGGGTTTAAACCAATTAGTCATTCACCATACTCTCAAGGGCAACGCCTATATTCCAAAAATAAGGATTTGGCCTTGTTACTACCCCATTACCAAAATCACTATCTTAGGTTTGAGTAGTCTTTTACCTTTAATAATAAACATGCATATACTAATTTAGAAAAACACTCAATATGTAACCACAATATATAGCTTTATTATTAAAAATAAATACTAAATAGCTTACTTAAGGTAGGATGTCTGATGGTGTTTTTTTATCTTCTTTTTAATAGAACTAACACCTCACTTGAGAATCTTTAAATACCGATTAGGGTTTGCTAATTACCATAAAACTACATGGTAACTCTTTTTGTTATAACTTTATTCATATATATCCTATTAGTTTGTCATAATGTTTGTAAACCCCAGCCTGAATTTTTCAATATTAATAAAAATTTAAATTCAATCTAGGAATAAAATGGGTTACTTAGAAAATAAAATAAGGAGATATTGAATAGATTTAAATGAATTTTAAAGGTTAAAAAAACTTGTGTGTATGTTATTTTAAAAGTAGATCAAGATGGAATATTGATTGAATCGAAAAACAATTAAACTAGACTAGATGGGCATTGTTGTAATTGATGAGAAAATGGGTAAAATAAATACCTTGTTGGCTTCTCTTAGAAGCCATTGATAACCGACCAAAACTTGGAGAAAAAAAGAGGGTTTATTACTTGAATTTTCTTGATTTTCTTCATTCGAACCACTAAAAATAGGTAAATTAAGGGATCAAAAAAGAGGTTTAGGGGAGAATTAAGCTAGAAATTTAACAAAAAAAAACTTTGGGGTTTTTTAAAGGCTTGATAGTGGCACACTGGAAAGAAAGAAATGAGGGTGAAGAAAATTTGATTTACCTTGGGATTTCTCTCTTGAGTCCTTGTTCTTAGAAGGTAAAAACTTTTTTAATGATATTATTTTTTATTGTTTTGTATTTTCAAGCTTAATTGTGTTGTATTTGTATTATGAAAAAAGAGTTTGTGAAATTGGATGATTGGTTTCATGATTTTGTGATTTAATGTTGTTTATTAGCATGTGAATAGGTTAGGTAAAGCATGAATTGAGTTAATTGAAGAGAATATCTACCCTCGCCCTAAATGGAAGTTTCAACTAACATAAGGATTAAAGGTTTGAATTTGTTTGATTCAATTATTGTGTAATTGAGTATAATTGTGTTCTTGGGCTTGAATGATTGATGGGTAAATGGAGATTTAGGAAGAAATCAAGTTTATCTTCCTTGGGTGATATTTGGTCAAGGTATATGGGAGAGGAGTGGATATAATTGATTTAATTATTATGATACTTGAGTTAAATCATGTTTAAATAGGTGTATAAGGAATGGTTATGATGAGTTAGATGTGTAGGAATTGAAGGAAACCCTTGGTTTCCTATGAGTAAAGTTCAGCCAAATTGGCCATTAAAGTGGGAAGATAAATTGGCAAAACACATGCATGAAATTATTATGAAAATATGTTTTAAAGTCTAATTGTGTTGAGTTGACATTGTATTATAAAGAAGAGATGAAAAAAATTAATCATGGACAATCTTAGTAGTCATTCAGCCAAGATAGGAAAATGAGATTAGGTATGTGGAATTGGTTTGCTATATTATTGATGAATTGAATGATAAAATAAAACTTGAATATGGATGTATAAATTTATGAGTGTGAAATATGTATATATAACAAAATAATATAAGGGTGTTATTATGGGGATTTAGGTATGGATTCAAAGGTTATAATTAAAAGATGGTGATGAATTTATCATGAGTTGACAAGAATATTACCGCAGTCAAACCACAATATAGGAGTAGGAACTTCACGCATAGCAAATGGGTGTTCTACACCTTGATATTTATATTTGTATCACTTAGAGTGTTTAATTGCAATTTCTTTAAATATAAAATTCATGATTAATAGATGAAAGAATAAAGGGTTAAAGAAATGAAAGAAAGGATTATATGGAAATGGACTTGATTAGGTGTTCTTGAAAAATAGAAAGGCTAATGATGTCAATGGGTTCATTGACATCGATATGAACCTGAAAGGATTATATAAAAATAGACTTGATTAGTTGTTCCTGGAAAATGAAAAAGCTAATGATGTCAATGGGTTTATTAACATTGGCATGAACATGAAAGGATTATATGGTAATGGATTGATTAGTTGTTCCTGAAAAATAGAAAGGCTAATGATGTCAATAGTTTCATTTACATCGACATGAACATGAAAGGATTATATAGAAATGGACTTGATTAGTTGTTCCTCGAAAATGGAAAAGCTAATGATGTCAATAGGTTCATTGACATTGACATGAACATGAAAGGTTTATATGGAAATGGACTTGATTAGTTGTTTATGGAAAATAGGAAGGCTAATGATGTCAATGGGTTTGTTCTCATCGATATGTACTAGAAAACTCGATTAGCTATCCAATGGAATGGAAGTCAATGATATCAGATGGATTAGTATCGGCATACCTTTGATTAGTTGCTCTCAAGGTGATGGCTAATGATATCAATTTGAAATTGATATCAACATCGATTAGTTGAACTAGGTTAAAGGTGATGAATGATAATATGATGTTAGGTGTTGGAAATTGAAATAAAAGATAAATGATCGATAAGTAAATAAGATAAAAAGATTTTACTTATCAGCATGATAGATAAAAGAGAACTTAACTATATTTTATCTGATGTAATATTGTTAGTTAAATTATGTCATTTGTTTATTGTATTTTTCAAGGCTATCTCATACACATCAGGAGTAGACTTATTTTATCATTTTTGCTTACATAAACTAGGTATAATAAGTTCATTTTGAATTGTAATGTATTTTGTTTAAGCATGTAAACATTAATGCTTAATTTTTGTTATAGATATATGAATTTATATGTCTCTTAATATGTATATGCTTTTTATTCATGTATGATACTTTTTATTCATGTATGATGGATTTGATATAAACTCTCACACTAAATAATTAATGTATTATAAAATTTCTTAGATCGGTATCTTGAGACCGTAAGGTATGCCCAACGATAAATCCAACAAGAGTTTTAATATTGAAACAAATAGAGAGGGATTGTTTGAATAATGTATTTTAGTGTAGAGTATTTGATTTGAAGCATTTGCATCTTGTTGTCGTTAATAAAGCTGATAAACTCTTGGACAAAGCAAATTAAAGTGGCATTACATGAAGCCTAGTTATTACAAGCTTTTGAGATTTATTAGAAAAAATCTCATGATTTCATTGAAGAGATAGCCTAGTATGATAAAGTTTTTAGATTGTAGTTTGCTTCTTAAAATTTTGTTGATTAGCTCTAAAAAAAAGGAGTCAGTTTGTATGATGAATTGATGAATTGTTATATATATATATTCTTATTTTTTGAATGAATTGAAATCTTGAAATTTCCTTCCCAAAACGGATAGGATTAAACATCAAACAATTATCATATTTTTGGATAGAGCAAAAATTATAACTTCCCTTCCTAATTAGCATGGATAATAAGTCAAGTTATTTTACCAACTTTGAATGTTTTTTCTCAACATCGATTAATATTTTGAGTTGTCACATAACAAGATTCAATAATTTATCATACAATAAATGTTTTTCAAAAAGATCCTCTCACCAAGTATCCAAATGAAAACAAAGAGCACATGATGAAGTTGTTCATATCTAGACTTAAAATGGTAGTGATTCAAGGATATTTTAGATTAATAAGAAAACATATGGACCTCAAATATTTAGAAGGTTTGTCCCCTAAATCAATGTCATGAAAAATCAGACAAAATGCCCATATATGAAATAGTCACGACAAAAAAGTGTTATGGTCTTTGATGTGAGAAATTCTCCTAAGAATTCATAAACACAAAAGTAGTTATTAGACTCTTAATTGTCATAAGAAGATTTGACAACTTTTGTCACCCATCACAAAGGTCTATTTTATATAGAATCAGTCTTTTTTTTGTGAATATTATATTTATGCAAGTTATTTTTTGAGTTTTTATAGGAGGGAAGACAAATACAAATTATATTTATAAACATACTTTTCTTCAAAAGCCTACATCATAATAAGTCATAAAGAGAGAGTGGGTTTGAGTTTATATTTAAAGTTTCATCAAAGGTAATCCATCCAACTTTGATGAGCTGGAGAATTTTTCTTTTAAAAACAAGGCATGTTTCAATATAATGCCTAGGGGTATCAGCATGATATTCACATTTTAGGTCTGATTTGTACTAATAAGGAAATGGTGGTTGCATAAATATGGTGGGGATGGGTGCAACTTGGCTAATGATAAGGATACGTTGATACGATTCTCATAAGGATATGGGGAGTAAAGGAGTTGCTCATTATTTCTTTTGAAATCATTTCAGGGGCAAAAGGTTTTTTTAGTCAGAGTATCTTGCTGGTTATTTAATGTGGTGGTTTGTTTTTTAGGAAAAGGGGTAGAAAAGTATATATTGGATATATAAGTGGGTGTTTAGTAGGAATTTTGGTAACTCATTTTTTCAACGTTGTTTACTTTGTGTCGTTTTTCTTTTTAGTTAGGGCCACAATCTTTCTCACTTTAATTGCCTGATTGATTCATTCCACTAGTATTACAATATTTGTAAAATGCTAGGTAGGGGCACCTATTAGATGGTAACAAAAAAGGTGCATTGAATGTATTGGAGAATAAGTTGATCATTTTTTTTTCCAATAATGATGGGTCAACCTATGCAACCTTTTCTCACCACCTCTAGGCATACTCCTGGTAAATTCTCTATTTCCTTTTTCCATCACTACAAGACTAGATTTGTCTAGAGCGATGTTCATGCTAAACTTGTATTGCTTTACAAATGCCTACCAAATCCTTACATGATTGGATCTTGGTATTTTGTAGCCTCATAAACCAAGTCAATGTGGCATCACTAAGGCTATCTTAAGAAAAAAAATGAATTAGCAGTTTCTTATCGTAGACAACTTATGTCATTTTATTACAATAGGCTTCTAGGTGAGTCAACGGGCATTCAGTTCTTATGTATTTGACAAACTCGAGCCTTCAAAATTATTTTGGAACTACGATGTTTGATACTGGCACATTTCAGTTGCTTTTACCAAGTCATATAGATTAGACCCCTCAATCATCGTCATTCTTTCTTCTAAAGCTTCTCACTTGTTATAAGCTTCTTACATAGGTTTCACTTTTAAAGTTTTTTCTCTAATCCATTATATTGTAGAAGGTACCCTTATAGGGCAAACATGTTGGATGTATGGGTGACCCACAAACTAGAATTCCAAAGATATTTTGTCCAGTTTTGGATTCTGTTGATGAAAAGAAGTTCTAGTTTTTGGATGAGGGGTTATTATTAGTTGAGTAATCTAGGCTTCCACAAACCTTGTTCTTAATGCTTGCTCGAGTTGGATGGTGAGCCTTGCCATGTCTCCCTTAAAGCCCTCTATTTCCTTCTAATGTTCAGCTTTAAAATGTGCACGCTCTTCGTTCTCCATTAGTTTTTTTTTTTTTTGAATCTTGTGTTATAGATTCACTTGAAAGGGGACCTGTATTTGACTCCTGTAAATGCATACATGTAATTTAAAACTCGAAATATGTTTGTATATGAATGCTTATATATGTTTATATTGGATATGATTAGCCTTTTTGAATTAATCCATGACTTCTATTTTTTTATTTGAGCAAGATTTCTGAGTTTGGTGATTATTGTAAATGAGTGTTTTGCTAGGTTCTTTTCATGGTTTAATTTTAAACACATTAGATAAAAGATGAAATGAGTCATGACCCTTTCAATAGATATAATAAAAGAGTTCGTGCATTTTTTTTAATTCAAGATTTAAAACATTATACATCACTATTTATAGATAGCATCGCCTCTATTAGCTATATTTCTTCTTCTTTTTTATCAAATGTAAGAAATTTTATAGATCAAAATGAAACTAAGCTGGAGACTAGCAAGTCAGGATATACAGGTATGTACAATAGAGAACAAAAGGAATAGGCTCCATTGAACAAGCAAAAAGAACATCATAACCATCAAAGCATGGCTATTTAACCATATGAAGCATAACCATATACAAAAATAACAGTCAACACCAAAAAGGTGATTCGAGGACACAACATAACAGCTAACTGTAAGTAACCAAATAGTAGAGCACGCAGAGGCATCCAAAGTAAGCAGCAAAAGCAGCACAAAGATGGTTGGATCAGCTCCAACAAACCAACACTTCCAGTAATAGCATGTCGGAGTTCCAGCAACTAACCTCAGCCATTGCAGCAAATACAAACCGAGAGAAGCACCCTGAACGTGGCATGCACCCCTGCAGCAGCATACATTACAGCGCAACAAGGAATTCAACAGCACCCATCAAAACAAACCCCCATAAACAATAGGGGCAGCCCATAAACAGTAGACAAATACAACCAGCCATTGCACCAACTGTAGTAGCATATTAATCAATAATATCAATGCCAACAAACCATTGACAAAGATGTCACTGGAAGCCATCCCATATAACAAACAGCAAGGCTTCTCCGCTCAGAGCCAAGCATCCATGAACTGATTAATCAAAGCAACCAGAAGATCCAAAAACCAACTTCAAGAAGCTGGACACATGTAACTGCATAAGCAGCACTCAAAAGCTAGAGTAGTGAGCCATCAGCATAACAACTCTAGCAAACCAAACTAACTTCACAGCATTGACCAGGTCACTACTAGGACAGGCTCCATCTAACACTCTCCGCTGAAGAGTGAGCAACCATGAGAAAAGGCCCCCATACTTCCCTCCAATAACTAAACATCATCACAGTAAAGCAAGCAACAGAGCACACGACAGCAATAGCCCAAACAAACTGTTTGGATCCATAACAACAACCAAGAGAAAAACAGAGTTGACATAATTACCCAAGGACAGCCAAAACAAGATCACTCCAGCATAAGATGTAGTAGCAAATGAGAGGATTTGTAACAGTTATGACTTGCTCATCTAGCAAGAGCCTCAGCCAAACAGATCCCCTCAACAATAAAGGAAGCCTCCACCAAGCAGAAACTCATCAGGTTGTCAATGACTAGGAGCAGATTAGCCTCAAAGTAGTACGTGACCTGAAAGGAATAGCACACAAGAGGAAAAAAACCAAGCAGAGGTATGGCAACCACACCATACAAGAATTAGATGATGAAATCAGATCATCAGCTCTAGCAAGCCAACATTGTAAGCAGTAGTGGCAAACTCTCCAGTAGCTTAACAGCAAACAACTTCTAGAGAAAATCATCATCAATTAAGGAATCTGCAGTCAAGACAACAGAAACAAACCGACTCCACTCAGCCATCTAGCAGTAGGGACTACTAGCATCCTCTAGAAGTCCAACAACAGCATGGCCAAGAGAAGAAATAGAACATATACAAACAGAATGTAGTAAAATAAAGCCGACTGTAGCAGCAGGCTAGAACAAGGCAAGCTGAACTTGCATTAGACACAAAAACACAGAACAGACTGTCCAGACTTCATGAGGTGTGTAACCTCATGTTGTTTCCATAGGGCTATTATGCCCCCTGAAATACCGGAAAAGAAGTAACATTACAGAGATGAAAGGGTATGAGATTCCTTACCTCTTCCAGAACTCTGTTGAGATGACGCAGAGCCGCAGATTTGGTATTGAAACCTTCAGAAATCCCAGAACCAACATCACCAGCGAAGACGCCAATGATGCTGATAGAGGAATTTTGTATTCTTACACAAGATGACCAAAAAACCCCATCAGGCAAGCAAAATCCAG
>Ga0307511_10007077_pt1 | contig 11306 bp, 10 predicted proteins | sample 13_EM_MG_FD_200266 | JGI IMG/M metagenome (GOLD analysis project Ga0307511, IMG submission 200266) | Populus trichocarpa ectomycorrhiza microbial communities from riparian zone in the Pacific Northwest, United States - 13_EM | ecosystem: Host-associated > Plants > Roots > Unclassified | place...
AGCACCCCCCCCCCCCAGCGGGAAGGAGTGTTGGCCTTGATGGAGAGGAGGCGATATACATCGCTGCCGTTGTGCAGTTTCGGGAGCTGGAATGCCGAGGTTTAGCTGACAGATGGTGTGGGAGACTAAATGGAGAGCGAGTCACAATTTTCCCTTGTTTTGGCTTCGGTTCGTTAGACCCTGCAGTAATGTCCAAATGGGTTCTGGTTACGGATATACCCACTTGCAACTCGAAAGCTAGGACATGTTCCACCAAATGTCATAGGAACGACGTGCACCACTGTGGGCGTGGTCGTCCGTGTTGAAATTGGTAATTGGAGGCGAATGCGGTCGCGATGTGAAGATATTCACAAACCCTCTCGTGAACCAAACGGGTTGAACCTTACCTCGCTGCAAGCGTTGAGAATCTGAACCATCCACGGGCCGAACCCTCCCCAATTCAACGTCACGGGAGGCGAGTGAGGAGGCGCCGTGTAAACCCTCAAAACCACATCCCACGTAGGGGGGCGAGAGGAGACCGAGGAGGATGTTCGACGCATTTGCAAGGGAGTGCGTGGGCCATCGGATTCCTTAAATTTCGCCCGCCCGCTCACCTGCTCTTCGTTCGAGTAAAGAAAACCAGAACCCTTCCGGCTCCGGTTGATGGGCGCGTTGCAGGTCGATGTGACCGTGAAACGGCGATTGATGGCGTTCGATATCTGCGGGAGGCACCGGGAATGGGTAGGATAGAGTGGAGGGCTGTGAAGAGTCCCCCTCAAGGAGTTGGCTGGTTAAGTTCAACCGCGTGTCAAGAAGGCGACGGAAGTTGATGGTGCACGGCGTATACCTATGAAGGTCGATCGTCCCTTGGGGCATCACTAGTCCACGAGCGCACTAGTCCAGGTGCACATAATAACCAATGTAAGTAAATTGATAACGTATGCCTTGCGCACGGTTAGGCTGAGTGGACACTGAAACGAATGACCAGCTTCAGCCCAGATCCGGGCGGAAATCAAACGCAAATACAGACAGGCCAACGGAAAATACGTATACCTGCTCCACGTTCCGCTCTAAGGGTATATCCTCTTTACACCAACCCGGTTTGTGTAGCCGGAGCCGCCATTGGACAAGTCCCGGAGTGCGACGACAGGATACTGCTCTAACAACCGCCGGCCCATAGCATTCGGCCTCTTGGTATTGCTCCAACGGTGTAGGGTGGAATCCAACCTCTAGTTCAGAGGGGAGCAGCTCTGAATCAACGGTGGATAGAGGTGGGATGATCGGCCGGGAGCAGGTGGAAGGCGGGTGTGAGAATAATACACGGCGTGGATAACCCACCCGAGTTAATGTAGGAGTAACCCTCTGGACAGGCCCGGGAAAGGGCTGTCCCCGAAACGAAGTATACAGTCTTGTCTGTCCCCGCTTCCCGGGATACCGAGTTCCTTGTAGTTGCAGGGGGTTATAAAGCGACTTCGGGTATCTACAACAAACAATTACAACCTGTCCGTGGTAAACTCCCTCCCTCCACTACACTCAAGGCGAGATCGGTGAAACCAACGTGCCATCATCCCGTGTACTCGGCGCGACGCGGTTGCGCACAAATCGCATGCTGTGTATCTCACGACCCGGGCCACGGTCAGTGGTAGATTCGCCCATACTCCAGGCCGATCCTTGAGAATGGGCAGCTTTCCTCAAGGAAATCATCAGTCGTGTGATCATAATCGGGAGATACCTATCGTTCGTATTCTGTGTCAGCTCGACATCCCGCTACCCCCCCCTCCCAAGTTCTGACTCACACAATGTTTCCGCTTCACCGTTTGATGAATATATTAGCCTCAGAACAAGAAAAGGATGGGAAATGTGACTCACGATGCTGGGAGTAGCTGAAGAGATGGCTAAATAAAAATCCGTCAGCGACGCATGGTTTGCAAAGTACATTGCCAAACTTACTCGGGCGAATAGGAGGGTCATGGCGAGGACAAAATGCGCTGTGAAAATCACAAGAAAGTATTTCGTTGCGTCCCTCAGAATCGTGCCCAATAACCCAGGAACGCCAAACCGCCGGATCGCCCACCGACCAGGCAGGTGCAGTATAACAAAAAACGCGAGCAAATCTTCCGGGGAGAGGGGGATGTGTAAGCATATGAAAACAAGGTAACATTAGGAATGTCCTACCATACAGTAGCGAGATCATGGTATAGGCAATCTCGAATTTCCTGCGGCGCAAGTACACACATATCTTGAAGGCGTCAAACGGAATTGGGAGGACGGGCTCCACTGCGATATAGTTGATGAGCGAGGGGATGTGAGCAATCCACTGGGGGTCGAAGGCCCACCTGGGCGCGTTGCTGCCAGGAAAACCAGGTAAATCCCAAGGGTGAGTTGGGAGGCTGTGATCGTAGCAAAAGCACCAGCGATCGGCCGGCTCTTGCCTGTCACAGCATATATCCTGTTAGGCTCTTTGAGAACACAATTATCCCCAACCAAGCGTCTGGGCGGCAAGTGTTCGGGCTTGTCCTCACCTCAAGGTCAAAACGATCTGGGCGACCAACGTACAGGTGACAAAGGCGAGGCTCGAAATGAACGCTGTCTTGTCACACCTGTAATCAATAGGTGAGATACTCCAGTTGGATCGGTAAAACACAGTCGTACAGCTACAGAGGGAGTGTAAACAAACACCGTGACACCAGTCAGTTCTCTACCTACCTCTCGCGAGGAATCTTGCCAGTAAGAAACTACAGCGTATGGTCAATCACTTGAGATTTGGCTTATGCCCGGAGTTGAACGCGAACCGGTCAAAAACCAGAACTGGAACGCTATCGGGCCATATCTGTTCTGCCCTTCTGTCAAAAAAAATGCGCACATAATCAACTAATATGCTAAACTCACCAGAAGGAAAAGATAGAAGACTACGCAGCAATCAACACCAATACGATATCCCGTCCCGTTCGAGAAGTCAGCGTACCCCAAGTTTTGTTTGACGACCACACGTATCGGATCTGCAGGAGCGGTGTCACTTCGACAATCGTAAGTAGCCGCCGAAAACCGACGTCTCACCTCATCAGGGAACATCACGAAATACTCGCAGAATAAAAGCGTCGCTGCTGCGATTCCAAAATACTAGAATATCACGTTAGAACAGCCTACCACCAAAAGAGAGTCCACGTACCTTGATCGCGGTGCTATCAATTCGAATTCGAGATCGTATCAGTGACTTCGGGCGGCAGTCAGGGAAAGGACCAACTCACAGGTCATGACCGTATTCAATGACCTGGGGGAGCTCAGGAGACATGCCTGGACGTTCGTAGCCACCTATTGGTCGGAAGGATAGACACAGGGGCAGGTCGAACCACAACCCTGTGCTTATAAGAGCCAGGAATGAACACATTAATGCGCACAGCGCCCAACGTCCGCGCTCGATAAGGATTGACGCCCAGTCGCATTGGCGGCGCGAGATGGATGTTATCCCGAGTGAGAGCACTCATGGAAACGTCAGACCCGCCAATTCCGAACCTCCCCTTCATGTTCTACACGAATATTTGCGACTGGGACATTCATCTTCAAATTTCGCGCCGCCAGAAAGCCCAAATCTCAACTCCCACACGCGAGCAGACTCGGGAACCGAGGTAGGCAACACATATCACCAAAAGAAGAAATGTGTTCGCTGATGAAGACTTGTGAGTCCTGCGAACTCGGCCAATGATAGAAGTTTACTGAGGATAATTTAGCGAATGCTGTGCTGTTTAGCTGAAGCCTTTCGTGGCCGCTCCCAGAGATGGTTTGGTCGCCGTCCTCCATCAGCACGAGGAGACACAAATACATTGTGACTCCTGAGGAATGCTGTGTCGGAGTCATCCACGAGGAAATAGAACACCGCCCAGGCACGTTTCGGGCGTTCAAGATGCGGTTTTGATCGAGGCCGATCGAGGCCTTCGGCTGAATCTTCGGAAACAAGCCACCCGGATCCCGTGTACGGATATTCGTTGGGTCAGGCTGCTCCGCAAGACATTACTTCGCCACCTCGTTCTACGAAGGCTGTACGTGGCCTAATGGTTTGGTGACGAGAATCGAGGCAGAAACATGGCAAATAAATGAGCTCACGGGAAAACGACTCCTCCATCGACAATCGGCCGACGCTCACAGTGAACTCGGTCGATTGCCCTGTTGTTTGCCGAGGAAGTGATTGAGGGGGTTAGACTACCCCGGCCACTGGATGAGTAAGCGGCAGTATCGGGGATTGGGAGTGTGGTGGACCGATTGATGCGTATCAGGAGTGCTGAGACAATGAGACGGCGCCGCCGCGGGATTATACCCTGCAATAGATAGAGGTGATGAGCTGCTCGGCGAAGCTAAGATCGGTGGGGATCAAAGGGGGGACCGTTGAGCAAGTCTGGGCTCGGGAGGGGGGAAGCCGAACTTGACGATATTTCTAAGTATGTCGTTTGCAACATCATCTGAGTCTACTAATCCTGTGGACCCGGGCAAACCTGGTCGTTCGCTGGTGAGGTAACGGGGTAAAGGCACTCACAACACTCTCGTTGAACAAAACGAACAGAACCACCCTCCACGGAACTGGACCCACTCCAGCTCATCGACCTGTCCGAATCATCCTAGCCTTCCTTCGTCATAGCGACCACCGAATTCTCAATACTCGGCGCATCTACTCTTCGCTCGGGTAAAGGAACAGGAGGTCTTCCAGCCATGCTCGAATGCTCTCTATCTTGGTTGACATGACCGTAAAAAGGGCAACCGACGGCGTTAAATATCGGGAGGATGCAGATGATCGAAGAAATGGGTTCGGGTCTCCGATCGGCCGCCTCGACCAGTTTTACGGACTGCCACCGCGGTTCCAACTCAACCCCAAAGCCAAATCCCTCGCGCATAATTATTCCCCCTATCGTGTCACCCGCAGAAATCGACGATGTAATTCCGACGAATCATGGATTACAGTCGACCAGGCAGACCGAAAAATAAACGCGAAAGCCAGGTTGCCAACCCGCTTTATAGGTTACTACAAAATCCATGGGTTCGCCTTCATGCGCTGTCCAAATCAGAAACTTAAACGCGGCTTCGCTAGAGAATCACCCACCGGTTTTGTCGTCTCCGCAGGCCGCTTCGTTGCGGATTCACAGACACTTTTGCGCCTCCCCAGGACCAAATAAACTCAGGCTAGCCAGGGCCGCAGTGCAGAAGGTGGTAGATGATTTGGGTCGAATTCTATGACCGGTCCACTCGGACAGGCGGTCGTCAGTGTGCGAAAATCAAGCGAGTAGCAAGATTACAACAAGGGGTGGATGGACCACTTGGCTTGAGGTATACTATAAACGGAGAGTCTCTAGACCGACTTGGGAGCGTGGTAAGGGCTGTCCACAGCCATATTACCACGTGGCTGTTCCCTGAATCCCTCGTCGTTGGGGGTTATAGAGCGACCTGGGATACTACAACAAGTTGGATGTCACCTAGCAAATAATTAATTACACCTCGCCCGTGGTAAACTACCATCCCTTCTACCCACTACACTCAAGGCGAGATCGGTGAAACTAACGTATAATCATCCCGTGTATTCGACACAGCACGGTTACGCACAAATTGCATGCTGTACACCTCACGACCTGGACCGTGGTTGGTGGATTCACCCATACTCCAACCCGATCCCTGCGAATTGGCGGCTTTCCTCAAGGAAATCATTAGTCGTGTAATCATAACCGGGATGTACCTGCAGTTTGTGTTCCGTGTTAGTTCAGCATCCGTTCGGACACCCCTCCCCCCTTGAGTTCTGACTCACACAGCGTTTCCGCTTCATCGTTCGGTGTACGGTTCAGCCTCGGAACAAGGAATGGACAGGAACTGGGACTTACGACATTGGGAGTAGCTGAAGAGAGGGCTAAATAAACCCCTCAGCACCGTTATGGATCACAAAATACGATGCCAAACTTACCCTGGCAAATAGGAGGGTCATGGCGAGGATAAGGTGCGCCGTGAAAATCACAAGGAAGTATTTGGTTGCGTCCCTCAGAATCGTGCCTAGTAAACCCGGAACGCCAAACCGTCGGACGCTCCACCGACCCGGCAGACGCAGTATGGCAAAAAACGCGAACAAATCTTCCCGAGAAAAGGGTTAGTGTAACCATACAGAAACAGGGTAAACTTTGGAACGGCCCACCATATACTAAGGACATCACGGCATAGGAAATCTCAAGTCCCCTGTGGTGCAAGTAGATACATATCTTGAAGGTGTCGAGGGGAATTTTGAGGGCGGCCTCCGCTGCGATATAATTTATGAGTGGGTGTGAGCGATCTGTTGGAAGTCGAGGGCCGACCTGGGTGCGTTGCTGCCAGGAAAGTCAGGTAAATCCCGAGGGTGAGTTGGGAGGCAGTGATTATAGCAAAAGCAAGCGCGATTGGTCGATTCTTGCCTGTCACAGCATATATCCTGTTGGGTTCTTTAAGGACACAATTACCGCTAACGAAGCGTCTGGGTAGGGGGTACCCAGACTCGTTCTCACCTCAGGGTCAAAACTATCTGGGCGACTAATGTCCAGATGATAAGAGTGAAGCCAGGGAGAAACGATGTCTTGCACCTGCAGTCGTAGGGTGAGACAATCCTATAGGGTCGGTAAACCACAATCGTACAACTACGGGTGGGGCGTAAGTAAACGTCGTGCCACCAGGCAACCTTCTACCTACATTTCGTGAGGTACCCTGCATATTGGTAACTACGGCGAGTGGTCAATCCCTCAAGATTTGGCCTATGTGTGGAGTTGAACACGAACGGGTTAGAAACCAGATCTGGAATGCCATCGGACCGTATCTGTTCTGCTCCTCTGTCAGAAAAGACGAGCGCAATTGACTGTCATTCTGAACTTACCAGGAGGAAAAGATAGAAGACTGCCCGGTAATCAACACATATACGATACCCCGTCTCGTTAGAGAAGCCAGCGCACCCCAAGTTTTGTTTGACGACCACACATATCGGATCTACAGAAGTGGCGTCAGCTTCGGCAATCGTAGGGGATCATAAGAAACAAACGTCGCACCTCATCAGGGAGCATCAAGAAGTACTCGCAGAATAAAATCGTCGCCGCTGCGACCGCATAATACTGGAATACCACGTTAAAATGGCCTACCACCAAAGGAGAGTCTGCGCACCTTGCTCTTGGTACTATCGATTCGAGTTTTAGATCGTATCAGTGTCATCGAGCGGCGGTCAGGATACCGAGGAAAGAACCAGCTCACATGTCGTTACCGTATTCAATGATCTGGGCGGGGGTGAGTTCAGGAGACATGACTGGACGTTCGCAGTCGCGTATTGGTGTGAAGGGCAGACACTGGGGCGGGTCGAATCACACCCCTGCGTTTATAAGAGCTGAGAACACGAGCACCATACATACACACCACACAGCGCCCAACGCCCAACCAAGAGCGCTCAGGTAAGGATTGACGCCCCGTTGCATTGACTGTGAGATGGGTACCATGCCTGACAGCATGTTGAACCCGCTGATACAGAACTTCCCCCTCATACTCTATCCGGGGGTTTGTGCTGGGTTTTCACCTTCCAATCTTCGCGTGAGCAGAAAACCCAACTCTTTACCCACGTCGGGCAGACTTGAGAACGAGATGGGCAACGTGTCACCAAAAGAAGCATGTATTTGCTGACAAAGCGAAGACTCGTGAGTCTCGCGAGCTCGACCAATGATAGAAGTTTTTCGAGATAGTCCTGAGATAATTTAACGGATGCTGTGCTTTTAGCTGAAGCTTGGTGGTGGTTCCCGAGGATGAGTCTGCCGCCACCTTCGATCAACACGAGGAGAGATACAAATTCAGCGTGACCCCCGAAGAACGCTACGTCAGAGTCATCCACGAAGAACTAGAACACACCAAGACAGGTTTTGGGCGTTCAGGATGCGGTTTTGACCGAGGCCAATGGAGGCCCGCAGCTGAGTTCAGAAATGAGGGCGATGTCATATATTCCCTCGCCATCGCGTTCTACGAAGGCGGTTGATGGCCTGATAGCTTGGTTATGGAAATCGAGTGAGGCTCTGGCAAATGAATGAACTCACAGGAGACAACGATCCCCTCCATCGGTCAATGCTCGCAGATTGCTGGTGCCTTCTACCCCGGCCGCTGGGTGATTGGGGATTGGTAGACCGATCGACCTGAGGAGCGCGAAAAGATGAGATGTCGACATCTTCGGGAGGTCACGGCGTAGTTCAGTGGAGGGTGTGACGCGCTTTTTGTGTTGATCGATGAAGGCAGGATAAGCAGGACGCGCTAGTGGCATTGAAAAGGCGACCCCAGACTAAGTACTGAGCGCGAAAAGCAAGCATCTAGTGTAGACCCCGTGATCGACGAACACAGGTGATTCGGAGCGCCGAATGCGATGGTATATACTACGATTAGTCTCTGGCTCACTCGTTCCAGTATCTGGGACGGCCGACTCCCTTTGGACAACGTCATCGCTCATAAATTTGTGGACGTTAAAACTGGAGAGTTGATGCGCCACGTGACCGTAACCTGTAGTCACGTGTACTCATATTTACTTCGAATAGGTTCACTCAACGTCGACTTTCATCGCGCTCCGCTACCATCGCGACGCGTCTTTCGTTTGCTGAACGCGTCTTCTCCACTTCGCACCACCCTTCCGATGGCGTTCATTGACTTTTCCCAACAATCCAGTCTGTTCAACCAACCACACCACCCAAACCGACTTTCCGACTTTTTGACGGGGTCCACCACCCGCCTGGCATACGACGGGGACCCATCCGACGATCTAGAGGAGCATAGCGTGTTTATTGATATCGAAGACTTTATGAAGTCCGTCCTCCATGTCCCAGCTGATTGGAGGGCGCGGTGGGGACCGGCCATCCGCGCAGTGAAGCATAACCCGGACTTCATGAAACATTACCTCAGATACCCCGTTCCCCACGAGAAGGACTGCGCCGAACATGAAGAGGAATACGAGCCGTTGCTGCTTATGAACGAGGCCATTCTACGCACAGCGTTCCCAACCGTCCTCAGTCAACAGGCCACCCCGACACCGCTTCCATTATCACAGCTCGTCCACATCGTCGACGATGGGCCCTACGACTGTATAGTTGATGACGGGAGTTTCATCCCGCGACTGATCACTGAAGGTAAGGTCTCCGGATTCCCCGCGTTTGCTCCCGTCTGATAGGGAGCAGGAGAATGTCCACCTCTGCACCACACCACACCTCCCGGGTCCTTGCGACAGACATTCGGAGAGGCCACATCCAGTTCCGCGTCAGAAAACACCCGGAAGCGGAAACGAGACTCTGAATCCGCCCCGGAGCGGAAGAAACAAAGACCAGGCGTCACATCGGCTCCTAGTAGGGTGAATCCCGAGATCAATGCGATGGCACACTCTCCGACCCTGTCTCAGTGTCAATGTAAACAACGAGCCGAAGTTGGCCAACTTCTGTTGGAACTCCTCTCCCTCCGTCCGCACGTGATACTCTGTCTTGTCGACCGCAATCGCATCCAGTTCTATCACGCCAATCATACCGTTGTCCTCGTGTCCCCCGCAATCACCCTCTCACCCCACGATGACGAGGGTGGCATTGACAGGTTCATCGCGGTCCTGATTGCCTTTCACCGCATTTCCCTCCATAATCAGACAGTCCTCGAAGCTAGTCGAAACGGCATGATACTACGACTGCAAGGGAATGACAAGGTAGAAGGGCCCATAGAGGTCGAGCTCGGGAGGGTCATCTCTATGTCTCTCTCGCTGGTCGGGCGGTCGACAGCAGTGATATACGGAACGTCTCCCGAGTGGCCAAACCGCCAACTCGTGGTCAAGATCAGTTGGGTGGACGACTTCCGGGTTTCGGAGCGGGAATTCATGGACAAGGCGGTTGAGGAGGCGATGAGACCTGGACACGAGTGGGCCCTCGACCACCTCCCCAGATTCTTCTACGTGGAGGACGTAAAGGACCAGACCTACGGATCTGTCCAAGAGTTGTTCAAGAACGCCCGGTTTGTGGGCAGGGAGTATACCTACGAACGGCGGCAGATGAGAATCGTAGTCCAGGAACCCCTTGATTCTCTGAAGGCCCTGACGAACGCGAAGGACATTGGCCAAGCCATGCTTGATGTAGCGTGTGGTAGGCGCCCCCTCCCCTGGCCTTTTCTTGATCACTGTTCACTTACACCGGTTTAGTTCATCGATGGCTATACGACCACGCTGGCATCCTCCACGGGGATATCAGTTTCAGCAATATCATGTGCCGCACCATCGAGGGTAAAGTCCACGGGGTGTTGACCGACTACGACCTTTCGTTCTGGAAGGCGTCTTTAACGGCCGACCATGCAACCAGCTCGCAGCAAGCGACCGGGACTCCGCCCTATATGGCTTGTGGGTTACTCCTTGAAAAGGGTACCACCCACCGTTATAGGCATGATGTCGAATCCCTATTCTATGTGATGTTGACGATGTGCGGGCGTCATACTATTGGTCATACGGGAGGGGAAGGTACTGAGGCAAGATTGCGGGTGGTCGTGCGAGAAGGGAAGCTCCCATATCAAAAGTGGTTTGAAACGAGAGGCCACACCCTTGGCTGCCTCAAGTTAACGTACTTTTGGGACATGCAGGACATTGAATCGTCCCCATCCTTCGAAGGTTTTCGCGTATGGCTACGGGACCTTCGGTGGCTTTTCTCGGAAGGCTTCAGACTGAGGTCTGGCAACATAATACGGGGGCACAGGGCAAGAAAAAATGTTAATGCAGCCGAACCCTATGTCCCATTCGATGATGAAACGTTGGGGGGTTGCATTGACTATTCTACTCTCATCGAACCGGTCCGCCACCTGACAGGAGAACTCGAAGGGCTTGTCATCCGCTACGACCCAACGCCATACTCACTTCGGGTTGCAACGAATGTGGTTCCCTCGCAGTAGCTCTCTTCTCAAGCTCTCTACGCTAAAGTTCACTACTCAAAACCTTCCAAATGATAAATAAATGCCCGTGACGTTATGGCGCGTTCAGAATTCTGTCCCCTGGGACGGCGACGGACTGCGTGCCCCATCCCTGGCGAGGCACACCCTACCGCTACAGTCAAGCCCAGCGTCCGAATGCTGCGATCCGTCGCAAGCTCACGCCCTGCACCTGCCAAACATCTGTATATCGATGTTCTTCAAGTGCTACGTGCACAATCAGATGATTCACTTTCCTCTAATAGGGCGGGGTTGGAATGACTAGAGTGGATGAGGGACAACAGCCATGCGATTACCCCCTCGCAGTGGGGGATTCCTGGGGTGTCTCCAATGGGTTGGATTTGTCCAAAGATTATTATGCAAATAGTAGTACAGTA
>Ga0307511_10007078_pt1 | contig 11304 bp, 11 predicted proteins | sample 13_EM_MG_FD_200266 | JGI IMG/M metagenome (GOLD analysis project Ga0307511, IMG submission 200266) | Populus trichocarpa ectomycorrhiza microbial communities from riparian zone in the Pacific Northwest, United States - 13_EM | ecosystem: Host-associated > Plants > Roots > Unclassified | place...
TAAGATAGGTGTGTTGAAAGAGCTCGTGGGATGTCACAGCGGTTGTAATGTAAGTTGCATAGGCATGGGCTGTGCCAGGTGGCTTTGAAGTCGCCAATAAGATACGGCTGAGGTCGGCATAAACAACCTGAGCGCCTAGCCGCTTGAACTCAGCGAGCATCTGGATAAAAGTTTTGCGCATAAGCCCATGGATGAAGCGGTGAATGCTTGAATCGTAGAGATGCGATGTAGATGTACTGATCCAGCGCCAAAAGTGATCGATGGTGATGGTCGCTGGGCTTTCGAAATTGCCTTGGATTTTGTCAAGAAGCCATGTTCGGATCATGGATTTCAGAATGGAAAACGTTAGCGCAGATAGATTCGACTCCCCAAGCGTGAGATCCCGTTGTCCCTCACTACCAGAAATCTCATCCAGCGTGCGAGACACCGAGTCGAAGGCCGTCGCACCTCCGCTGCCCTCAAGCTCATTAACGACGACAGAATGCAGCACGGAATTGACAGCAAGATTTCGCACGGTGACCTCCAGACACACATTTGAGTAACAGCCGGGGGTCACAAACTCCGTCCGTTGCAGTTCTTCAACGGGTCGATTGTCTGCCTCTTTGCCACCAAGGTCGGGACGCTCGGACGGTGACCACCATAAAACGATATCTTGTTGGACCAACCGCCGAGCGAAACTGATGTCGGACAAGAGCAATGGCTGGTCTCCGTCAACGTGCCCTACAGGAACATCAAAGTAGTCTGCGAGGGCGATCGATCGATCGAGCCACATCCCCAACGAAAGGTATCGATGAAGCATCTTTTGAGCCACGTGTGTTTGCCATGGGAAGACGTCGAGGGAATGAGGAGACCTAGCTTTCGACATGGACAGCACAGGAAACTTGGAAAGCTTCGGCATCCAGGTGTCGAAATAGGTCTGCTCTTTTGACGACGAGATGACTAGCACGTACGACATATTCTCCAGAAGGCCCAGCTCCCTAGAAACTGCCTTCAGAGCTGTGGTATCTTTGCTGTGGTATGTGGTCGTAAATTCACATGATGCAGGATACTGCATTGAAGCAGGTTCGCCACACTGATCTCGTCGCTTCCTTGATAGCTCGGCGTAAAGGACTTGTAAACGTGGCAAACCTTGTCGTCGCGTTGCAGGGTCAACCAAGTGTAGCTTCACAGATCCAGAAGGGAAAAAGAGTGCGAAGACATGAATCGGGGCAGTGTTGGAACATGCATGGTAGAGAAAGAGGTATTTGTTTCCGCGTCCAGAGTCGAGATATGAATTCTTTACGAAGGAGGTGCTGGCACGATCAAGTTGGCTAAGGTCGGCTCCGCTACTCTGTGCACGATTAAGAGTAAGACCTTGTTCATCGACAGTGCACGTTTTTCCTAGTTTCAGGATGGCTCGCATCTCTAAGGGAACCTACAACGAAGTCAGCACGTGCAAAGTCGAATTTGTGTACGATGCCGACCTGACGTTCAAAAACTCCCTCTACGTTTGGGTCATTCATAAGATCCGTGAAGTGTTCTTCGATGTCGTGATATAACTCTTCTTTGACTACTATTCGGTAAAGATGCTTGCAAGGGATATCCCGCGGCAAATGCTTGATCACCTTATCGCACTGGTAATACTCTGTGCGAAACAGATCATCTTTCGGCTTCGTCTTCAGGTGGAGGTAGAACTGGCGGGGAATACGAAGTGGAACAGGCGTCAGTTGTCCGTCGACGAACACCCACATCGTGAACCGGCCTGGGATTTTACTGGGTCGGATCTGTATGATGTCCCAGCGTTGTGTTGTCGGGATTCGCGCGCCTTTGAACATAGCAGGGACGATGGCTGCCGCAGAACCACCGCAACGAGCCTCCACCATCTTCCTCCATCGAGGTTTAATTGCTTTGAGCCAGGCGGAGTAATCGGCATGGGGGTCCGGGAGAACAGCGTCGGCGATTTCTTCTTCCACTTGCTCCTCTGTTTGTTTCCGCTTTGGTTTGCGAGTCACAACCGCAATGCGTCCTGTGCTCGGCGCCTTCGACACGCCGAAGTCTTCCATTTCCCCCTCATCATTCGGGTCCTTCGGAACAGCCGTAGAGAAAAAGTCGGTGACTTTATTCTGCTTGAACTTGTCCACAGCTCCTGCTACCCTGCGATGCAACCAGTCTGGGTGCTTTATCCTTGATACTGGATTCGAAACGCCCTGCATTGCGGCCGGAATAGTGATCAGCTTCTGAATCACCGAGCCAAGGCGCTCAATATAGTACTCCCAGTCCAATATGGCGCGAAGATCAAAGTTTGCTAGGCCTGGATCTCTAAGCCACTTGCGCAGATAAGTGCGCCTCACGGAATCTTCTGCGGAGAAAATAGCGACGGGAATTGCGCGGTCTGTGACAGGAGCACCATGTGGTTTGGCGGAGATGATGAACTTGCACGCCAGGCCCTTGTCCTTCACCATTTGGTCACCTAAGAACTCAGCGAGTCGCCGGGCAGTGCTAATGGAAGTAGATTTTTGGCCCCCGTATTCAGCGAGTGTTTTCGACATGCTCCTGTTCTCGGCGATAAGATCGACGAGTTCCTGGTCACTTAATGTTTCAGCTTGGCTGAAGAGGATGTCAAGCCATTGGTTTGCAACACAGGCAACGGCACCATAACACTCCTCGGTAGTCGTCCCAAGAAGGAACTTCTCGAATATTTGCGATTGGAAGATTTTGATGAGCTGTAGCTCTCCGCGCCGCTTCACCTCGAAACCTTTGAGCTCAGCGAGCGAACCGTCGTCATTGAATACGGCATACCGCTTTTTCAACAGCTTATCCTCCTCTTTTGACGAAGGAAGGATCATAGCCCGGTATGGTCCGTCGAGTTCAAAGAAGATCGAGTTCTCGGAGTGTATGACATACTCTCCCGTCTCGGGGTCCAAGTCATGGTATTGATGATTAGTGAAGCGTGCATACACAAGGTGGTTAAGCATTGTGCAAGGATACGAGAACGCAATGGATTTGCCGTTCGAAAGCTTGAACTTGAAGTTCTCTGGGAATATGCCTGGGAGCATGCACCATATCCCATCCGTGTCAAGCTCCAGGGGACGACCGATCTGCTCCACCAGCGCCCGCGCCATCTGGATGATAGTTGCACCCGTTAGACAGGTGATGCCGGCCATCTCCATCGAATGCCACCTTGCACCCTTGCGCATCACATATCCGTAGAATGAGTTTAGGATACACTTGTGGGCCAACTGGAGGGAATCGTAGAGGACGATCATCTTTTTTGCCTCATCCACTTCCGCCAGCGGGCGCGCTTCGCTGATGCGTACATCCAAGTTCTTCTTCCAGGTTTTGAGTAATCCCTTGTACTCGTAACGCCGATCACGGAAGCGGCGGACGGTATCCACGTAGAAGGGATTCTCTCGTTGACAAACAATCGACTCGCGTGTCTCCACCTTCGTATCCTTCATCTTTTTATAAACTTTGCGAGAGTAATCACCAAGCCGCTTATGCAGGAGTGCTGTTTGCTCAGCTTCCGTTAAATCGGCGAATTTTCTTTGCGGACCTCCAGGCTTTTTCGGTGGGAACTTCTCCTGATTTAGTGCATGACGAATCATGTTGTATTCGTCTCGATGTGCAGGGAAAAACTCTCCTCTCCACGCCCATTGCAATCGGCGATCGCACTGCTTTCCGGGGCGGTTATAGTCACATACAGCACAAACAGATTCGTCAACCATGGAATCAGGTTGGAGACGGTTGGACAACATGATATTGGGGTACATGGCTGCGACGTCAAGATGGTAGATGAGAGGTTTGTCGGTGAGTTTTGGGTTGTCGCGCATCTTTTCAAGCGAGGCCTGTATCTGTTCCTTGACTTCATCGTAGTTTGTGACGCTTTCCAAAGAGGATTTCGACTCTTCAACAATACAGAATGTGAGTGCAGCGTCAAGGTCGTCAATGAGCTGAAAGCTAAAATGAATAAATGGACGGAGTAACGAAATTGGGACACACCTGTTGAACGGCTGCAGGCACGATCTTGAAGTCGGTCTGAATGTCGCTTCGGAATACACCTGCCTCCAGGGCTTCGACGTGTCCTCCAACGTAGGTCTCCGATGCGAGTAAATGTCCCTCGAACATGTTCAAATGGGGGTCCTCGTGTCTGTTTGGCATTATGATATGCCCGCGGTATGCTTCAACCTGTTTGATACCTTAAAGATGTGTGGGGAAAGAAAGACAAATAACCCACCATCAGGAGTGTCTCACAAAGTGTTCCACTGCCCTTTCGCAAAACTTCGTCGGGACACAGTGGAATAATGTTACACAGGGAGAAAATGAATGGGTGGACGTATTTCATATAGAGGTAGTAAGTCGCCACTGCATCGGACACGGAGTACTGTGCGAGGTGCTGTGGTTGCTCCATTGCATAGCTGCAATTACGAACATGTGTTACTTGTAGACTCAATTGAAAGACTGAAACTCACGGTGTCATGAGTTCTGGGTCCAACTCGATAGGGTTATATCCCAACTTCGCTGTTGTCACAGCTTTCAAACCCTGGCTACCCTGAGGCAGGTACGAATCACGTTTCACCCAGCGGAAACAGTCCATATGTACACACGAACGGCTCTTGAACTCATCTTCTGAGTCCTTTGCAAAGCCGGTCTCGAGAAACATATCAATCCCATTCACATTGGCACGAGCGCAAAGAAACGGGAAATCGAAGAAGTCACCGTTAAATGTGGCCATGACCGTAGGCTTTACCTCTTGAATGTGCTGGAAAAAGCGCATCATAGTAGCTGCCTACAAAGCACCGTCACTTGCATGCACATCGAGAGCGAAAGAAGCATACCTCATCCTTTTCATTAAATACTATGAATGGTCCTTCATAACCGTCCTTTGGCGTGTATTCGAAGTCTTCTATATCCTCACTGACAATCTCTCGATTCGTGATCAAATATCCCTGACCATCGATCATGTACGAGATCATCATGACTTGATCAATGGCTTGGTCCGGAAACTTGAGCGGTGCCTTGGTCGTCTCGATATCAAAGGCCATGACGACTGGATCCGCACGTTTAACTCGTTCGGCGATGTGCGTAAAGGTCGGTTGGCCAGCCGTGAAGGTGACCGCATACCAAAGCCCGACCCGCATTTCGTTGTCCATGGCGACACGAAGGTAATATGGAACATCGAACTCACGTATGTCGACGATGCATTCGCGCGGGTCCCTGTCCCGGTAACTGGCACCACTTGTGCTTCCGCCAATGTCCCTCCACTCGCCTTCGAGCTCTATGTTGGTGCAAGCACCTGCAGTCGCACTGACAACCTCTGCATAGGCATCCACAGCACCTCGCTTGGCACCATTGGCGAGCGCTAGAGGTGCGATCTCTCTCCTGACCGCGAGGAGGTCAGAAACGTTCCGGAAGCAGAGTTGGAGGTGGAGGCGACGGTAACCCATAAGATGGTTGGGAAGTTTCAAGTCTTCTTTCCTGTCTCGCGCAATCCTGCTAATCATCCCTTCGTAACGCTTCATGAGCCACTCCTCCACCGACGACTCCGAACCACTCTATGGATGCAGCACTGTGAGGATATACGAAAGCAAACGATGCCTTGGCACACCTTGCATGCAATCTGGAAGTAGGGTTCGTACTGCATCGTACACTTAAACGATCCTCCCTCGTCTGTAATGAAGTAAAAGTCCACTGCTGCACGCCCACCGGCGTAGTCGGGATCCTTGATGAGGGTGGGGTGCATATTGATGAGCCAGCCTTCCCGCCGTTGTCCCTCTTGTACCCGTTCAAAACCAAATTTGGCGTCTACTTCGTCGCTCAGACGTACTTGCTCGAAACGCTCTGCCAATTGCGATCCATCGTCTTCGCGCTGAGGGGCCGGTCCTTCTGCTGGTGTGTGCCCGTTCGCGGCTCCACGGCCCCTTCCACGTCCTCCACGAAAAGACGTGTTACCTCTGAATCCACCTCGGTAACCTCCACGTCCTCGACGGCCGCCATTCGACGAAAGCCCAAATGTGCCCCCCCGCGCCATGATAGAGTGAGAGTCTTGAAGGTGTAGAGCGTGACTTGTGACGCACGCGAGATGTCACGTGTTTACAAAACGCGTCGGATAAATTGGGTTCCTCACTCACTCCTATGATAGTCACGTATCCAGAGTACTTCAAAATGGATCGAGCCAACAGAATGGCCAAGCATGCAGTACAAAAATCTGATAGAAATGCTCACTGTCTATATCATCATGCATAAATAAATGATCATCCACGTTTCGCCCCTCCTCGAAACGCGCACGAAACTAACAGAAGAGTTGTGTAAATATGTAGGAGAGAAACTAGCCATCGTACTAGACGTAAAGCGTAAAATTCAGCACTGGAACACGAACACTGAAAAAAAAGAAAAAGAAGAGACCCCAGGAATACTGTACGTAGTAGCACCCGCCAGCGTATGCAAACTGTGAATGCGTATGTATATAATATCGACACGGCCAGATCGACAGACAGAATGGAATGAAACGTAAAACCCTCCAGCGCGCCAATTCAAAAGGGTGATGTGTACTACTAAGGGTGCCGCACTAACTTAGAAGGGGGGGGGAGTTTGGACTAGCGCTAGAGGAGTGGGGGGGATATCGAATAATAATATGCTTGTACCACAGTCGAAAAAATGGATGCCATGCATCATACGTATAGGTCCGCAGCATAACACAAAAGAAGAGAAACGATACCCAAAACATACGAAGAGACTAGCCAGAGTGACGGTAGCGCGACGTAAGCAGACTGGATAGAATGCAATGCAAGGGGGATGTCACGCGAAAAGTTGTGGATGGGACTAGCCAGTCCCGTTCTCCCTCTACTCCTCCTCCTCTTCGTCCTCCTCCTGTATCGCATGTCTAAACGCAGGCCCACGCGTATTCGGCAACTGCCATCGCCGTGTCTCCACACCAGATCCTAGCTCGTTCTGCGGCGGAAGAGAGGACGTTCTCCCAGCTGGCGAATGGCCCCCCTTTGGGCGGCCTGACGTGCCCCGCCCTGCCCCGCCCGTGCGTGGTTTCGCTGCCCGCCCACGTACATACGCGTTTTGGCCCCGCGGTGGCTGCGGCACAAGGGGCAAAGGTCTCTCCAGCGCAGTGCTCGGAGCCGTGTTCGTGTTCGTCATCGAAAAGCCCATCATCCCAGTCGCTAACCCCGCACCCGCACCTGCAGACATCTGCCCAAGTCCGCCCGCGAACTCCGGCACATCCTCATCTTCGTCCACCCAGTCGCTCTCATCCCCCATCGCTGGGCTCTGCCGCGTCCCAGAACTAAACACATCCCGAATGTCAAGCGGCGGCGATATCACAAGAACCTCCACGGGAAGATGCGTGCTCCGGCTCTGCCATCCTGGCGGCTCAGTGCCCCAGCTCTTCTTCCACGACGTCCGCCCAATCGAGCTCGAACTGTGCGGGCTCGTGAACGGCGTGAGACGTTTCTGTGCAATGAACGTGCCCGCACCGCGCCGGGGCGTGCCGTCTTCTGAATGCCGCGAAGAATAGTTCTTGAATGGCGAACTCGTCCGCGTTCCCTCGCCTTCCGACGCATCATAGAACGACGTCGGCCGTGATGAAGCAAGCGAGTGTACAGACGACGCAGCCGAGTTCGTGCGGTAATGTTGTGGCCGCGCGCTAGTCCCTGGCGCGGTCGGAACATGTCGCACGACCCTTGTCGAGGACGATGAGCCGTGCCGACGGTGTTGATACTTGGGCAATGGAGACGATGTGCGGTAATACGCTGACCCGTTCGACCCCGTTGACGGGGATTTGCGGTGCTTGCCCTTGACCGAAAAGCTGTGAATCGACGACGGCCGGGATGAGTGCTCAGGGGGCTCAGAGTTGGGTGTATCGGCGCCAAATGTCCGTACGGTGGTTAGTTGATCGAGATGGGTTTGGTCAATCATGAATACCGGACCAGAGTTGCCCGAGGATCGCCGCGAATTGACGCTGCTCGACCGGCGGGAAGAAACAGATTGCCGCTTAACACGACGTCCACGCCCAGAGTCACTCGTCCGCCTCTTGACAAGAGGTTTCGGTGTCGTAGTAGTAGTCATGGGCGCCGACGAGGGACCACCGCACGAGCGCGAATAAGCGAGTCCACGAGCAGTTCCCTGAGGCAGCTGCACTGACTCCTTGCGCTTTCCTTTTCTATCCTCATTGAACCACAGCCGCAGTGTAGACAAAAGACTTGCACGGTTACGGTGCGATCCACTGCGGGAGCCATCCTCGTTGAAATTAGGCAGCGATGTCAACGTATCCCCCGGCGAATTCGCAGGGGTTGGCGAGGACCCCCGCGGGGACGCCCGTCCACCTGCCATGACCCAGGGCGACTCAGGCATGGCCCCCAAGTCCACCGTTTGCGATGCAGGAATCGTAGGGCACTCTTTGGCCCTGACAGGCGGTGACTTGGTCAGTTTCGAGGATCCTCCGCTTCCATGCGAGGAACGGGGATGATCGTCACCTGACAGCTTCTTTTCGTGTTCCCGCGCCTTTTCTCGCTCCTCTCTCACACCTTCGGTCGACTTTTTCCGGACGAGGCCCGCAGCCTCGAGGGCAGTGGTTGCGCGCTGCATGATGCTGATGCTCCCAGATCGAACCTTGCCTTCTCGTTTCAGCTTCAGTGGATCCTTGTCCTTGCCCTCGACACCCTTGGCACTTCCACTCGGTGTCGATGGGTTCGAGCGACCCGAAGACTCGACGGTAGTAGGTGATGGTGATAGGTACGGCGACTTGGCACGAGGCGGCGTGCTGGGTCGAGGCGCGGCAATGGCAGTGGGTGTTGGTGGAACAACAGCAAGTTCGGGTGGAACTGGACATGGATCATCCGTCTGCACACCAATAACACGTTTGGTGCGTTTCCGCGAACTGGGGAGCTGCTCTTCTTCTTTATCCTTGTCTTTGCGACTCTTCAAGCGAGAGCTTTCTGCAGCGTCTGGACTCGGCGTGTCTGCTGAAGAAGCACGCACTTCATCCACGATACGTTTTTCGTGTTTGCGCATGAGCATCCACCATATGGATCCCGCCGCATCACATGCGTCGGACAACACGGAATGAACGATTTGGGCAGTATCGAAGCCAAGGGCACTCAATGCGTTTAGGAGCTCTCGCTCAGCCGGAGTAGAGAAGATGATGGGAGTGGGCGTTTTCAAAAGCGAAGCAAAATCCTGTGGTGGCATTGATGCGACCGGTGTGTCGAGCAGCGTGCCGTTTTCCGAAAGGCCAGACGACACAGAACGACGTTTCGTTCGCGCGGGTGTACGAGTTGGGTGAGGCGGAGCACGTGCAGTGTTCACAGATGACTGCCTGGAAGGTGACGATTCATTTTCTTCGATGACAGCATCGGGTTGCCGCTCCATTGCACACTTGGTAGCCTTTTCACCTTTCGTAATCGTGTTTTGGCTGGGATTGGGGTGTATTTGCACTGGAAGCGCTTTCTGTGACAGGAACGGGTCTTGGAGACCATCGCTAGATGTTACCGATGGTGAGATGTCAGAAGTTGCAGAAATAAAAGTGGTTTCCGTCGTGGCCGAACAGGGCTCCTCATCTCCCACCTCGGAGATCGTGCGCACAGTCAAGGAAGGAGTATTCGAAACAAGGGGTGTTGTGGGCTCGGCCTTGGGTGTCGAATCGACCCTTGATGTGAACCAAGGTGAAGAAAGAATCTGGGGGATCGTCAGTCGCTTAGACGGATCCCATTGTAGGATGTTCCGAATTAGATCCCGAGCGTCTGTTGGCCGGGTGCGTGTTAGGAAATGGTTCATTTAGAAGGAAAAAAAAAAGGTCTGGCCTTTGGACAGCCACTTGGGATCTTCGTATTCACCCTTCATGACTTTTTCCTTCATGATGGTTTCGTCGTCGTCGTCGAAGGGTAGAGTGCCAGTTAAGAGGCAGTATAAAATGACCCCCATGGACCACACGTCGACTTCTACTAGATGTATCAGTGCACTGCACGTGATCGGCAACGCTCGAACTAACCTGGGCCAAGGTACCGTTTCCCCTGGAGCATTTCCGGTGCAGCGTAGCCCGTTGTCCCACAAAAGGTTTCCATGTACACGGCCCTATCGTATTCGCGGGTAAACCCAAAATCGCCGAGCTTGACGCGACATCTCTCGTCCAAGAGGACGTTTTCCAACTTTAGGTCCCGATGGACGATGCCCTTTTCGTGGAGGTAAGCCACGGCGAGACAAAGTTGTCCGAAGATGATTCTGGTCTCTTCCTCTGACAAGCGGCCCTTTTCTGCGAGATAGTCAAAAAGTTCTCCGCCGCAGCATAGCTCGGTCACGATCCAAATATAGGATTCGGTAGCGATGACTTCGTACATTTGAGTTACATGGGGATGGTGTAGTTGGCGGTGGTGGTGAATTTCGCGGGTGAGAGAAGCAGACATGGCTTTGGGGATCTGCTTTATAGCGACGCGGGTGGACGTGAGGCGATGTGTTCCGATGCGCACCTTTCCGTAGGCTCCTGGGGGATCTCATAAGTGGCTTGCGGGATGTGGGGATGCGGATGGGACCGACCTTCGCCGATGACCTTTCCGAGAGTGTAGTTTCCGATTATCCTAATCTTCTGGGATGATAGTTCCTTGCCGAGTTCGTTATAGGCGTTAGCTAGTTGAGCTTTGTGGTTTTGGGTCACGGAACCCGTGTGTTTGTGTCCGTGAACAGACATTTGGGCATGTACAGTCGAGATATAGCGTAGAGAGCGAAAGGAGAGGCGCGGGCCCGATGGCCACGGTATGGAACAGATGTCGGGTAGGCAGTCGTCAGAGCGGAGACAAACCTCAAGGAACCCTTTGCACAGCTGGGGCCTGCGGGGAGATGGCGTGGGATTTCATGCTCGCTCACAAAACTAGTTTCACAACATGCATGGATAAAAAAGCAACTATAGGCATGAAAGGGTCCGGGTTTCGCTGGCGCTCCATTTCTAAGAACTGGGCGAAGCTACAGTAAAAGACAAGAGGCGAAAAAGAATTAAGAGCGGGACATAGATACAACACGACGCGAGCAAATTGCACATGTGGGGTAATGTAGCAGACTCTCTCAATGTTGGGTCGTCTTGACGATGGTGACCACTATGATCACGATAATGACGGCGACTGTGGCACCTATGATGAGGCGCATCTAAAATATCCCACTCGATGAGTAAGGGAATTGGTGTGATCAAAGGAGACTTGCCTTCATGTCCTTCCACCTACCATGTATGCATCGGTGAAAAAAAGAATACAGAAGGTACAAGACACTCACCACATATTCTGTGGGGTTGGCAGAATCAACAGCTGCTAAAGTCGCAACAGAGAGTCAACCCAC
>Ga0307511_10007079_pt1 | contig 11303 bp, 13 predicted proteins | sample 13_EM_MG_FD_200266 | JGI IMG/M metagenome (GOLD analysis project Ga0307511, IMG submission 200266) | Populus trichocarpa ectomycorrhiza microbial communities from riparian zone in the Pacific Northwest, United States - 13_EM | ecosystem: Host-associated > Plants > Roots > Unclassified | place...
ATTCACGCCACTATTAAATGGTTTGGACGTTCCGTGCGCTCCGGCTCTTTGAATTGTTATACGTAACCCCGTGGGGTCAGCCCATTGTTCCAAACCGGGCGGCTGGCATGCGTCCCGCAAATTGTCGGAGTTCGCTGACGCTTCCCTCCATTGGGATTCAACTCCGCGTTGCAGATAGACCCCCGAACTGTCAGCGCACCAGTCCTGTTTCATCAGGGGGCCATTGTTCCGTTTTTGATGGGGCTTCCCTGCCGTCGCCATCCTAGTACGTTCCAGGATTGTGGCGCTTGTTGGGAAACCGCTTGGAGAAACTTAGTTGACGGGGGTGTGCGTTTCGTTTACCCTCCAGGTCCGAGAGGCTGCTCCCGGGCGGCGGAGGTGTCTGCGGGCTTCATCATACAACGAGAGAGGGAAGGGTATACATATGATGCACACTAACGTGATGTAACCGAAGCCGACCCAGATGGCTGGGGCGCTGGTTTACCAGCGATCTCGGACAATTTCCCGCATGCTATCCTCAGCTCGTCATACTTCGCCCTCAACTGAATAATACCTTCGTCTTCTTCGAAGGACCAGGAATGATGAGAAGCGAGTTTTACTCGAACTTGTTCCCTCTCTCTTTGCGTGATAGACAGATAAATGGAGATGTTGTTTTGGGGCTGCTTCTTGGTCGTGCCTTCCAACTGGGTTCTGACCACATCCGACAGATCTGGGTACCATGCCCACATGATGGCAAGCCACTGGGCACAGGCACCTGAGCCATGGTCGCTCCTCTCCTCCAGGTATGGAAGTATTTCCGTGTTGCTGAGGCACCGGTAGAACGAATGAGGTAGTTGTGCCTCATTTACTCCACCGAGGAGCTTGAGAATGTCCCATCGCTCCTCCGGGATATATTCCCGCCAAAACGGTGAATCTAGGAGACCCATCAACGTCGCTACTAGGGCCTGCCCCAACACGGGATGCAGCTTTGTATCCCATGATTTCTTCCCAGAAGCGGACCACCTATCCACGAGCATAGTTGCCTGTTCCTTGCTGAAGGTTTTGTCGGTGTTGAAATACTGTGCGTCCAGATGGCGGAGAAGAATGACAGTAAGGCGTCGAAGTCGGGTGGGTGCGTCTTTCCGGAGGGCTCGACAGATCCCGTTGAAAAACAAGGGCTCTGTAAAGTCAACCCTCGCCAATCCTTCGCTAACTTCGTCCGCAGGGGCGGCAGCGATGGCATGCATGACATACTCGATGGGTTTGTCCCGGGGAAGACCCTCTTCTTGCTCCGAGAGACAACGTCTGAGGAAACACATGAACGGTGCAGTGTCCTTGACAACTGGCCGGACCATATCCCACTTGAACGCGCCGGCCAAGGATAGCCCCGCAGGATCCCAGAGTGAACCATCTGAGACCGCGTCGGTCATGATCGTGCGGAACAATTCGGCGCTCTGGATGCATGCTTCCTTTTGTTTCAGGGGCACCATTAACTCCAATGCTATGGTGGCGCGCTGTCGTTTCGTGGTTGGTGAGGTTGATGCAAATGCCAGTTTGAGTCGTTGATAAATCAGCTGCAGAACGTCTTCAATCTCCGCGCTGAAGTATGGTTAACATCGGATCAGATAACTGCGACTAGTCGCTAACCTTTTGTCTTTGACCAACACCCCGTCGTCGAGCTCCGGCAACCTCCCGATGCCAATGGTCATGTTGACTATCAGGAGGCAGTCCGCGATTACCTGAGATGGAGGGAGCTTTTCCTGGGAAAACGCATGCTCGACGAACCCGCGGACGTCCTTTGTCAAGATCGAGTGCTCTGGGAGGCGTAAGGTGACCCAAGTTCGAAGGCGAAGAATGTGGCTCAACCAACAATAATGGGCATCTCCGAAGGTGTATCCGTCCCACGCGATGGGTCTGTCGGCGTTGAAGACAGAATCGAGCATACGAATCGTGGAATCCAGCTCGTGATCCTCCTTCGCCTTCGAGTGGTATCCAAGCAGCGGGGCGAGCCCCAAAGCGACGGCACGAGAATCGTCCATGGCGCCCACACAAATGCGCTGCATCCGGAGGTGTAGGAGCGCCTTCGCACTCCCGTATGCCTGCCTCTTCATCCCAGGTCGGATGATCACCCTCCCATCCCTCAGAAACTCAAATGACCTGTATAAGCTATGGAATACCTCCAAGAGGGGAACCTTGCGAACGTTGGAGGTCCAGTTGACTTCGGGGATGAACCCAGTCACGGCGACGATAGCGTCCGATGCGCTGGCGAACCGTAACATCGTTGATATACAGTTGGTATCCGAAGAGTGCGTGCTTTCGTCTTCTAGATTAGGCATGGTCGTGGCTGAGGTTGAGATACCAAGCGGGTACAAAGGTTCCAATGCGAGTTCCCCATCGAACGACCCCCCGAGACTCATTGCCGTGGCGAAGGACTCGCCGGTCCTGACGTGAACAAGGCTGGACAGCCTGTTCTGGATATTTTGTAATCGGCGGTGTCTACGTTGGCGTGCAAGGGAAATAATGTGACGAAGAGCGATGGATACGGGTGTTTGGAATGGACACGTTTTCCAGAATGTCGCGGCAAACACTATAAACAGGTAGAGGAGGACACCGAAGGCGGTGAAGGAGGTGATGACGGTCGAGATTGACCGAGAGAGGTCCCACATGTATTGGGCAAGTGCGTATCCGAGGAGAAGGAGCGAAAGCTGCATGGCGAAGGGGAGGCACTCCATGATGAGTTTGAAGCGCCAGGTGATCATCCCCCTCATCCTGAGCTCCCGGTGGCGACTGCGGTCGATGAGAGACCCTTCAACATGGAGATTGAGCCACTGTTTCCCCAACATAGCCAGGAATGCAGCGAGCAATGAACTTGCGAGGGAACCGAATAGAATAGACTGAACCTGAACTGCAGAGGCCTTTGGACCTGACACCACGGGGATGTCGGGATGATTCGGAACCCCCGAAGTGGCGTTGAGGAGCATTGTCAGGACGGTGAAGCTCATCTCGTTGTAATCTGGACGTAGTTCCTGCTGGATGTCGACGATGAATGCCGACGCCACTGTGGAGAATAAACCAGCCTGTTTTCTTGTCAGTCTAGAGGTCGACTACAGTTTATTTCAACCCACGAATATCAATGTCGTGTTGAGGTCGTCGTGATACTTTTTATGGAAGTCTCTGTCGTATTCATCCGCCTCTTGGTTGAACGTTTTGTAGAAGTGTCGACGGGGATCCACCTCCGGTGGTTTATTCGAGATTAAGAGTTGTTCAACCGCGATACGTAACGCCTTCAGAGTGTTATCGAGGCTATGAGTGTGGTTAATGACATAGAGGATACCAAAAGACCACGGGATGAACCTTTCGTTGTCTGGCATGTTTGGTTACCAAACCTTGAATGGGGGGAGGTCGCGCGTTCAACGTTCAAGGAGGGTGCGCTTGGGCGCTTGGGCGAGCCGTCGTAGCGTTTTATTGTACCCGTCATCCGGTGACCACAACTTTGTGACATTGTGGCGGAACTGTGCAGGATGAACTATAATTTCACCCCTGCCGCATCGGAAGGGGCGCTTCTGAAGAGGTCACACCTACAACCGGGTATCAGTACCACTGCAATATCACTGTGCCTGAACCCTAGGGGGACGGTCCAGGAGTGACCGGTAATGACTGGTAGTGACTGGTAGCGAATGTTGCTTCACCAAAGCGTTGGTGGTTCCGGTGGGAAGAGATATTTTTCATGGAAAGCCATAAATCGACGGGCAAAAAAAAATGAATCCCTAGTAAGGAAATATTTTGGACATTTTCAAGAAATTCCGCTTTGATATGACCCCTTCAACGAAAAGGAGGGGGACCATCAAAGAGGATCGTTACAGTAGAAGCTGGTCAGTTTCCTTCGATGACTATCATGTGGGTGCGTGTTTACCATTGTTTGGACCTCCATGATTATCGATCATCAAATTACTGAACCCGAAACAAGCAGAAATGATCCACTACCAAAACCAGAGGAACAGCGGCCCCCCCACTTCTGCGCCCATGGCCGAACGTACCTGGTAAACGGGCCTACATGTGCTGAACGCATTAGGACTCCATCGTTTGGCGTGATCAGGTTGGCACATCACCGGTCACTGCCGTTTTAACTATGCTGGTTTTGTCGACGTCGGAGGTCACCCGTCCACGAATCACGCCGAGTCTACCCTACGGAGGAATCTTATTTGGAGATACGCTGGCGGGATACAACGGTTTTGCGAAAATGTACATGGTTACCGCCTGCAGAGCCGGTCGGAAACAGCCCTAGCGAAATTCACGGAAATGGAATACAAAGATGTTGCATCAAACGCAACTGTTTCTAGCGGATGTTCCTGGCGTGGGCGCGGCCGCCACTCCCTCTTGAGGACCATTATTGCTTCCCGCAACCTAAGCCACTCGTGTAGTGCGTCGCTTGCGGTTGGACGTTGCTCGGGATCCGTATCGGTCATTCGTAGGATGAGTGGCAATAAGAAGTCAACGTTGGAGAATTTCTGTAAAAACTGTCAGCCTCGCCGAAAAGAAACAAGCGTGGAATCGTCACGTCATAGAAATTTCGTTTGAGCATGTTTCCTATTATAAATATGTCCAACTTGAATGGGTCGTAAGGGATGGTGTGGGACAGTTCAGGTGGTTCTTGATCCCGGCCAAAATTCCCAACGACAAAGCTTTCATCATCTTCCGGTATGTACGATGAGATCCCGAAATCCACGAAGTAATACTTCACTCCAGCGGTGGATCTGGGAAAGTAGTCGGCCCACCCAGAATAATCTCGTTTGTACATGACGTGGAGTGGGTGGAATCCTTCGGGGAACATCGCATCCGCATCCATCATAAGATTGCGCATGACGCAGTCGCTGCCAAGACGTGAGCTCACAATACAGAACAAAGAGTTTCGTCATACCGATGAGCAACCCGTTTCTCGTGCAAGAATTCCAGACCCTGCAGATTCACATTAGATACCAACGATTCGCAGGGTCTGTGGCCCTCACCTCGAGGATTTGATCGACAAAATCGATGATCTCCTTCACATACTGAAACGGGGGGTTGTCTGCGAGTCGTAACATTGGCATGACCATGTACGATATGGAATTGTCATCTGGGTCATCAATGACTTCGATGACGGGCGCGCAGTGGTTCCTCGGATCTACGAGGAGCTCTTTCGTGCTGAGCATCTGGGCAATGCGGAGTTCATCGTCTGTACGACGAACTTTCTTGATGCACACGAACTTGCCGTCGTCGGTGTAGGCGTCAACAAGATGGGTCTATACACTATCAGGCCAAAAGAAGTCGATACGAGCGGTCAGCGTACCTTCAAGAGCTCGCCATCTTCCGAGTCAAGTGGGCTCTTGCCAGTGGCATGCCAGGACGGAGTCCAGCCCTTTCGGAGCCGTGGCCGGAATTTGTAACCATGGGTGTTGAACAGGTCCTCGCACGCAGTCCACTCCTCTTCCATTTGCGTGCGGGATTCAAAAACCGCGTACCTAGGATTTGAAGACATGGGAGATGAGGGATGGGGGAGAGTAGTGGCGTGGGGGAGCAAGCAGGTGATCAAGATGGCGCACAATCAGGCAGGAGGGTTGGAATTGACAGAACCGATAACCCACGTTGAAACCGCATGTGTTTGCTCATGTTTTGGTATATCGTAACTCCCTGGCAGTTGAATGGGCGATTTGATCCCGTCAAATTCAATCCTCCCAGGCTTTTGTTGACACAAACGCTGGGCGGGATTTTGCGAGACCTTCCGAGGTCTGGATGTTGGCTCACAGGGTGAATATATATGGCCGGTCGCTAATTGGCCCTCTGGTTTCAAGAGACCCACCCACTCCGCTCATTCTTCAACTTCAACATGTGTCTCCCTGGCGTTATTGTGGCCGCTGGTTCGGCCTATCTCTTCTTAACCGCAACCTTCACGACAAAGATGGGCCTCGATCTGACAGCTTCGCAGAGAGCAGAGGTAACTAAGAGAATGCTTGCGGTAATCCAGTCCAGGCATAATCATTTCTCGACCGAGCTGTCGCCCAAGATCAAGCTATCGTGCCCATACGAACGAGCCCTCCAGGAGAAGCTCACCCTGCAAACATCACTCCTCATCACAAGGTGGGGGAGCTCGCTATCCTGGACCGTGGCTGATGTAGCTCTCGTTTCCACAGCTGTGAAACTCGGCTTCAGGAGATCTGCAAAAAAATCGAAGCTGAGGGAATGCTATCCCGTCTGTCCCCTTCCCTCATGAAGGATGAAATCACCCGTATGCGCGAGGAGCTGAACGATCTCGACGAAAACACTCTAGTTCGTTACTTGTCTTACCTGCCCACAATAGTTCGACTGACCCTCCTCCAGACAAGAACCAAGACCGCAACAGGGAAGATCGATGAACGTAAGCTGTCCGGGGAGTTGTCGAAATATTCATCGACTAATTTCGCATACCAGTGGCGAAGCAGAAACAGGGGGAAATCAACGAATGTAGGTTATCTGGGGAGCCTTTGGAATGTTCATCCACTAATCCTGCATGCTAGTGATGGATAGACGTAAGTTTTCTGGGATATTGTCCCGATGTTCAACTAGTAATTCCACACACCAGTGGAGGAAAAACGAAAGAAAGAAAAGGAAAAGGAAATCCACGAAGGTAGGCCGCCCAGGACGTCAAAATGTCCATCCGCTAATCTCACGCACCAGTGTTGGAGGGCAAACGAGCCAAAGTTACCGTGTATTCGGAGGAGACCGAACTCGGGTTGACAGAACTCGATCTATCCCTGGGTAAGTCCCTCACAATCCGACGATGAAACGCAGACATTTAACCCGCACCGAAACAGTCCCGATCTCTCAGATAAACCCGGAGGGCACCAACTGATTTGTTCATAACTTTACGTTTAATCCCCCCCTCCCTTGCGACCTGGAACGGGGCCGATCAGCTTTAGGACGGAGGGCAATAATTATCGACCGCCTGTGTGAAGGCTTCATTTCACCGAACGCCTCGTGGGGAACTTACCTACGTTCACGCTGTGTCTTCTTCATTCCTTCTTGTGTAGATATTGGTGATTTTCAGTGCCCCATTCCATAACCCACCATAACGTAGGAGAATTCGTGAGTTTCGATTGTCTTGATGAAGGCCGGTGAACTAAGGGGTGGTTAGGGCGAAAAGCGGCGTGAATACGACACATCGGCCCCACCTCGTCCAGAGGTTGGCGTTCTGCCAAAGGGCGAATGAACGGCCTGAGTACTGCTGCTGGATGGGGCGTACATAGCACTTAAGCAGTCCGAGAGTCACGCCCGGGACTGGTCCCTGCGGCTTATTGCGCCATGTATTGTCCTTGTAACCACGCCAGACTGGTCTGTCCATGTACCTGCTCGACCCAAAATAAACCTTCCACACTAGAACCCTGCCACGCTGGCTCAACCCAGTTGATCTGACGGTAACCTACCAACTCACCGTGCCCCGAGCATGGACGAAGGGTTCGACCGGTACCGTCGGATTGCCCCGAAAATAGATGAAAGGCGATGGTGCCCGTCCGGGGTTGGCCCCGGTCTGCTTCCAAAACAAAAGGTCGGTTCAGGCCACTATTGAACGGTTTGGACGTTCTGTGCGCTTCGGCTCTTATACGTAACCTCACCTGGGGTCAGCCCATTGTTCCAAATCGAGCGGCTGGCCTGCGTCCTGCACATTGTCGGAGTTCGCTGACACCCCGCTCCATCGGGATTCAACTCCGCGCTGTAAATAGACCCCCGAACTGTCAGCGCACCGGCCCTGTTTCACCTGAGGGCTATTGTTCCGTTTCAATGGGGCTTCTCGCCGTCCCACGGTCCATGATTGTGGCGCTTGTTGGGGGGGCGCACGTCAAAATACAGTCAAAATCCTCTAAATGCATAGGGTTAGTATTGTATAAATCCCGAAATGCATTAAGGTCGCGGGGGAACAAATACCATATGGCGGGGCAATCAAGACGCTGTATCTGCATAATCGTATAAACGCATAGGATTTTCGCGGGACCAACGCCATGCAGTTAGGGGATTTTGACTGTAGTTGGCGAAAAGCCACAATCGGCGGGAGTGATGTCGCAACGGTATATGATGTGGGCTTACCCTCACATGCTGACCGGTGTCGGTAACGCCATAAGCTCAAAGGCATTCAACATTTCGAACACTCAGTGTGCAAAGTTCAGCGGTGGGTAACAAATGGTAGACACACACAGGTTTCTCTCTGAGATGGTGCCGTGTATCGTGCATTAACAATGCCGAGCGACAACGTGTTCGGACAGTACGTTACCCTTAGGGGGCAGAACTGCCATGGCGTTTGAGAGCTAGAGAGCGCAACTGTCCACTCGCATCAGAAATGCCACCACACCGCATCTTGCTGGAACGGACTGTTGGGCTTCATCTATGTCTGGGTTGTGACTGCTACCGGGAACTTCGAGATAGACAGGCTTGTAGGTTATCGGTGCATCAATAAAATTGCTACGGGTCACCGGTCAAGTCTAAATCTTCACTCTTCTTATCGTAACACCGACCCCGAAGTACATGGATGATACAAACCTATTGATAAAATCACCACGACGCATTCGATAAACAGAGCTCCTCGGGCGCGCAGAGTGTAAGGATACGGCATATCGTGGAAACGTACCCGCAATACCCTTGTATAATACTACGCCTCCAGCACGCTGCGGAGGAGCGTACGAAAGATGTCGCATCCGATAGTTCCTCATTCGAGCGCTTGAGCCGGTGGTCCACGCATACCACCGGTCCGGCGCCGATCCGACCCGCAACCCCCTCTCCATGACCACGAAGACAGGAGTACAAGGCACAGGGTAAGATCGCTTCCAGTGAACGATATCGGGGTACATTGAAACACGACCTAGAAAACTATACTTTGGTTACGGCTCCAACCTCTGGCTAGACCAGATGGCCCGCCGCTGCCCAGAGAGCAAATTCGTCGGATTAGGGGTCCTTCGAGGATGGAAGTGGTTCATCAACAATCGCAGATACGCCAACATCGTCCTATCACCCGAAGACCTCGTATACGGCCTGGTATACAAAATCAGCCCGGGCGATGAGGCCAGCCTGGACCGATCCGAAGGCGTCCCACGGGCATACACAAAGGAATCGATGGAGATCGAGTTACGGTTAGCAGACAACGGAAAAGAGGTTGTCGCACAATGCTTGGTTTATATCGACAAGAGGAGGGTGGAGCAGGGAGAGCCGTGGGAGGAATACGTCCACAGGATGAATATGGGGATCAACGATGCCGCTGCGAAGGGTTTACCAGAGTGGTATATCGAGAAGTACATGCGCGGGTCCATTCCTGCAGAAGGAGGAAAGGAGGCTGTCGAGGCTTTCAAATCTGAGTAGGCTCTTCATCGGGCAGTTACAGGTGCAGAGCCGAAGGAGTGGGAGAGGACGCGTAATTAGACTGGGATGACGATTCTTCCTGAATACAAGTACATGAATGGGTATGCACAAGCTCTAGACTCTGTATCAGCCAGAGGTGTGTGGAACGAGAGGTACGGTTGACTCACAACAAATAGGTGGACGGGGGAGGTGTATCTATCGGCGCCTTTCAAACGAATCTGACCTCTGCGCTCAGGGTTTGGTGAGTGATCCTACGTTGAAAGAGGTTATATAGCGTACCCCAAGCACCACTACGGCCATGTCGAATGCATATTCCCCTGGAGTGAAAAGATGAGAAAGATCGAACGTCGAGATGGCGAGGGCTTGGTACCAATTTCAAGATATGAGGAAAGCATATCTGCTTCGGAGTTAGCAAGGGCATTACACACGGAATAAGATTTCTCACTTCGAACATCTTTGTTCGGAACGGAGGAGAGTTTCGGTCTGTGGGGGTGTTCCGGTCAGATCATCGTATTCCCGCTCGGGTGTGGCTGAGTCCGACGTACGTGAGGCCAGTCGTGCGCTTGATGCCAGCAAGGAGGGTGGCTACTAGCAAAGCGTCGAATCCAAGGTGAACGAGTTTGCCAAGCATGCTGTTGGCTCGATGTCGTGGCGGTATGAGGATGAAGAGAGGTGACGAGGTCGGGACAGGTGGCCACGTTGGCGCGGGCCAAGCGAAGACTCAATGCGGCGCCCACGCGAACTCACGACAAATCTGTTTTACGACTGGGACAAACAAATCTGGTTGACAGCAGTGTCTATCTACCACGACATCGTAGGTGAAGGGTCGCCTGGGTACAATCTAGCTCGAGCACGTTTGAGCTACAGTGTAAATCTGGCGGGCCGGTCACCGGTCTGCGTTGAACTGTCAGGATGAAGCCAACGTTATGGGTATGCAAGCTGTCCATTTGCTCTCTCTTCACCCGAGGAAGTTAAACACAAAGAAGTGTAGGACTATCGAACCGACTACGAAATCCGCGAATGCACTGGAGAACGTGCTCAGAAGAGGAGCTTATCCGATATACGCAAGTAGACGCACCGTTCTGGAGAGACCTCCTTGAAAGTTTCTTTATTCTCCGGGTTCACTTGTGACCGCAGCGATGCGGTGAGGACAAACTGCCCGACGCAACTCGAGAATCTAGGTCGGTCATTAGAAGTAGTTTGATAGAGGGTTTATGCAGTGCTCACCCAGCCAAAAATGCGTTGAAAGGGAAGTTCGTGATGAGGATGCAGTACAGGAACTGCATGATCCCCGAGAGCATGAGGAAGACAAGGAACGAATCGATGAATTTCAGTCTCTTCGGCGTGTTGTCCGAGTAAGCCTTCCACAGAGACTCGATTGCATTGGCAGATGCAGGGGCCTGCTGCCTCGCGACAGTCTTTTGAGGAGCCATTGGCCAGATAACAGTTGAAAGTTGAGAGCTTGCTGGAACTTCGGACGTGGCTGGTGACTAGTGTCACGGTCGCGAGCGTCACGTCACGACATCCCTCTTTCCTTCCGGTGAACTTCTGACGAGACCAATGAGCGGTCTCTCCATTCGCGCAGTTTCGAGGCATTCCAGGAATTTCAGGCTACGGGGCGTCAGGCGGCACCTACACACCCCTAAGCCTCTTCCGTATCCAATTGAGGAAGGTCTCGGAGACTTCCTTCCGCCAGCGGCCCTGAAAACTATCGGAGTCGAGTACCAGGGGGGTCTTCTGGAACGCCTCAGCGAACAGGTGCATGGTGCGTCCAAATACTAATACCGTTATGCCTACCCGTTAGTTTACACCGGTCAACCATTTACAGGCACGGAACTGGCCAACAAGTCGGTCGTGCAAACCATCATTGACACGGCTCCGGACCGTAGCAAAACGCTAGCATTTAATTATGCTAGTCAGGCTCTGAACAACAGTTTCTTCCTTGATACCCTGGTGCGTCAACCGTT
>Ga0307511_10007080_pt1 | contig 11302 bp, 15 predicted proteins | sample 13_EM_MG_FD_200266 | JGI IMG/M metagenome (GOLD analysis project Ga0307511, IMG submission 200266) | Populus trichocarpa ectomycorrhiza microbial communities from riparian zone in the Pacific Northwest, United States - 13_EM | ecosystem: Host-associated > Plants > Roots > Unclassified | place...
CGAGGAGCCCTACCGAGGAGAGTGGAGCCGGATTTTCAGGAGGCGAGGAATTTAGGAATAATGTCTAGCCATGCCGGCCCGTCGCAATGGCAGCGGATGCAGAGTCTTCGCGACAGCAGTAATGATGGCTTTGGTTTCACACAACACCATCACCAGCACCAGCATTCCCAACACCACTATAATAGCTCGTCGCTATCTTCCCGAGCCCGGGCCAATTCCTTCAGTGGCGGCGACGCTGGCGCTCAAATTAATTCAAATTCCACGTCCACCACTGTGGGTCTTGCCGAAGCGGAAAAATCTCAAGAAGACGAGGCGCAAGAAGCGAAAATGCAAGCCTTCCGAGAACGGTTTCAAAGAAGCGAGAAACATATTGATCGATTATTCCGATCGAAAAGACCGTGTTGTCGGAGCGGTTTTGATGAAGGGGATGATGGTGGGGATTTTGGGATGGTGGACTTTGGCGATGACATGGACTCGGATGGGGATGGGATTGGTGCTATACCGGCAAAGCCTGCACTCCCTGCGCCGACGCGACGGATTGTGGAGGATGATTACGATGACGACGATGAAGATGATGAGCCTCCTCCGAAGAAGCAGGCAGTATCTGCAAAGTCCTCCGGGGGGTTATTGGATATACCAAAGGCAATTGTGCCACATCATATCGAGGCAAAGAAGTCCCCAGCAGCTACCCGGGAGAAGCTGGAGGAAGACAGGAAGGCGGCGGAGGAAGCTGCGAAGCGCGCATTATCAAATATGTTTTTTACACTGGAGAACGATAGGGATGCCATGCTCGAGCAGCAGAAGCTTGAAGAGTCCGATCGGCAAGTCAACGCAGAGCATAATAGCCCCGGTGGGGAGGGTGCAGGTGGTGTCCAGGGGAAGTTGAGCTCGGTAAACCTTGGAGCTTCAAGTTTAACATTAAAGCATTTAATCACCAGGATCGATGCCCAGAGGGAGAGGGTCATTTTATCGGACATGGAGCTCAGGTCTTTGATTTCTGAAGTTAGGAAGAACAGGTCAAAGTGGGCTAGTGAAGATAAGATTGGTCAGGAGGAGTTGTATGAGGCTGCGGAGAAGGTCACAATAGAGTTGAGGGCTTATACGGAGCATTCTACGGCGTTCTTGAACAGAGTGAATAAGCGGGAGGTACCGGATTATTTCACTGGTAGGTGGGCACGATGTGAATATATCTCCAAAACTTGGATGCATGAAGCATTTGGTTTTTTCCCGCGGATGGGAGAGACATGGGTTTGCTAACTTCTGTGGTATGCAGTGATTAAAACCCCAATGGACCTTGGTACGGTGTTGAAGAAGTTGAAGCAGTTGGCGTATAAAAGTAAGGCGGAGTTTGTAGCAGATCTGGACTTAATATGGCAGAATTGCTTCACATATAATGGGGACCCGAATCACTATCTGCGGAAACATGCAAAAGCAATGCAGAAAAAGATGCTGGAGATGATACCCTTGATACCTGAAATAACGATACGAGATCGAGCAGAGGTGGAGGCAGAGGAGGCTGGTGCGGCGGAGGTTGATGCTGATGCGGAGAGTGACGATGGTTAGTTTATCTGGTCCACTTGTAGGTTACAATGAACTGACATAATTTATACAGAGCCGATAATGTCGACCCGGGGTAGGAAAGGGCCTGGCACCACCAAGGCTAAGAAAACTCGCGGAACTCCAGCACGAGTAGGCACCCCTGAGGTTAAGCCACTTACTGTAAACCTCCTTCGTGCGGACTCGCAACCCCCAGGAAACGACGCCAGTCAAGCTGGTGGAAGTCAAAACGGCTTTGGCACTCCCGGGCCTGGTACAGGAGGTACTCCTGCCCCAGGCATGACACAAATGGACCTCGACCACGTAGATAAACTCGACGACGACACCGCCGATGCCGAGTACCAAGCGTGGAAAACCATGACCAAAAGGGGCAGGGCTCAAATAACGGTATGGTTTCCTTTTCTAATGCCCGTCCCTCAACCTTGTTAGGAATACTAGTGGCTTATTGCGGAAAATTTGTTCATATTTATAGGGTGAGCGGCACAAGCTTTTTCGCCATGACCGACTCGCTCCGGATGAACCTGCGCTGTTGAGGACGAGGGAGGGAATGGGGAGATACTTGCGGAAGGAGGCGAGGCATTTCCACCAGCATGATGAGGATATGTCGAGTGACTCGCCGAGGGTGGTGGATAAGCTAGTTGAGGAAGGGGGCTCGGATGAAGCGCCCTTAATACCGGATTACTACGAGCCTCTGTCCGCCGTGCCAGAGTTACCCTGGAATGTGGAGTGGAGACCCGGCGAAGAGGTCGACATTATGGGGAACCAGTTACGGTTGGGGAGAAAAGACATCTTCAAAGCCCCCTCCACTGGTCTGGTGAATAAAATGGACGCCAATATGCGGCAAATGCAGGAAACGCGTAAAATCTGCTCGAAAATCAGTGTTATCAAACAGATGCAGACTCAGACTCAGATTTACGCAAATCAATTCTCGAAGTATAATCCGGAACAGTTTGTGGAGAAGGATGTGGATGATTATGTAGTTTCTGAGGATGGGCCGATTTTCGCGGAGACGGTGTGTAGGGCTGCCTTACAGAGGAGCTTGGGGAAGATTTTTTATCACACGGGATTTGAAGAGTTCCAGCCTACAGCGATGGAGGCGGTCACTGATATTGCAGCGGATTACTTCAAGAAGTTGGCCAAGACAGTGATGTTATATAGGGAGTCACCAGCGGGATTCTCGGATCAGGTACGAATCTCCCATCATCAGCCGAATGGTGGGCACAGGGATATTTGCAGAGTTGGATACTGACTTATCAAACCCCGGTAATAGGAGGTCGTACTACATGCCCTGCATGAGAATGGAGTGGATCTGGATGCCGTTGAGTCATACATCCGAGATGACGTCTACCGGCTAGGATCCAAGCTCGACGTGATCCACGAGCGTATGCGGGGCCACCTTGCAGACCTCCTTGTAAGTCTTCTCCCTCCTCGTACCGTTGCAAGTAGAACATGTCTAAAAATTCTCTCTTCTAGCGCCCCGCCTTCCAAGACACCAACGGCGATGGCTCTGCCCTCTTCAACGATGGTTCAGAGCAATTTATCGGCGGCGATTTCGCCGAGGACATTGGCGACGACTTCTTCGGGTTCAAAGAACTCGGGTTGGACAAAGAATTCGGCCTCGATACACTCTCTGTCCCACTACATCTCCTTCAAGTCCGCATTCGTAACCCAGCGGAATCCCAAGCCCATGCTGCAGCGCATGCAGATGGGTATAAACCCCCACCGCCATTCGAGCCACTCACTAAGGAGCTACTTCAACCCCAGATTGGGATTGTCCAAGACTTCTTTTCGGCCAAGTTGCAGGCAGGTGTGGGGCTTAATGAGCAGGGTGCGCTGATTGAGGATGAGGAGTTGCCAATTAAGCAGAGGGCACCGAAACCCAGGTTGCCGCCTAGCGGGAAGATTAGTGTGCCTAGGAAGAGGCCGTTGCAGCAGCAGGGAGGGGGCAGTAAAAAGAAGAAGAAGTTGAATCCTGCGGAGGAGAAGAAGGAGGCAGCAGGGAAGAAGGGAGCGGCGGGAAAGGGAGCGGCAGGGATGGAGAGGACGATGAGTAAGATGAGTGATGTGGATGGGGGAGAAGCGGGGGGGGAGGGTGGGATGATTAGCCCGGAGAGCATGGTTGCTCCGTAGTGGTGAATGGGGCGGAGGGTGCAGCTGCGGGAGGTGGAGAGTGAGGAGCGTAGAATATTGAAGGGTGGAAAATCGCATTTGCTAAGGGATATACTAAGGCCAGACAGTGGAGCTGGAAGTGGAAGGGCTCAGAGGGTATATTCTAACAATGCTACTTGTGTAGAAAGATACATGATACTGGTCTGCTGCGGTTCAATGGGCTGGGGATATCAGATATCAGATGGGTGGAAATAGGGGATTAGTATTAGGGAGGGATGAAAAGATCACGGCTTCTTATATTGCCTCTTTTCTTTATCATATCCTTTTTTCTTCATTTGCCTCTCTGCTGTTGATGATTCTTGTCTACTTCCTCATGTTCGTTCGCGGCTTCACTCCACTTCACTTCACTTCTCTTGACACCTATTTACCTTACTCCCTTTTTTTCTGTTTCATGCGTCATATTTGGGTCGGGTTTTGTCATGACTTTTTTCTCTTTTCATTAATTATATAGGTACTTTACGGGCTTGGTTAGGCTTTTTCTTCTCTTTCATTGCTTAATCCCTACAATTTCTCGACTCGCATTCTTGCCTCCTACCTCCTACCTCCTATCTACCTACTCCTCAAACTTTCGTATATTCTCCATTCCCCATGCTGCTATTGATATACTTTTCTCGTTTCCTTATTTTCTTTTCGTTTGGGAACTTCGTATAGGGTTGGCTTTTCTCTCTCGCAATTATAACCTCCTATGTTGCTCTTCTTTGCGCTTTTCTTTTCTGACTTTGATCATTCATGTCTATGCTTTTTTCCCTGAGAATCTGTGTTTTGTGGTTTTTTTGCGATTTGTGCTTTTATAGCTTTTTTTTATTTTTATGTCTATAAACACGTTTGCAAATGTGATGTACCTAACATTTACGGATTGGTTTTTGCTTTTGTTTTTTGCTTTGCTGGGTTGTGGGGTTGTTGATTGAGATGAATTTGTATCTAAAGATATAGTTAGTTGCAGTCAGTGGATTGTGAGCAATGGAGTTGAAATAAGTTAGGGAGAGATTAGTTATATTTCGCGGGATTTGTGAGAGGGTGAGCTATGAAGTAGGGGTGGGGGGTGAAGCGTGATGAGTGGTGATGGAGCCTAGAACGTTACTTCTTAAGTATATTCAGGGTAAGATAATTCTGCAATAAAGTGCTTCATATCAAAATTCTCATCAAAAGGGTAAAATTGTCCCCAAGGCTGGCTGGCCCACCCACTAGTCATGAAATTTACAATAGTTCTGCTTTTTTTGTGTGATAGGATTTATTCGATAACTAAATATACGTGCTAACTCATTTTCCTTTGTGTTTTATATTAATGCTTTCTGCATGTGCCTTTTTTTTGCTGCGGAGGAAAGCTGGCGGTATTTTGTTTTTTTTATATAAAAAAAAACACTCACCTTCCATAGGGGACGTATGACGGGCCGGTTCCCGGGTGGATCCAAGAGTTGGCAAAAATAGATACAATATATGAAACAAAGGAGATGGGTGTGTGAATATTTCCCACTCTACCAGCCCGGTTCCTTCTCGCTTAATTAGGTAGCCACCATCCCTTCAGTATAGGTAGTAGAAATAGGTTTCCACCACGTCCCAGCCCCTCCATCTTTCCTCCCATATCGGGCGGCCCAAGTCTTCCCACGTTGCGAGTGCCACGATTAGTTCTGCTCGTTGCTGTTGAATTTGTGGGAGCTTTGGAAGGTGTGATATGTGTGTCGTGCTCGACCGGGTGGTCGCAGTGGGAGCATGCTTGGGATTCGCCCTTCCCGATTATTAGGAGCCAACTGTTTAATAGGCCTCCCTGTTTGTGAATTTTTTGGAATGAGTCTATAATCCCTATCCCCCAAGGCTTGGGGCAAGCGTAGTAAGTAACGACGGGAAAGTCCTTGAGTACTCCCTTCAGGGTAATGCCTCGGTGTTCTGTAGTACTCTATTACGAAAGGAGTTCAAGGTATGATTTTTTTTGCTCTGCATCCTGGCACAGGCCAGACTGAAATCTATAGGACTTACCAATCCCCCTATCTAACCCTGAAGCTAAGCCGTTCGAATCTCAGAGCCCAATCTCCCTCCAGTGTCCTTAAGATAAATACTAGGCAAAGGCGGCGCCTATATGCAGCTCAAGACTGGCTCATACCCGTGGGCGTGGGGGCGGAAAGGATACCTTAACCCGATGCCTAAGGTTCTATTGGTGATCATTTACCTAATTGGGGGTAACCCATATATATTGAGCAGAGGCTAGACCCTGGCAAGGCTCATTGGTTAATACTGGTATTATAACGAGTACTTCAAAATTGAAATTGGAAAGACTTAGGATCAGTCGCCTCACTGGGTTAACACTGTAGGCATGGCTCAAAGCTGTAGCCAATTAGCTATATGCCCTCCGAATCACAACAGGTACGAACAGTGTAATAACATAATTTTAAGATGAAGCCCAGTAGCAATAACTGTTACGTTGGTTTTCTGATAGTTTTCTCCAGATCATCATGCCAGTTCCCTTGTCGGGCCCAGGCTCCAGGACCTGAAGAGGGCCAAAGGACTTCGAATGCATAAGAGGCTCTGAAGCAAGGATTAGGGTATATAGTATGGTACGAGCCGTCATATTGACCCTTCAAATCAGGAGCAAAACCCACTCAGTCCCTCGACGCCCCGTATGCTATAATAATGCCCAGTGTCAAAAGTGTTAAAGCCCACACACTCCTTTCCCCCGCCGACGCTGCCCAACAGCAAAAGGACAAACTATCCTTCCCCATCGGCTCTCAATTCGCCATCGAGGCCGACCTTGACCTCGTAGTCCACGGGAAACTCACCCCAACCGGAGACCCCGCAACCCTAATCTACACGACGTATAGGCTCACTGGAGAAACGCCTACCCGCTTATTCACCAAAGCCTTTTCCCAATTCACCTTCCACAGCATCAATCCCACCAACTCATCAGAGCCTAGTCCAGAAGTAATCGGTTTCTTTCCAACCACAGACGAACGGGATATCACAAAAGACATCAAAGGAGCCGAGTACCGTATGCCCATAGGATTCCCCAGTGACTTTTTTCAATTCGGAATAACCCTTTCGTACGGTACAAAAACTACCGTCCGCAAGAGCTGTACCATCCAAGGGTTAAAGAGATCTTCGGGTCGCCATGGAAAAACCACCAAAGATACTGTTTGGTGGGGGGTATTTGAAAACACAGATGCCCCTGGGATACCGGAGAATTTTAGCACTCTGATTTTGTTGACGCGGAAGAATGATGAGCCATTTTTAGCGACCGTTAATGCTTGGGGATATGTAGATGCTGCACAGAGATGGAGAGACAAATGGGACAGCTGGCGGGGAAGAGAAAAAAATGGAAAGCAGGTATATTTTGATCCTAGTGTCGGAGTAACAGGGGGAATTCAGGCGCCGGATGCATTAGAGAGGGATAATCTGAAGGTGTTTTGGGACAGGCTGACGAATGGGGCGAATTGAATGGGAGGGTCACGTTGCTGTGGTAAACAGGAGTATAGAGTCTATTGCCATATTAGCGATTATTGATATCTAAATAGGGAGTCCTAGTGTTATTAGCATAAGTATATATATCTAGATCTCACTATACCTAACTATCTCCCCTTTCCAATGAGGCCTATACAAGTTCACAAGTTCTAGGTGGGAAGTAAAAAATGCTTTCGTAGGCCGCCCAGTAAACTTTAGTTTGATTGATGTCTCCGCCCTAACGCATATGGGGGGGCTCCTTCCTGCCCCCGGGTATCGGATAAAACTAGAGATTGGTAGTGTACTTCCAAGCCCCTCTAGATGCTTAAACCGCTCTGTTAGATAGTGGAGGTGAGATTCCTCATGGTTTCGGTTATATAGGTATGTCTCATGTCAAGGTAAAAAGTATCGATATCATAGACGGTAGAAGTAGTATGAACTGGGCCCAGCGTTTTTCCACGAGGACAGGGGGTACTAGAGGTGAGTGACATTGATATCTATGCTGGTACCAGCCAGAATATTCGGTATCACCAAACAAGTAGCCATTGCATGAAAGCCTGAAGCTGTTCCTAGCTATGGTTTGGTTTGTGGAACCATACAAGTGCTTAACACAGAATTATATGCTTAACACAGAATTATATATTATTGTTACCTCTCAAATTACTTTGTTTTAGTGCCGTTATTACTCTTGTACATATAGTGTGGGAGGGGACGATTAACTGTCCTCTCCCTTGAAACCTCTCGATCCTCATGGTCCGCAACTAGATTATATAGGAGTAATGAATACAATCAATCAATCAACCTCTCCAAGTCAGGTTACCCTCAAGCCAGAACGAGACTAAGGTAAGTGTGGTAGCGAACCAGACCGCCGGAAGCGGCCGAAGAACCCATGCCCCACTCAAGATCTCAAGAATCTCCGGCTAAGCTTCAGGAATCACCAACTTCTTCAGCTTTTGAAAACATCACCGGAGCAACTGAAGATACACCTGCGAACCAAATCTACCGCAAAAAAAGATGGAGAGCTCTACGGCAGTTATCATGGAAAAGGCACTGAAATGGCTGGCGACGGACAAGGTACTTGATTGCGCCCAACGAATATTCATTTCAGGTCACTAACCTACGTCTTGTCTAGAATCCAGTTACCCATGCAGAGATTCAGAGGCTTACTGATGCCCACAACTTTGATGAGTTGAAGAAGAGGTTGGATGAAAGTACGTCGCTCGGCATACGCATCGTGAGCGATAGCAATATGTATTAACACGGGCAGGAATCGTCTTCGGGACTGCTGGTATGACTTGCTACCAACCTTTATCAATATCCTATACGACCCCTTCTAACCCCCACCAGGCCTCCGTGCGCGAATGCAAGCTGGCTTCAGCTACATGAACGATGTGACGGTGATACAGACATCTCAGGTATGTTCCAATCCCCGGTATTCATGGAGCACTGTCCTGACGAGCCCATACTATGTGATATAAACAGGGACTTGGGGCATATGTTATTGAGCAGTTCGGTCAAAGCGCAGCTTCTGAGCGTGGTATAGTGGTTGGTCATGATCACAGGCACAATTCTGCCCGCTTCGCACGACTCACAGCAGCAGCATTCCTCACACAAGGGATTAAGGTACATTTTTACGATGAACTGTCCCATACGCCACTGGTACCTTTTGGAATTAAGCATTTTGGAGCGTTGGCTGGGGTTATGATTACTGCTTCACATGTATGTGCAGCCCAACTCCATGTCAACAAGGAAACCTACTAATACAGTATTGGGGGCTCAGAATCCAGCTATGGATAACGGTATGGTAAACTCGAATACCCATAATATGTATCGAGATGTATAGCTGACCACAATTGTTAGTGGTATAGGATATAAAGTGCATGTATCCCTATTTGTGATTTTTATTCACTTCTACTAACCTCCACTGTTTTTAGTTACTGGGAAAACGCATGCGCAATTATCCCACCCCATGATAAAGCAATCTACAACATCATTGAACAGCACCTCGAGCCCAAATGTTGGGATTTTCTTCTCGTAGACGACCATCCTTTGGCCGTCAAGAGCCTACCAGAGGTACGAGAGGCTTACTTTGCTGCTATAAAACAAGAAACCGCCATTCCCCTCCCACCACCAGGTTTCAAATTTGTATATACACCTATGCACGGAGTTGGACTCTTTGCTATGAAGGAGGCCGTGGATGATTTAGGACTATTAGAAAGTATAGTTGTCATCGAGGAACAAGTGAGTCCATTCCCCACCTACTACTTTACTACATGGTTCATACTCCTAACCTCTAACACACATACTCCACAGGCCCTACCCAACCCCGACTTCCCCACCGTAAGCTTCCCCAACCCGGAAGAAAAAGGTGCCCTAGACCTTGCCATCGCCAGCGCCGGCGCCGAACTCATCCCCCTTGTCACCGCCTCCGACCCCGACGCCGACCGCTTCGCCGCCGCCATCCTCAATTCCGACGTCGTAGACCCCAATCCCACATACATCACCTTAACGGGAAACCAACTCGGCATCCTCTTCGCCGCATACATTCTCGAGACATACGAAGGCGACAGATCAAGCATGGCTATGCTAGCCTCAACAGTTTCCTCCCAAATGCTCGGGTACATGGCGAAAGCAGAGGGCTTCATTTTTGAAGAAACTCTCACTGGGTTCAAGTGGCTAGGGAATGCCGCTTTGCAGTTGAGAGAGAAGGGGATAGACGCACTCTATGCCTTCGAAGAAGCAATTGGGTATATGTTCACCAATATCGTCCCCGACAAAGACGGTATCGCCGCCGCTTCCGTCTTTTTATGCGCATCAATCCACTGGGCGAACAAAGAGCACCTTACACCATTGCAGAAGCTAGAACAGCTTTACAAGAAATACGGGTACTTTGAGAGCCATAATTCATACTTCATCTCACCCTCGCCAGCAAAAACCAGAGAAGTGTTTGAGAGGATTAGGGACCTGAAGAGAGAAGACGAGAAATTTCCGAAATATCTAGGGGAGAGGTTGGTTCTACGATGGAGGGATCTGACTACGGGGTATGACTCTGGTACACCGGATAATGTCCCGACTTTACCTGTTGACAAGAGCTCGGATATGATCACGTGCTGGTTGGAGGGTGAAGTTAGGTTTAGTGTTAGGGGGAGTGGAACGGAGCCAAAAATTAAGGGTATGCAACCCGAATTCTCCAGATGATGGATGTATAGGTCTAACATGTGTAATAGTGTATATTGAGTGTAAAGCCGATACCCGTGAGGTTGCTAAGAAGGGGGTAGACGAGGTTGCGGCGGATCTGGAGAATGAATGGTTCAAGCCGTTCGAGACGGGGTCGAAGAAGCCACAATAGTTGCATTCTTGATCAACGTTGCTATATAATTACCATATACATCCACGGTTTTGCGTAATATATCAATGATATTTATATTATTCGTAACTGTTATATCCCTATTCAAAAAGAAAGAAAGAAAGAAACACCCTAACGCCTAGGGCCCCAATCCATAAACAAGTCTAGAGAACAGATGGAATAGAAGCACACTAGCACAAGTCTACTCCGACCTCCGTTTTCTCTTCTTGTCCTTCTCGTGGATAAACTCCACCGCCGCCTTAGCCTTCTCCAACTTATGCGCCGTAGTAGGTAACCCCTTTGCCAACTCCGCCATCACAGCCATACTCCTCTCCCAATCCTTCACTATCTCTTTATGTCTTTCCTCCCGCCCACCCAACTCCACCACCACCACCTCCTCCTCCTTGCCCACCACAGCCGCAGTAGTCTCCACCCCCTCCATCGCATCCACCCCCACCCCATTCTCATCCGATTTAGGCTGTAGTAGTAGTAGCACGTCAGGCGGTAGAACCTCCGGCAGGCCCCTAGCTTTCCTCACCTCCTCCCCTTCTTTTGCAATCTGCTCAAGCAGCTTCAAATCCTTGTCAACCTCATGATTGAGCGCCCTCTCATACCGCCGCAGCGCGCGGTCAGGCATGGCTCGCCGCTGCTGCGAGACTTTGAGTGTGGAGGTTTCAATGTCGGTGTAGAGGGATTGCAGCCGCGCGTGTAGCGTGCGGTCGTATGGCTCGAATTCTGTGATTTGGGGTTTAGTAATGGTTTAGATACTGATTATAGCGGAGCACACACGCCCGGGGGGGG
>Ga0307511_10007082_pt1 | contig 11300 bp, 11 predicted proteins | sample 13_EM_MG_FD_200266 | JGI IMG/M metagenome (GOLD analysis project Ga0307511, IMG submission 200266) | Populus trichocarpa ectomycorrhiza microbial communities from riparian zone in the Pacific Northwest, United States - 13_EM | ecosystem: Host-associated > Plants > Roots > Unclassified | place...
CTTCTTTTTTTTCCTTTTTTGAGATTTTGATGATTACCTGTTGAGAGATGGCATCATGGGCAACCTTGAAATCTTTGTAAAGGAGATAGAGCCCTGCAAATGATGCTGTTGCTGCTCCTGCAAAGAATGAAGCCAATCTCACTCTCAATACGTAACCCATTTTTTCTCCCTCTTTTTTTTCCCTTCGTTTTTCTCTCTTCGATTCTAAAATGGTGTCAGCTGTGAAGCCCTTTTCTTTGTCCTATACGACGAACGTATTTTCATTTTTGGGTTTTATTTTATTTTTTTCTTAATTTTTGTATTTGTATATATTATTTTTGAAGAAACCTCGATTTAGCTCTCATATATTATACATTATCAATTCAGTCCTAAAACTTTTGATCTTTTAATTCTACCCCATTTGTGTTTAGATAATACCACCTCTTCATCCATCTAAGCGAAGCTTAGCCAAAAAAAACAAAAATTGATTTCTGGCTAAGATCTCCCTTTAAGGCTTATTATAACTTGTTTTAGAGCATTACATGAAAGCAATTGATGAGCATTTAAAGATTTTGGATAAACTTGATAGGGTTAAAAACATTAGGAGTTAATTAATAATAAAGCAATATGTTAGGACTAAATCCAAGTTTTTCTATTATTATTATTATTATTATTATTATTTGGTTTCAAAGGGTACGGTCATGCATTAATGCACATAAGCTTTAACCATAGTTTTAAACATGGCATTGGAAACAAAGACAGCATTTGCAGCATGTTTGGCTGAAAATGAGGTGATTGGAATTATATTTTTGAGATCGTTAGAACAGTGTGTGAACTGGGAGCTATGAGCTTTTATAGTTTTGCTTTCAGTCCTTGGTTCATCAGCTTCATCTAGCTTTTGTTTGACATTTTCTATTCATTTCCTTTTTCTTTAGCTATTGGAAATGGAACAGAGCATCACTGTTCAATCTCTTTCTTCGCTTACTAATATCTGTCAGATTAGTGTCATTTGAAAAGCTTCTTGCCATTCTTTCTCTTCCCTTGTTGAGAAAGAGCCGGAAATTATGCTAGCTCTTATTCTGCAACTCTGTAGTTCCTCTACACAGGCACTTGTATTCACATCTGTTCATGTAAATTTGCCAGTGATTCAGGTATCAAGCCCAGTTACAGCAGAACCTGATGTACCTAGCAAGAATTGCTGATGCACAACCACAAGGAACCACAATGCCTTCTCAAGTAATTTGCTGAATAATACCTGAACACTTTATCTTTTTTACTTTGTTTTTCCTGGGTCAAAAAAACATTCGACTTCAGAGAACCTGCTGTTGAATTGGAATGTCTCCTGTTTTAAAAAAATACTGTAGATTCCCCTGCAGCAGCAGCAGCAGCCTGCATTAAAGCAAGAGCAGTACATGTAGCCATCTCAAGTTGCTATGCCTCAACAACCAATGTTCTTCAATCAGAAGCTCCCTTTCCAAATGAATGATCAGCAGGAGCAACAGCTGCCTCCACATCTCCAACAGCAACATTTCCTCCAAGGACAAATGAGAATGAGACCGAGTGCCACTGACGGAGATTCTGATGCATGAAACCAGCTGGTGCTCATTGCCTTGAATGTTTATAGTTTAAGGACTTCATGGAGAACTAGTACAACTACACCCATCTAACTTCATTTTCTTTTATGCAAGCTGTCTAGTTAATATCTCTTGTGAGCATGATTAAGTACCTTTGTCTTTTACTTTCATGGATGCTTGGAGATTTTCAGGTAAATCTGCAGAGGTGAAACCCAAAATGCTTATTTTATTTTATTTTATTTTATTTTGCATTGAATGGAAAGCTTCCAGTGAAAGGCAGCTTCTTACAAGTTAGAACATGCAGGCATTGTTTGGTCCAAAACGGTGCCATCACAAATCAAGCAAATGCAGCAGTCACTACCAATTCTTGTCATAGGCTGTGATTCAAAAGGTGCTAATACTACATAAAATAAGAATTTTTAAATCCCATTCAAACAATGTCAAGCTTCAGAGAAACAATCAGTATGACCATGGCCACTCTGGTGCATATTGTTTAAATGGAACTTGGATGATATCCATATAATTGCAGACTGAAAATTGGGTTTCCCTTTGAAGGTGAAGACAGAGGACTGTTTTAGTGTGGAGATGAACTTTGATCAATTATTTTTACTCTTCATGTGTTTTAAGATGGGGATGTGTAATTGTAGACTACTTCTCAGCAATTGTCAGTCCTCGATACCTTACATCAATTCCAGATACTAGGGCGAACTTGACAAGGAGACAGTGAAGATTTAGGTTGCAAACTTTATATTTATAGAGTGGTAAGATACTAACAATTTTGAACAATTTCACGGTATATATTTCTTAATTTTAAAGTTAGTATTCGAGAGAATTTATTTTCTTGAATATACTGGAAAGATATATCAAATATACCAAAAAGATACAAGTATATATCCTTAAAATCATTTGTAAACAATATTACTATCAAATGATACCCTTTATATATATATAAAGCATAACCTATGGAAAGCCTCAGTATCAAAAAGGAATAAAAATTACTGTAATATATATTCGGAATTAGAAGGAAAAAAATGTTCCACTCATAAAATTAGAAAATATATGCTTTTATAGGAAAATATATTTATTATAATTTTAAAATTAAATTAAATTATACCCTTTGCGTGTGATTTTGCCACTTATTTCTGGATTGAGGGGGTACCAGACAGCCACTACTGTAGATTCCAGCCGAAGAGCTTGGTCCCCAACGAGTACATACTTCACATCCTGAAGATTTCACCTGAGCAATCTTTACATTATCGATTACAATCAAGAGATCAAAGTAGCTCTCACACACAAAGGGTATATCTGAACAATGCATGAACAGCACTGACAATAACATTCAGCATCAAAAGTTTTTTTTTTTGTTTTTTTTTTTGAAGCATTCATTTGCTGCTGAAATAATGCCTTGATTAAAAATCTTGCCAAGCAAAGAAATTAAAAGGGGAACTAAGAGGTGCAAGGATGACCAACTTGGAAAAAATTCACAAAGACAAGGGACTGACAAAGGAAGTATAGGCTATCAAATGCACAGATGCAATTGTGTGCATGAATATCAATGCAGAAAGTTGAATGTGTTATCTTTGGTATCATAAACACACATAAAAGAGAGAGCAGTTTTTCCAAAAGCATAAGATTAAAAGGGATTTTAAAAAAAATCAGCCAAGTCCATGGTGGATTCTACAAGAAGCAAAAGATGGCTGGCAGTTACAGCAAGATCACCATTCTACTGCAGATCACTCCCATATATGCCCGATCTGCACACCAATTAACTCCATAAGTTCATTTATACATTGATCACTGCCTCCTGCAAAAACAAATTAAAATTGATTACTTATCAATGGCAAATCACACAAATCAAAGACAAGAAATCATGGTCAACTAAACCAAGAACTGGCATAAAATGCAAATGCTCCTCTAAAATAATCATTATTATTACCATACTATCTTCTAGAAGTTAATGCAGCCCCGGTTGTCCTGAAAACATTCAGTCAAATAAAACTCAATGAGCCCTTAACCACTGGTACAGATTAACACATTATCCAACATATATAACAAAGTCTGCAATATTTAGTGGGATTTAAACCATACCTGCTCTGCTGTTTTCCAGAATAAATTGAGTTAGTTGTCCCATGAATTGAGCCCTTGCTTTGAGTGCTGCTTACGCCTGATCTATCAAAATCTTGCCTATTTAGCTCGTGAGAATCTTTCGATATGCTCAAAATTTTAACATTGGAGATGCCTTTAGCAACCCCAAAATTAACACCATTTGAAGATTTGGATTCAATTGACGGAGCCTTCTTAAGTCGATGAGATTGTGCCATGGGAGTAACTGCCACAGAAGGCAAAAATGACGAGTAAGGAGATGCTGCTGCTGCAGCAGCAGCAGCAACTTTAGCAACAGCTGCTGTAGCAGCTATCATTTCTTGAGCTCCTTCCCGAAGCTGGATATAGTCACCCTCAATCAAAAACAACTGAAATCACAACTTAAAGGCTCAGATATAGTGATACAGTCTATGCATGCAAAGATGTAAATTAGGATCCCAAAAACTCACTTCTGGGTGACCACCCACAAAGTCATCTAGCTTTCCATATTTTCTCTTGTAATCGTGCCAATGCAAAGGAGAAAGCATCTTGCCAAGTCTATTTGGTAGCTGTTATTGACACAATGATAATTATCATTGCTTCTGAATGGTTTTAAAATGTGCTAAGATGAGAAGAAAAGAATTTTTTACACTACTGACCGTTGAATTGATCCGAATTCTACCACCAGCTGGAATAGTGCGAACTATGCAAGCCAAGAGAGATCGCTCATCAAGGAGAGGAGTGTCTGAAGTTTTTCCTCCGGTGACCACAGTTGTCTGGTCAGATGAGATAAATGCTTTAGATGATACAGCACCAGTGCCATTGTTGATTGTGGTTTCACTGACATTAACTGAATGCACAGATGTTTCAGAGAGTGATGCACTGGCAGCAGAACTCGCCTGCTCTTCTGTCAAAGCTTGGCCCTCTAGCCCCTGGTTATTGAAGTTCAAAACATTTTGATCCTACACCAGTTCAAATTTAACTGATTTTAGTCCCTGCCCTAATTGCCAGCTGCTTCTAATGGAGTTAAAAAGACGTTAACCAATGGCACCAGAAAAGCAGAGGAACTTTGAGCAAAAATAAGCACAGACCTTCATTTCAATAGTCTGTTCAAGAGTATTCAATCTCAGGGCATCACTAAATTGGGAAGAAATCTCTTGCAGGCTCTGCTCAGGTTGAGGAGTGACCAAGTAACTTCTATCAATCGACTCCAGAACCTGCAGGAGGTTAATTTTTTTGCGAATCCAGTCAATAACCATCATGAAACATGTTCATTACCACGGGTGGTGCAACAGCTTAACATGCATAACCTGTGATTCCCCTGTGGATGATAAGATTACAGGATCAGGCTCTGCTCCTTGACTGATATGAACATCTAGATAGTCTGGATGGAAGTTGTGGCCGTTAACAGGCCTTTCATAGTCATACTTTACATCTGACCTCATAGGATCATGATCAGTTTGAGATGATGCAAGTTGATTCTGTGTAGATAATTGTGCACTCTCTGTTACAGCCTGAAGAAGATTAAAAAAAAACCAAAAAGAATACAAATTGTTATCATGGACAGCTAGGTTAGAAAATATGTTTTTTATTAATACCAGATAGAAATAAGCACACTTCATATTTACAACGATATGCAACTACAATGAGGACAGAAGAAGTTTACATTTTGATAGTTACCTGTTGATTCTGCCACTGTGGGAGAGATGACATTGCTGGTATTGAGTGAAAATGCCCAGCATGAGATTGGGGAGCATGTGATGTCATAGAATGGTGAACCCCCTGTTGATGCAGAATGAATGGGTGGAGTGCAGCCACCTGCCCAGGTGGAAGGTAGGTTGGCATCCCGAGTAAGGACGTTGGAGCCATTGGAACACCAGCGGCATGGCTGGTCTATTGATCAACAGAACAGAATATTGGAAGTCATGGATACAGGATTTGAACAGTTAATTTTCCTTCCTACTAAAAAGTATGTTTCAATCACGTACTGCATTACAGAAAAAAATTAGTTTTCTAGGGACAAACACTTGGAAACCCCTATAAAATATTCTATCTGTATGGCCCATGGTTTTATTTTGTCCTGTCAATTTGTAATTAATAATCTCATCATACTAGATCTTTTTTATGGTATGAATCCTTTTGATTGCTCTTATCACAATAGGTATGACCTCGGATCTCAACTCCAGGGGTATAGTATGGAACCAGCTACCTGAAAGGAATGAAAGACTCAAAACTAAGCTAGAATAATGGAGGCAACAGTGTGAGGGGAACAGGGAATATGATGTCACAAAATGTGGCATATACTGAATTGCAGCTGACCAGCAATGCCGTAGAATAGAAGAGATGTCGTCTTTACAGTTCGCATTGATAACTTGGAAATGAACAGGATGGTATATATTAAGATTAATGGGAGAAAAAAAAACATAGTGACAAGGAATCCTACCTGATTTGGTACATTTACAGTTGACGCAAAAGACAGGGCATTATCTGCATTCCCATTTTGCAATGCTCCATTATTAGCATTGGAGGCAGTAGTTCCATTTACGTCTAGTTGCCTTCCATTGTTCTGGCTAAAGCTTGACACATCCTTTGGGTTTGATTGAGATAGGTGCGACTCATCTGTGTAAGATCCACTCCTTCCTCTGGCATCAGCTAGCTCCAACTGAAGTTGTTGTATGGTATGCATATGAATTCTCTCCATCTCTGCAAACTGATATCAGTAACCAGGAGAGAGGGACAAAATAGTCAATCCAAGATCTTAACCTTGGTGGATGGTAAAATGTTCTGTGATAAGTAGTAAACAAACAAAAACAGGCCAAGGAATGAAAGCTATAATAAAATTTCAATATTGTAATGTAGAAATTGGTTACTCAGTTGAATAAATACAAGAAAATATCATACAGACAGAGATACAAGTGTACAAATGCATACAAGCAAACACAAGCGCTCGCATGCACACACCTCAAGCCCAAGTAATATAAACCAAGGTCCAAAAAGAAGTGCAAAGGATGAAAACAGCAAGTGACCTGTCTTTGACAACCAAGCCAAAGCTGATTGTACTGTTCTGTGCGTTCTCTCAATTCAGCTTGTAAGGAATGGTTGGCATTAGATTGCAAGGCATCCATCTCCTGAACACGTGCAATCCAAACTTTCAATTGTTCATCCTTCAAATAAATGGTCTCCTGATCAGCCCTATGCTGAAAGATAAAGATCAATATTAGACTCCCTACAAAACACATGTTTTACAAATTCTTTTTCGCTCCTGCTTTCAAGTGGTAACATGACAATGTTACTTTTTGTTTTACAAATTCTTGTTTGACAATCTTATAACGAAAACTTTCATTTTCAATAAACAACACCTGGTCAGAACCAGAAGAACAGATCAGCACTGAATAGATGAACAGACCTGTTCCTGCAACTCCAGAATCTGCCTTTCCTTGTCTTGAATATGTTCTTGTAGGTCGCGCAATTGCTGTATATGCTGTGCTCTTTCAGCTTCAGAATGATCACGCTCTCTTCTGCATAAAGGAATAGACCATCTAAATTAGTCCATCCAGACTTAAATAACCCAGCCTAACCTTAAAGACAAATGGAAAAAAACTAATACATAGATAAACCTCAACATATTTAAAAACGGTCATCAGGACCTAAATGTATGATAGTTCTATGAATTTTTCATGTGCACATCTTATAGAAACCTTGCATGAGATTAGAATGTTGTTGCTATCATCAAACTAAGGTTTAAAGGCATGAACCAGTGTCAAAACAATGAACACATGCCTGAATGTAGCCAGTTCTTTATTTTGTTCTCTGAGAAGGTCCTCTTTAGCCCAGGCCTGCAAAAAAATGAGACAAGAGACAGCACATAATGCATGGCTTGCCACAAATACTTTGTTCAAAAGTACAGCACAGAGATGAACAAACCGCTTCATTATCTAATTTAATAGCATGCAGTTCCCTGTCTTTTTCTTCCATTCTCCTGTCCAAGTCATGTATGGTCTGTCCCCTTTCATGCAGTTGTTCCTGCACAACAAAGTAAGCTTGCATTTAAGATGGAAGTCGCAGAAATGAGAAATTGTCACTATGCATTGTGTCTAAAAACAGATATATGGGTTAAAGTTAAGACATGCAACAAAATTCATGGATCTGATCTTAAGGATTTCAGGTGATATCACTGTAATTGCAACACACAAATAGCTTTCTTTCATGACACGAAATTGTACCTGATCAAATATACACAGTAGCAATTTTACAACTTCTATCACAACTAGCATAAATTTTTTTAATGCAATTACAGATTATGACAATTTACATAGAGGGAGAAGAAAGCAGAGACCCCACAGAAAAAAAAAATCCAAACCTGAAGCTTTGCGGCAGCATCTTCATGTTCTTGGATTTGAGCATGGAATCGGTTCTGCATTTCCATAATCTCAGACCTCGCAATCACTTGAGCTCTGAGCTCAGTCTCCAGCTGTTGCAACTCTTCTCTTTGTCTAGCCATGCTGTGAATTCGCTGCTGCAAAATGTCATCATCTAAACCCTCATCCACTGTGATCGAACAAAAGTCCACATCAGCAGGCCCTCTTCCATGCTGCACCTTGATAAACATCAAACCAAGTTAACTTTAAGTGGTACTTTAACCAAATGTCCAGCCCAGAAATCACAATATTTACCTCATATATTGTTCTCTCATCTGATTGCCCCAGCTTTGACTGTTCCAAGTTCTGTGATCAACAACTCCCACACTTAGTGACCAAAAACATCTAATACCCATATTTTTTTAAGAAATACTGAAAAATCTAATACCCACATTGGTTGCCTAGTATATACTGAAAAACTCGAGAAAAAAGTTGCTTTGATTTGCATTTAAATGTCCATGTACAAACACAACACAAAAACATTTAAACGAAAACAGAAACGAATTATCAGCTTTGTTCAATCTCCCACCAAAGGAAACCGAGCATTACACAGCACGGGTGTGGCCTATATATTTTACATGTCCCTAGATAAGTAAATTTTAACACACGCAAGCAAGAAATGAACCCTAATTCCCTGTTTGGCACGTCAAAAACATGATAAGAAAAAAATACCACATCATTTCCATAAAACCCAACCAAATAACAAAAACCCAAAACATAAAACCATTTTTTTCTCTTTTTCCCTCACATTTTCCCATCAACCAAAAAAGCAATCACTCAATACCTCATCTCCACCACCACCATTCCGATGCTGCTGCTCCGTAACCGCTCGCCACTCCTTCCTCGACAACGAACCACCTCGTGAGGCTGCCGCTACTCCGGCCGTCGCCTCCATTTACTCAACAAATCACCGATACCTCTCCAATTCGTGCACGAAACCCAACAACGAAAAACCCCTAATTTCAAAAAATAATTAAAAAAAACCTAGAATTACAAAATTTTGTAAAAGAGGAATTTAAATGAGAGAGAAGAACAAGAAATTGCCTTGAGTGAAAAAAACAAATTGAGTAGTGGTCTAAGTGAAAAAAGTAGGATTTGGGAATTATTTTTTTTAGGGTTTTGAGAGGGCTTGGAGTGTCAGTAGTGAACAAGTGACGGGGAGAGAGAGGAGGGGGGGTTGATGGGAAACGAGGGGCACTCCCGCCATTTATAGGACAAAAAGAGACGAAACGTTTTTGGGTTTTATTACCATTTGGTCTTTTTGGTCAGGTTGAGTCCTTTTTGATGTTTTTTTCGTGTGTTTGTTTGGTAAGAAAATGGGTTGTTAAGGTGAGAAAATGGGATGAAATTAAATTTTAGGTGAGAAAATGGAAAGGAGTGGGTGGATTAATTAGTTAATTGTTGTTTTAGTTATTCTAATCCTGAATGGAGATTGGGAGAAAGCCCAAGTGTTTATGAGCACTAAACCCATGGCTGCAACAGCTCACAATTTAGCCCATTAATGCATTGATGAAGAGGACCAAGCTTAAGCCCATTAAGTACTAGTGTTCAGAGCAGCACATCAAACCCAGCCCAAAACATAAGCCCAAATCTATTTATGGTTGATTTTATTAAAACCATATGATTGATAATTGGTATAGTTAATAAAATAAATTGCATTACATGTTACATGTGTGATAATTAATTTTAAATTAAATAATTAATAAAACGAAATATTAGAGAGAAAAAAAAACCTAAATGTGATGGTTGATATATATATATATATATATATATATAAAAACCATATGATTGATGTTTGGTATAATATATTAGAGCACATTGATTCCTTTCAATAATATATTGTTAACAACATACATGGTCGGTGGGTCCGACTCTTCCTGCGTGGTGGCAATGCATTATTTTGTTTCCTTGGACAGCAAGCTTTCTCGGAGAAAATCAGGGTGGATGTTATTTTTCATAACTTTTGTGAGGGTATTGGTAAGTGTGGTAATAATTGTATTTTAATATGTTTTTTTTATAAAAAAAAATATTAAAATAATATATTTATTATTATTATTATTATTTAAAATTTATTTTTAATATAGCACATCAAAATAATCTAAAAATATATAAAAAAATTAATTTTAAATAAAAAAAATTAAATTTTGTTCATCTCTGTCTGAGCCACACTCTCAAAGAGGGGCTAAGTTAATGAAATTGATGGTCATTGCTGCTATTAATAATTTTTGTGATTTAAATGATTTTTTACTCAAAAAAATATTAAATTAATATTTTTTAAATATTTTCAATGGTTTGATGTAGTAATATAGAAATATAAAAATAAATATTATTTTGATATATTTTTAATTAAAAAATATTTTTTAAAACATGCCATGTACCGTATTAATTCCCAAACACACAAGTATAAGCAATAGTGGCTTAGAAGAAAAAAACATTAAGCTAATTAATTATATACAGTTGTCGGGCATGATTTTGGTTCGTGATTTCCTTTTTCTTTTTCCTAAAGTTAGTGTTTTTTTTTAATTAAAAAATATATTAAAAGATTATCACGTGTAATTTTTATTTTTTTTACTAGAGTTAAATTGTTTCTTCACGATCTTGAGTTACACAAAGACGTGTCTTCACTTTATATGTATTTGTTAATGTAATATAAAGAATTTTTTAATTAAAAACATATCAAAATAATTTTTTTATTTTTAATATTAATATATTAAAATTATATATATATAAATTATTATTTGATATTTTTTTAAACAAATAATAATATAAAAAACATTTTAGAAAATAAGCTCAACTATAAAAACAAACACTACCGAATTCATCCATAAATTTCATTTTATCATTTCCAAAATTGAACACCAACGTCAAAATATAAATTCCAAGTCTTAACTGCTAGAAAACTAACCTAATATTGAGGATGTCGTCACTTAAATTCTAACAACTTACAAGTAATTGCTGTCCTTACTACATAGATTTTTCTATTTCTTGAACAACAATAGGCAACATGTTTGTTATCCTTTTTGTGTAAAGTAATTAAGAAATTAATTTTCATTAGAAAAAATAAAATCAAAACTCAATTATCATTATCGCGAGAGTAAAATATTATTCCGTTCTAAATTTTTGTTCAAGGATCCGTTTATTTTATGAAAAGTAATTTTTTTAAAATCACTTTATAAACTTTTATACGTTTGTTTGTCATTAAAAAAGTTAATTAACGAAAAATATTTTTCAATTAAAAAGAAATTTG
>Ga0307511_10007083_pt1 | contig 11300 bp, 8 predicted proteins | sample 13_EM_MG_FD_200266 | JGI IMG/M metagenome (GOLD analysis project Ga0307511, IMG submission 200266) | Populus trichocarpa ectomycorrhiza microbial communities from riparian zone in the Pacific Northwest, United States - 13_EM | ecosystem: Host-associated > Plants > Roots > Unclassified | place...
ACAGCTACCTCGTTCACAACTTGCACAACCTGCACCACCCTCCCCACTGGACAAACCTCACCCCCTTCCCACTCTGCACGCTTGTCACATATTGAGCCCCCTTCACCCGCTATAGGTCCATCACAAACGGGATCCCCTTCACCCACTACAGGAACATCATCAACATCACCCTGATGACCACTAAGGTTTCCTACCTTTACTCACTTCGCCTGCTTCGCCAACTCTGCCCTCGTCCGCGACTACCACCGCGGCCAGCACCTCCGTGGCCCCATCTCCCCACAAGAACGGTGCTACCGAGTTCAGGGTAACTCTATTGCACAGTCACCCCTTTCGCCAACTTCGCCCCTTCACCCTGCAGGGCCGTCACTGGCTTTACCCCCTTCCCCCGCTTCAGGTACTTTACCAACTTCGCCCGCTTTCCCTGCTGCATGTGCCCCACAAACGTCACCACCTACACTGAGTTCACCTCCTGTGCCAATCCCACCCCCGCCCGCAACAGCTACGGCAGCTACCACCTCCCTGCGCCCATCGCTAACCCCAAAAACGGTGCTACCGCGTCCATCGTAACTCCATGGCCCAGTCAACACCTGCACCAATTTCACCCCCTTCACCCACTTCACTCGTTTCGCCCCCTTCACCTCCTGCAGTTCCATCACCTACGAGGAGATTGTGCGAATCAGACAGATATAGGGGGTGAACGGCAATATTCTTCAAAGGTTACCTGGGCTATAACATGAACTACCCTATATGTTTAATAGCATATAAAAGATATAATAGACATTATTTAACTATTAAGAATATATTTATATACTCTTAAGCTCATTCAATACTTCCCTTTTACGTCTAATATACGTGGAATTATTCTAACTTATTCTTTACTCTACTTAAACTATTGCAACCTTATATCCGCATGCATAGTATACCATATACTCTCATTACTTAAATCTATCTATTCATTCTATTCATTCTATTTACCCATTTACCTCTACGTACTTCTTCTCCCGAGTTTTACCATCTCTGCTATAATCAATCTCATGGGAATAAATACTCTTATCTTATTCCAGCTCATGAGTTCAGTTTTACTTCAGTTACCCTGGATTCGGATCAGTTCCCTTGAACTCTGATAAGTTGCCCTTCTCTCTCTCTCTACCCCCATTTCTTCTTCTCTTTGCCTTTCTTCTTTTTTCTAGCTTGCCCCCACCCACCCCCATCCCAATGCCTCTCCCTAGCTTCTCCTCGGTTCCTCCTCATATTTGGGCAACTTTGAAAAGGGCCCCCACCACTGCCTATTAATCGGGCCTCGTGAGGAGGCTTGGGACCGCGAAACTCCGATCCACCCCACCACCCACCTCTCCCCCTTATCCCCTTACTTCTTGTGCTATAACATTAAGCAAAATAGTGAGTCCAAATTGGAATAAGAGCAATTAGACTTGGATCACACTCAGTATCCTCTCCAATCGACCTTCAGCCCCTAGGCCAGTCCTCAACGAGGAGGGGTATGTATATGATATACACAAATCTGGGTGCGAAACGGTGTAGACTTAGCGGAATGTAGCAACAAGGCTACCGCAAAATGTGACATCCTCTCTGGTCATTCACATGAATTTCATAGAAGAGGTTTCCGTTGTCGCCGGAGTTGGGGTATGGGGGTTAAGAACTTGCAAAACGCTCTTCCGTACCACCAGATATGACTGGGACCGCGGCAGCAGTGACAAGGGGAAAAGTCCAATGGGAACGGAATCACGGATTTTGATTATGTGGAGGTGGGGGCATTTTTGGCAGCCAGAGGTTCTGCGTGTTCTGGGATACCGCCTGGGATACCCTGGTCTACTTGCGCTTGACTGTCATACTATTTGCACTAGATGTTGCAATTAAGGTGAGAATCTTGACTTGTACATCTACATCTATAGGGGGCTAGAACCGCCCAGAGCTTACCCAGTCCAGTGCTGTATCTAGTCGGTTCGCCCATCATATACTAGAATATATAAAGATGAGGACTGTTTTATATTTGGAAGCACACCGTGCTACATATACAACAGCAACAATCCAAGGGGTATTTCGGAGTTGTGGGATTCTCTCATTGAATTTCCCCAACAAGCGGAGGCTACCCTCACATCTCAGATGTAGGATCTACTGCACAGCGTGCAGCGACAATAACTCGGCTGCACTTGCATGACCAACTCCACAATGCTGCTACAAGAGAGCGGTTACTTGAACCAGACTAGGTTACTCGCATCCTCGATTGATCTGGCTCTGTTCTGATCTTTGATTGATCTGGTTCTATTCTGACCTGTCAACTATTCGTGAATCACTCAGATTTCCGAGCACGTGAGCGTGTCTAGGGAGAATCCCACGATGCCATAGCCTCCCTCGGGATTGCCTCAGCATTTCCGTTAACAACCAGTTCCGCAGATGAAGCTCCTAAGATAGTCCTGTATTGGATCTCATTATTTGGGCCGCGTCGAACCTCTTAATGCGACAATGGTAAAGTTTCAAGAAGCGCTACCTATTTTAGTCCATGGTTAAGGAATTCAAATGATCTATGGAAGCCCACGACATGCAGAGCGTCAGGATACCATTGTTGCCCCCGAATCAAAGCTGCGTGCATGGGTGTCAGAGACGCATCTCGGGCAGGAGGATCACCTGTGGGAATATGGTGATCAATTCTCAGGTATTTATATATGATTTGAATTCCCCCAAAAGTCCCGGAAGCTGATGGTTTCATTTAGGTGCATCCTACCATAGGATAAACTATAACCTTTTGCACTGAATCCTTTCCGAAATTCCCACATTTGGTAGTTCTATGCCCAGGGATGCTCCATGAGAAAGATCATGAGAAAGATCATGAGTTAGTAAAGTGGAAATGTGACCAGTGGCAAGAGACAAGTCATCTGAATGTTGGACTTGATCCCGGACGACTCGGGACCAAGAACCAAAACCTGGGCCAAGCTCTAGATGGTAGTCAGATATGCGGAACGAGAAACAAATTGAAGAAGAAATAAAGGAAAGCACGTGGTGAGACACAGTGCAAAACAGGCAACAACAACCCATCTTCGGCCTTGTCTCGCTGGCCTCTCGCTGGCCCCTGCACACCACGCAATAGAACCACTCGATTCTAGACACCGAGTCCACCCACCGTTGATATCTATACTCTCCGTTATTGCTGTTTAGACATCCGCTTCTGCTGCCCCGTTACCACCACCTATGTGTCCTACCACAGTGTCGAAATCCCACATTAGATTCTGCCGCCCGGCATACAATAAGGGCTCGGTGGTAGCTTTTCGTTGTGTCTTTTGTATGGAAGAACAATTGCATGATATCTAACGGAACACCTATCGTGAGCTGAAACCCCCCCCATTCACACTTTGGGATTTGGGATTAGATTACATGCTAATACGGAGCTTAGCACAGCTCCAAAACTCCTATATTAGGTTTCACATGGTATCCTCTAAAATGAATATATTTCTAATATATTGATTATAGGGAGCTTATTAAATTCTACGTATTTCTGCTATGAATAATTCTTTATTCTATAGAACTATATACATAATGGTTTACGCTGCCATCGGCCTAACATCCTATTAGCCACACGGGTATTGGCAGCCAGTACGTCTTTCCCGTCCTCTATGCATCTGCTCCAGCATTCCGCTTTCGCCTTCCTGACTCCCCTCCTCAGCTCCTACCTCGCAATTCATGTCCTTTCTTGCTCTCCTCCTCAGCTCCTTTCACTCCTTCCACCACCGCTTTGACCTTCGGTGTCCTAGCCCATCCGTTCTGCATTCTACTATATACTGCAACTACTGAGGAATAGGCAGAGATCAAGGCACGGAAGGCAGAGAGCAAGATGTATCAGGCAAAGGATAAGGCACTACCGGTCGAGAAGGCAAAAATTGCCACCCAGACCGACTATATTGAGAAGGTGAAGACGATACAGGGGGATGATGGCACACCAACGGAATTGGCATTGGAAGAGCTAGAGAAGGCAATGGAGCAGACAGAGGGGAAAGAGAAGGGCACAGCCAAGGGCGGTGAAGATAGAATAATCACGGATGGATTAGACAATGCCGATGGCGATCGAGAGATGTACGAAGACCTATCCGGGTATGACGATGAGAACGAGGCTCTGGTAGCGGTACCTCCAGCTACAAATGGAACACCAGGCTGCTCCACGTTCTGTAGTAGGACCGGCTGGGAAGCGAACCCAACCAGACAACACCCCCTCGGCGCACATCACCTAACGATAACGGACCGTTTTTTAGGGCGATGGTGATCCATGGGGCCCCCTTCCAGAGACCCATGACAGATACGCGCCCGTTGGAGTGAGGGGATAATGGGGGCATGTTGGTTTTTAGGAGGATGCGGAGTTTGGGTAAAGCCACCAGCTCCGTTGTGGTGTTTTTTGACAGGAAATTGGCACTCGGGAGCCACCTGAAGGTGAGGGGATGCTGGCTACCGATTGAAGCCTACCTACGACTTTGACACGGAGGAAAAGTGTGGAACGCAGTGACTGCTGATATAGGACAATTGGTGTTGACTGATATCATGTCTCCTTCATCACTGTTGGTTTATATCTTTTCTCTCGCAGCGGATTCGGGTCTCACAGGTTGCATGCAGTTTTCTCGGTGGTCGACCGCTCCAAATGAAGGTTCCGTCAAAGGTTCCAAGGCAGGCGCATAGCCTAAGGCTGATGGAGGCGTAATAGCTGGGGGGAAAAAAAAAACACTGCGACAAATATCCCACTCCTGCAACCCGTGCGCAACTAAACAGAGCAGGCAATGAACCTGTGGACCAACGTCATGCTAGAGCATATGTAGCAGCGGGGATTTGCGGAATAATATCCAGAGAATAAATGGGGTTTAACGTGGGCTTGATGCTATGCAGATCTGATTGAAGTATCGCATAAGTAGTAATAGGGATTTGGAAGATCATGTCATGAACAGTACGAGTACTCACTGGCGAACCACGTCCCTAGTCAATTCCTAAGACATAGGATGGATTCAACGTGAAACATGGTGAGCCTGCGTGAGCTATGGGTCGGCCTATGCCTTAGAAATTGACTAGAGATGTTGTTTACCAGTGGGTGCGGTACATAATTCACCAGGTTACAACATTCCAGATACCTTTCTACCACCACCATTTTCACCTCCGTTCATTCCGACCGTGATTCTGCTGGTGATTACCTTCCATTCCCACCTGTCCCGTGACGATATTCTACTGTTGAATCGGCATGTTTTTGGTTGCGAGACTAATTGCAACGCTGATTCCAATGCTTAATTAGGTAGTGATTTCTGGAGAGATTTGGCAATGATTTCAAAGTCAATTTCCACGCTAACTTATAGCTTCATCTTGCAGGCGATTTCTGGATTTATTCGGACACCGATTGCGTGGGTGAATTGAAGAGCAGTTTCTTATCCCATTTGCACACCCTGATTTGAACGGTGGTTTCTAGGTTCATTTAAACGTGGTTTCGTAGGTGGTTTGCACACTGATTTGTGGGTTGAATTAGAGAGTGGTTTCTTCGGTGATTTACACGACGATTTATAGGTTGGTTTGCAGGGTGATTCTTTGGGTAATTTGGACAGTGGTTTCCTGACGAATTTGCCCACCGAGTTTGAGGTTGAATTGGATGGTTATTTCGTGGGTGATTTTCACACTGATAAATACTTTGATTTAGGCATTGATTTCCTCGATAATTTCAATGTTGGGTTCTTAGGCGATTTGGCCACTGATTTCTAGGTTATTTTGATAATGATTTCCAGGGTTATTTGCACGGTGGTTTTTGGGTTGATTTGCTTACAAATTTCAAGGTTGATTTGAACGGTCATTTCTTCAGTCAATTGCATACTGCTTTATAGGTTGCTTTGGACACTGCTTTCTTTCATAATTTAACCTCAATATGACTCCCAATATTCCCAGCCTGATTGTGGGGATTGCTGGCTGGGGGTTTTATAGCAGTGACTCTGCTTAGTTTAATAATAGTTTTCAGGCATTATAATGTGTATAGTTAGAAGTTTGGGCACGGCAGAGATGCCTACTGTAGGTATACCTAGAAGATACAGGGATGGCAAAATTGCAAATCTCATCATTGAACATAGTTGGATTTAGCAAGATAAAGATTGAGTAGGCAGTGAGGAGGTCAAGTGCTATTCAGGAGCTCATATTGCCAATTGTGGTTTATTATTGGGATTTATAAATTAGACTCGGCTTGACCTTGTGTATGGCAAAATTTTATACAGTGAAATTGACATGGAACATTGTGATAGTGAATATAGCAGGATTAGACATTGAAAGGGATTGTATCCGTATCGAGCTCCGTACTTATTTACGCTAAAATTAGGGCGCAAGCAGCCTTCCTGTAGAGAATAGTGCGCCGCACGGCATTGCGTGCAAGTCATGACTTTGTTAGTAGGGTCATTATAGAGTAAAATGCTCACACGCAAAGAAAGTTACACTGGCAACTAATGTTATCTACCCATGAGTGTATGGGATTTTGGTGCGTTACAAGGTCTCGTATATACATGCATACAGGCATATATTCAAGATACTTATTCATACTTCTTGTTCATATTGGAATTGGCAGATAAAGTAAGCGATTTAATTTGCTTTCCTTGAGCAAATGATGAATAATTTCTCTTATTTCGTGGAGATCCCCTAAGTAAGATGGATCTGCATTACCTATCCGAGTTTCCCAGTATGGTAATGACCAAACTAGTATTATTAGATCTCAATGTGTAGATACTAAGCAAAGTGTTCTTAAAACGCTGAAACTGTGCAAGTGTTAACTCTCAGGTTTTCTACAACATACCTGGGACAAGTTTTGAGTTTACGAGAAATTTATACCATCTCTTCTCTTAGATAGCAGTTTGAGACTGCATGCGCTGTTTTACACCAAGATCAGTGCAAGTCTCCAACTTCTTACCCTCATCTCCTCTCCTCACCAGATAGATGGATTTTCTTGATCTGTTGACCGGGTCGTCTAAACCATTGAGAGGTCTTCCGACTGAACCAGAAAATCATACGCACAAATTCAGGATATTCATGGCCGTATATCCCCATATTGTGGGTCTAGGACTCTGTTACACTGAAATGAGCTGAATTCCTCTATACTCTTTCCCTTTATCACCCTTCATAGGAGTCCAATCCGTGCGCTGTGGATGGCACATAATATTGAGTATCTAGTTTAGATCTAAGAGCGAAGGAATATTTTTGGTCATATAACCTAATGTATAATAAACATATTGTACAAAAACCAAATAGCAAACCTAGTATACATTGCCTTCTATATATTTTCGCGTTATCTATGGTAGGGAAGTTTCGCATGGTTCATTTGTTTGTCTATACTTGCTATGGAGATTAAGATATTGATGTTCAATATGGTCGGTGCGGGCTTGTTACTCATCTATATTATCCTAGGCTGATTGTCCTCGAAGGCATATATCCAGAGGTGCCTAGAACATCTATTGTGGGCTGATGTGAATCTTGAAGATTTTCGGAAAAGTTCTAAAGATATTTAAACAGGACCTAACTACCTTATCAACCGGTAATTCACATAAAATATTTGGTTCAAAATCAAGGTGTACTAAGTCTGGATCTCAGATTAACGCTCGAATCCGTACTTTGTTTAGGTAGCATAATCGACTGCTACAATTCGACCATATGTCGGGCTGGCAATATACAGACCTTCAACGTGAGGTCTCTAGGCCTGCGGACCCAATGTGCTGTATATGATAGGGATGGGTTCTCGAAAATGGGTTTATAATTTTCACATATCACTACGTAGCCCTCGTTCGTACGCATAGTACTAGGGCAGAGATTGAAGTTTGTAATTTTAGAAGTCTATAACACCCAGTCAGCTTACATCTATGATGCGGAGGTAGTTGTACTTGTGAACCATATAATTTTAAGAATGCTGGGTAATTTGGTATTGGTTTGGTATTTCAAAGTATATGGCATGTACACAAAAACTAAAACTAAAACTAATATTCCAGGCGAGTCCCCCATCACATGATAATCATCACCCTGGGGACTCGATGGAAATCAAATGCAACAGAAAACCAAAAGAAAAAAGACAAAATGTTTATTATAAACCCTCAGTCTCCCACATAAAATAGTACATACCCTCAAAGAAAAAATTAAAAATCCACAGAACAGTAACACCCACAATTGCTAGGCCCATCAATTACATTAAATATTTCACCCCGCTAGGCTGCCACTATGGCCGAGCTCCGCCTTACTCCTGTCCTCCCAAATCAACACATCGGGCCAATGCATTCCACACATGGATAGTCCTCCTTTGCCATGTGCCTAGCCAGTATCTGAGACATCCCCCCCGGACAGGACGTCAGACGCTGGCCTTTATGTTTTTGATAAAACCGTGCCTGGGCGAAGCATAAGTGCTTCTGTTTCCCATTCCCATTGCACCCCTCAAGTCCTGTGGTCCATCGGCGGCCTATGCCCTTGACTCAATTATCCACTCGTGACTGAATGCATTGCACCGTTTACAGACTAATGTGTGAACGCGTATTTTAGCAGGTTGACCAATAGGCGCAAATCGATAATTGAAGTAGCTGCGGAGCGACACGCAGTTGGAACGATTGGATTTGACGCATTCCTCACACTTCCAGTTCGGGGGTGATCGCACGCGTATTCTGTAGTTCGACAAGGCAGGTTCCGGATGCATCGCACCCCTGTATATTTCATTAGCCCTTGTGTTGCTCATTCAGATCCGAATAGAGAATGCTGCATACCGGGCAAACCAGGATCCCACACGGCCAAGATCCTCTATTGGTGTGCGGCCCACCACCACCACATAGCCTATTGCTCCATTTTCTCAAACCCACAGAACCTGAAGGGTAATCCATGGACCTCCCAAGTGTGGAGCCAAGGGTATGTCAGTTGCCTTTGAGCAACACATGGGGGAGGCAAGGTCGGAGTTGTGACAGTACGACCCCAGTGCCTCTGCAAGCGGATACACAGCGAGAAGGTCTGTGAGCTCGAGTTTCCGTTTGTCGGTGAACCTTGACATCTCGTCCGTTGAAGTAGAAATCGGATAGCACTCTTTCACTAGTCGTTTTGTGTGAGCTGTAAGTTCGGTAAGTTTGTTTTTTCTGAGGGGAGTACATGCATTTTGTGTAGTCCTAGGTAGATCGACGGCGCCTAGTTATTTATGTCCCTTGTTGTAAGGACCATGTAGAGGTAACGGACGAGAATAGTCTATGAGATTTGTATCGATGTATCGCTGATGGTAATCTCTCGGGAGTTCAAGTCTGAACTACGATATGTGGACTAGCCTATGCTGCGCTATCTGTGCCCACCAGACTAGCGCTATCCACATATGTATAGTATGAAGTCCTGTGAGGGGTGCGAGTTTAACTCCACAGAAGGTAACGGAGTCTTCAGATGAACGTCCACATCAGCACAAGATAAGCATAAAGGATACTCGGCTCAAGGAGGGTCGTTTGTATAGCGAGGTAGTGGTGGAATGAAATCAACTGCGTTCTAACAAAGTGAGCTCAGGCAAGATCGTTAAGGTGATGTTCCAGAACAAACTGTCCTCGAATCTGACAACGTCCTGTGCTTACTAGAGTTTTTCAGGTGACAGGTGGCAGTTCCGAACATGGTATGCAGAATACGCTGTTTCGTGCAGGAATCCATCATCCATCGCAGATTATTTACCACCTATCTTCGCTCAATCACCTCTCTAGAACAAAACTCGCCTAGCCTGACTATACGTGGTTGAGCGATGCCTAGTCTTCGGTCTACGTGAGAGGAGGAGCATCTCGAAAGAACAGGGAACAGGCCTTAGAGTGTAGGAAACCATCAAGGACACCCGTGGGAGGCCAAGGTGAGATACATGAGAGGCCATAGAAGGGAAAGAGGTTTCGACAGGGACGGAGGGCACGAAAGAGAGAGACGCGATACTGGACTATGACAAGTAGGGATGCGATGGACTAAGGGACAGCCAAAGACCTTGCAGAATACCGTCCAATATTGCATTTGGCAACGAGCGGGCACGCTAAACTTACGACATGATGAACAGAGTGGGAGATATATCAGACTGCGGGGGTATTTTTTAGGCATCGCTACATGTAGCTTAGATGCTACGGTCCTAGCAAGTGCTCTGCCTTCCTTCATCTCGCCATCGGATTTCATCCTTTATATCCTTCTTTTCCCAATTCAGACGTGCCATATCGGATACCCTGGTTTCTGCACGCATAATTCAAAATTACTGCCCCAAACCGAGGTCGTCACCGTGCATCAGGCGAGGGGATCCTTACAGGAATAATTCCTCTGGACGCACTCTATAATTAGGAAGACACACATAGTATTATACGCATTGATACCAAAAACGTTTGATGGTCAATCTGTATAAACCAAATCCTGAACTCTGGTTGTTTCCTAGGGCCGACTGTTCTTATCTCGTTGTTCTAGGTCGTTTCCGTAAATCGGTCGTTCAGCTCCTCAGGTCTTTGGTTCTTCAACCGGTATTCATGGCGTTCGCCACCTAATCCTGATTACTTGATTATAGACAACCTTGTCCGAGTTACCCTCAAGCCTCCGTGTATAAAGAAGAAACAATTCTACAATTCCGTTCTTCTTAATATGAGCAACCACCCACTACATCGTCACTATTACCATCTAAGGAACTGTACTATGGCGTTCAGGCCGTCAAAATAGTTACGCTTCCACCGGCACCACTTCCGCCGTATACTCAATATCTCCCACAACAAGCTGTCAGGTCTATACCCCCATCAACTCTATCATTGACAGCAGAAGATTGGGCCAGAGAATTGGGAGAACGACGAAATGTGGCAGCGGGGGCGCTACATGCGGTGCAGGAATCCCAGAAGGGACATTTTCACAACCGCCACAGGCCTCTATCTTTACCAAACGAACTAGGCAGGTTCATTAACAATGGTTTATGACAAAGGAATTTCCAGGGTCTTACCGCGGAAATAATGAGAATAGTCGATATACTGACTCAAGTAGCCTAAACAATATAAGCGCCGGGAGGCTCGAAAATGCATGACGTAGTCTGGATTGAACATTGGGGGTTGAGGGAAAATGCAGTAGAACTCAGAAGCGGAAAATGTTGGTGAAACAATATTCGCAGCCCATGCCCTCAACATCCAGAAACGGAGCCACTGCAGATTCATGAAGTGGCAACAAATGTTATATCCACCGACAGGGGAGGTTCACCGTATGGTGAGTTACCCTGAACTCCCTGGCACCGTTTTTATTTTGGTCGTGGAGGCACTGAGGCGGGGAATGTGGTGGAGAAGTAGGTAGAGGTGGGGGGG
>Ga0307511_10007084_pt1 | contig 11298 bp, 8 predicted proteins | sample 13_EM_MG_FD_200266 | JGI IMG/M metagenome (GOLD analysis project Ga0307511, IMG submission 200266) | Populus trichocarpa ectomycorrhiza microbial communities from riparian zone in the Pacific Northwest, United States - 13_EM | ecosystem: Host-associated > Plants > Roots > Unclassified | place...
AGCGCGCCGAAGCCCACCTTGCGCGGGGCCGCCTCACCGAGCTCGACATAGGCGAGCCGGTCGGCGGGGACGAGGACCTTGCGGCCGTGCTCGTCCACGAGGCTCAGCAGCGGAGCCTTCCCGGTCAGTGCCTCGGCCACGGCCTGCTCGACCTCCTCGGCGCTCTGACCGGTCTCCAGAACGATCTCGCGAGGCGTGTGCAGCACGCCGATCTTGACCTCCACGCTATGTCCCTCCGACGGTCAGCAAAGTGCGCGATCTTCCGCGCCGTACGCAGCACACACTAGCCCGGTGAGAGGACGTAGATGTTCCGCGCCGGGAACGCCAGGAGCGAACACCGGACGGGAACAAAAGGGCAGCCCGCGGGTCAGTGGTGCTGTTCGCTCCCGTGCAGCGGGAAACCGGCGATGCCGCGCCAGGCCAGCGAGGCCAGCAGCTGGACCGCCTGGTCGCGCGGGACGCTGCGGTCGCTGTGCAGCCAGGAGCGGGCGACGACCTGGGCGAGACCGCCCAGACCGGAGGCCAGGAGCATCGACTCGGCACGTGAGAGGCCGGTGTCCTCGGCGATGACGTCGCAGATCGCCACGGCGCACTCGTTCGTCACCTTGTCGACGCGCTCGCGCACGGCGGGTTCGTTCGTCAGGTCCGACTCGAAGACCAGCCGGAAGGCGCCGCCGTCGTCCTCGACATAGGCGAAGTACGCGTCCATCGTGGCCCGGACGCGCTGCTTGTTGTCGGACGTCGACGCGAGCGCGGTCTGCACGGCCTGGATCAGCGACTCGCAGTGCTGGTCGAGGAGGGCCAGGTAGAGGTCGAGCTTGCCGGGAAAGTGCTGGTAGAGCACCGGCTTGCTGACGCCGGCGCGCTCGGCGATGTCGTCCATCGCGGCCGCGTGGTACCCCTGCGCGACGAAGACCTCCTGGGCGGCGCCCAGCAGCTGGTTCCGTCGGGCACGGCGCGGCAGGCGGGTGCCCCGCGGGCGTGCCGCCTCTGTCTGCTCGATGGCTGTCACGCCGCCTCCCAATGTCGTCCTCATGCGGTGAGCGCCGCGCGGCCATCGTACTTTTCGGTAACCCTGGTGTGCGCGCTGCGAGCGCAGAATTTCACGGACCGGACGGTGACGGAAGTCACGCAAAGTGTTTCGAAAGGGGATGGAGCGGGCAAGGGGGCGCGGTTCGGTGCGCGCTCCCGGGGGACGCGGGGGCCTGTGGTGACCGTGAGGCGGTCAGCGATAGTCGTCCTCGTCGAGGGAGACGACGCGGGCCTGTTCGATGACGTCGGCCTCGTTCGCGGAGTCCGGGTCCACCTCGGTCAGCGGGTCCTCGCGGTCCGCCGTCACCTCGGCCAACTGCTCGGCGGCGTCGTCCTCCGGAGCCTCGACGCCGAGTTCGGCGGCGCCGCTCTCGTCCACGAAGGTCTCGGGATCGGTGGGATCGACGGCCATGGCGGGCTCCCTTCCTAGTACGTCCCTGACGAAGCAGGGGGCCACATGCGGGTGCCCTGTGTACGAGCCTAGGAGACACCCGATCCCGACGCCATGCCATGGGCGGGGCAGTCGCTCTGTTCGCCCGCCCGCTTCCGGTGCGCCGTCGGTCCGCTGCGGCTCGTTCGCTGTCTGTGACGGCGAACACATGAACCACAGCGTGATCGTCTCGTAACATTGCCGCATGTCTTCGACAGAGCTGCCCTCCGTGTCGGTCGCCGCCGTGCTCCCCAAAGTGGCGCCCGTCAGAGTCGGCGACGGCGAGCGGCTCAGGTCGGTCCGGCTGCCGGGGATCACCCTCACGGTGCGGTCGAGGCCACCGGTGCGAGAGGGACTCCCACCCGCGCTGTACGTCCACGGGCTCGGCGGCTCCTCGCAGAACTGGTCGCTGCTCATGGCCCGGCTCGACGGCGTGGTCGACAGTGAGGCCCTTGACCTGCCGGGCTTCGGCGACTCCCCGCCACCGGACGACGGCGACTACTCCGTCACGGGGCACGCGCGCGCGGTCATCCGTTACCTCGACGCGGCCGGACGTGGCCCGGTGCACCTCGTCGGCAACTCCCTGGGCGGCGCGATCACGACCCGCGTGGCCGCGGTACGCCCGGACCTCGTCGGCACGCTCACCCTGGTCTCCCCGGCCCTCCCTGAGCTCCGCGTCCAGCGCACGGCCGTCCCGACGGCACTGCTCGGCGTACCGGGAGTGGCCTCGCTCTTTACCCGCGTCAGCAGGGAATGGACGGCCGAACAGCGCGTCCGCGGCGTCATGGCCCTCTGTTACGGCGATCCCGGCCAGGTGACGCCGGAGGAGTTCCGCCATGCCGTCGAGGAACTGGAACGGCGACTCCAACTGCCGTACTTCTGGGACGTGATGGCCCGTTCCTCCCGGGGCGTCGTGAACGCCTACACCCTGGGCGGCCAGCACGGCCTCTGGCGCCAGGCCGAGCGCGTCCTCGCCCCGACCCTCCTCGTCTACGGCCGCCGCGACCAACTGGTCGGCTACCGCATGGCCCAGCGGGCCGCCCGTGCCTTCCGCGACTCCCGACTGCTGTCTCTGCCGGACGCGGGGCATGTCGCGATGATGGAGTACCCCGAGATCGTGGCCACGGCGCTTCGTGAACTGCTCGCGGATGCGGGGGAGTTGGGGACGGACATTGGTACCGGTGCCCGTTCTGGTACCGGTGAGGGCGCGGGTGTGGTGACGGGGCGTCGGACGATTGACGCGGAAGCGGTGGGCCGCGGTGGCCGAGGGGGCCGGAGTGGTGCGCGGGGGGTCCGTGACGGCGGTTCGGTGAGTACGGTGAGTGAAAGCGGCGGTGCTGCCGCGGGTGATGGCAAGGTCGACGATACGAACACGGGGAGTTGAGGAGGCGACGTGGGACGCCATAGTCGCCGTAAATCCTCCACCAAGGGTGACTCCGCAGACGGAGGCATAAGCACCGGTGCCGACGCCAACGCCAACGACAACGACAACGACAACGCCGGTACTGGCAAGGGCAGTTGGGCGGCTCAAGGGCGTCAGCGGGCTCAGGGGCCTCAGCCGGGGCAGGCGGGCAGGCCGAGTCAAGCGAACCGGGCGGGCCAGGGAGCTCAGCCGGGGGCGAGCCGGCCGGGTGCGCCGCGTTCCGAGGGCGGGAACCCGGGCCCTGGAGGGCCGCGTTACGTCGACGGGACCCCGGCGCACGGCTTCCCGAGGCTTCCTGACGGCACTCCTGCCCATGGCTTTCCGAGGCTTCCGGACGGCACTCCGGCGCGCGGTGTTCCGCGCCCGGCCCCTGGGACCCCCGCGCAGGGCAGTCCTCGCTTCCCCGACGGGACTCCGGCGCATGGCAGTCCTCGCTTCCCCGACGGGACTCCGGCGCACGGCACCCCCCGCTTCCCCGATGGCACTCCCGCGCGCGGTGTCCCGCAGGCGCGTGCCGGCCACCCCCAGCAGCCTGAATCCGGTGGTGGTTGGGGCGAGTTGAGGGGGCGGGACGGGCGGGCCGGGGTGCCTCAAGCCCCGGTCGCCGACGGACCTGTACCCCCCGGGGCGGGTCCGGTGCTTCCCATCCCCCGGCAGCGGCAGGCGCCGCAAACCGGGGCTCGGCGGGGCGGGCAGCGCGGTCGTGGTCCCCGGCAGGACTACGTCGACGCCTTCGACGGGGACGCCGACGTCTTCGCGCCCCGGGCCGGTGTCGCCGCGCACCGCTCCGACCCGTATGCCTCCGTCACCGACTGGCCGTCCGAGAGCGACGCCGGCACCGACGCCGAAAACGGTACCGAGGGCGACGTCGACGGTGCGGGCGCGCCACCCGGCGACCGTGGCCGGCCCGGCGTCGGCGCCGGTCCCGCGAAGGGCGGTAAGGGGCGTGCCTACACCGGCATCGCCGCCGCGGCCGTCACCACCGTGCTGGCCGTCGTCGTCGCCGGACAGGTCGCCGGGGACGGTGACAAGGGCGGTGTGCGTTCGGAGGCGGCCACCGATCAGGCCCGGGACGTACGGGGTACCGGTGTTGCCTCGGCGCAGCCCGGCGCGTCCGCCTCGCCGCGGCTGGCGACCCTGACGTATGCCCAGAAGATGGACAAGAAGTACCCGCTCGGCGCCACGCTCAAGGGGCCGGACAAGTTCGACGCGGTGCCCGGTGTCGACAAGGCGCCCGGCAAGGGGCGCAAGTACACGTACCGCGTGGACGTGGAGCAGGGGCTGGGGCTCGACGGCACGCTCTTCGCGGAGGCCGTGCAGAAGACGCTCAACGACAACCGGAGCTGGGCCCACAACGGGGCCCGTACCTTCGAGCGGATCTACTCCGGCAAACCGGACTTCGTGATCACTCTCGCGAGCCCTGGTACCACCGCCAAGTGGTGCGCCAAGTCCGGTCTCGACACCACCGAGGACAATGTGTCGTGCGACTCGGCGGCCACCGAACGTGTGTTGATCAATGCGTATCGATGGGCGCAGGGGTCGTCAACATATGGGGACAAGATGTACGCGTATCGACAGATGTTGATCAACCATGAGGTCGGTCATCGTCTTGGCTACGGGCACGTCACCTGCGACAAGGACGGCGAGTTGGCGCCCGTCATGCAGCAGCAGACCAAGTTCCTCGACCACGACGGGATCCACTGTCTGGCGAACCCCTGGCCGTACCCGGGCAGTTGACAGGCGACGCTTATGTCACATTGACACGAGCCGCAGCATCCTTCATATTTTTGGGCATGTGGTCTAGTCATGTCGCGAATCGCGCCGCCATCGAGCTGGCGCTCATCGGCGTGACCCCGCTCTGCGTGGCCGACATTCTCTGTCGCTGAACACCGCCCCTGGCGTTCGTGTCGCGACCCGCACCACCTCGCCCTTGCCCCTGAACCTGGCAGGGCATTTCCGACGACCTGACGCCGGGGCAGACGCCTGTTCATTGCCGTCTCACCCCTCGTCCATCCGTCTCACCATTCGGGAAACCCCATGAGAATTCCCGAGCATCCCCCCCGAGAGGTCGTCATTCCGATGCGTCAACCGTCCGTCATAGCCCGGCGCGTGGCCGTGGCATCCGTCAGCCTGGCCGTGGCAGCGGGCGCCGCCGCCTGCGGGCCGAAGGACAACGATGCCAAGGGCTCGAGCGGCGACTCCACGCCGCACAAGGGCGGCACGCTCACGGTCCTGAACTCCAACCCCCAGGAGGACTTCGACCCGGCGCGCCTGTACACCTCCGGCGGCGGCAACGTCCCCTCGCTCGTCTTCCGTACGCTCACCACCCGCAACCGTGAGAACGGCGCGGCCGGCGCCAAGGTCGTCCCGGACCTCGCCACCGACACCGGGCGACCCAACAAGGACGCGACCGTGTGGACGTACACCCTGAAGAAGGGCCTCAAGTACGAGGACGGCACCGCGATCACCTCGGCCGACATCAAGTACGGCATCGAGCGCTCCTTCGCCCCCGAACTCTCCGGCGGCGCGCCCTACTTGAGGGACTGGCTGGTCGGCGCGGCCGACTACCAGGGGCCGTACAAGGACAAGAAGGGGCTCTCCGCGATCGAGACTCCCGACAGCCGGACCATCGTCTTCCACCTCGACAAGCCTGAGGGCGAGTTCCCCTACCTCGCCACACAGACGCAGTTCACGCCCGTCCCGCAGGGGAAGGACACGGGGACCAAGTACGAGCAGCACCCGATCTCCTCGGGGCCGTACAAGGTCGTCAGCAACCAGAACGACGGCGAGACGCTCGTCCTGGAGCGCAACAAGTACTGGTCCACGGCCACGGATTCCGAGCGCAAGGCCTACCCGGACAAGATCGACGTCAAGTCGGGGCTCGACTCGTCCGTGATCAACCAGCGGCTGTCGTCGTCCCAGGGTGCGGACGCCACCGCCGTCACGACCGACACCAACCTCGGGCCTGCCGAGCTCGCCAAGGTGACCGGCGACAAGGAACTCGCGGCGCGCGTCGGCACCGGGCACTTCGGTTACACGAACTACATCGCGTTCAACCCCACGGTCGCGCCGTTCGACAACGTCAAGGTGCGCCAGGCGATCTCGTACGCCGTCGACCGGTCGTCCGTGGTCAACGCGGCGGGCGGTTCGTCGCTCGCCGAGGCCGCGACCACCTTCCTGCCGAACCAGAAGTCCTTCGGGTACGACCCCTACGACCTCTTCCCGGCGGGCGCGTCCGGCAACGCGGCCAAGGCCAAGGAGCTGCTCAAGGAGGCCGGTTACCCGAAGGGGATCACCGTCACCCTGACGCACTCCAACGACAAGGACTTCGAGACCAGCCCGGAGATCGCGACCGCGATCCAGGACGCGCTCAAGAAGGCAGGCATCACCGTCAAGCTCCAGGGCCTGGAGATCAACGACTACAAGGACAAGATCCACAGCGTCAAGACCGAGCCGGGCTTCTTCCTCGCCCACTGGGGTGCCGACTGGCCCTCCGGCGGTCCCTTCCTCGCCCCGATCTTCGACGGCCGACAGATCGTCAAGGACGGCGCGAACTTCAACACCGGCCTGCTCAATGACAAGTCGGTCAATGCCGAGATTGACGCGATCAACAAGTTGACGAATCTTGACGAGGCCGCCAAGAGGTGGGGTGCACTGGACAAGAAGATCGGCGAGCAGGCCCTGACCGTGCCGCTGTTCCACCCCGTCTACAAGCGACTGGTCGGCAAGGACATCAAGAACGTCGTGATCAGCGACTGGACCGGCGTCCTGGACATCTCCCAGGTCGCGGTCAAGTAACCCCATGAGCGAGGCACTTGTCGCCTCCCAGCCCGCCGGGACGGACCTCTCCGTTCCGGCGGCCTCGGGGGCCCGTCAGTTCTGGCGGCGGCTGCGCGCGCAGCGCGCCGCCCTCGTCGCGGCGGCCGTCGTCGCCCTGCTCGTCCTGGTCGCACTCGCCGCGCCGCTGCTCACCGCGATCGAGGGCCAGGACCCCTTCACCTACCACCCGTCGCTCATCGACTCCGCGCGCGGAGGCGTCCCGACCGGCTCCTTCGGGGGCATCACCGGCGACCACTGGCTCGGCGTCGAACCGCAGACCGGCCGCGACCTGTTCGCCCGTCTCGTCTACGGCGCCCGGGTCTCGCTCGGTGTCGCGCTGGGGGCGACCGTCGTACAGGTCCTCATCGGTGTCGTGGTCGGCGTCGCCGCCGCGCTCGGCAGTCGATGGGTTGATCAACTGTTGAGCAGGTTGACCGAGATCATCGTCGCGATGCCGTTGATGATCATGTCGTTGGCGCTGCTGGCGATCGTGCCCAGCAGCTTTCCGCGGCCCCTGCTGGTCGCCCTCGTCATCGGCCTGATCGCCTGGGGCAACACCGCGAAGATCGTGCGCGCCCAGACGCTCACCCTGAAGCAACTCGACTACGTGTCCGCCGCCCGGCTCAGCGGCTGGGGCACCTGGCGCATCGCCCGACGCGAACTGCTCCCGGGACTCGCCGCACCGGTCATCACATACGCGGCGCTCCTCGTCCCGACGAACATCACCGTCGAGGCCGCGCTGTCCTTCCTCGGCGTCGGTGTGAAGCCTCCGACGCCCTCCTGGGGACAGATGCTCACCGCCGCCGACGTCTGGTACCAGGCGGCCCCGCAGTACCTGCTGCTGCCCGCCGGCGCGCTGTTTGTCACCGTGCTCTCCCTGACCGTCCTCGGCGACGGCATCCGCACGGCCCTCGACCCGCGCGCGGCCTCCCGCCTGCGCATCGGCACCGGCCGCAAGCGCGAGGCCAGGGCGGACGCGGGTACCAAGGGCGACGCCGGCACCAAGGATGCGACTACGAAGAGCGCGAGTTCCAAGGAGGCCACGTCATGAGCGGCTTCGGAGGATTCGTCCTGCGCCGCGGTATCGGCACTGTGATCACCCTGCTCGCGATCTCGGTGATCGTCTATGTGGTCTTCTTCGTCACCCCCGGGAACGTCGCCCAGATCACCTGCGGACCGCGCTGCTCCCCGGAACAAGTCCATCAGGTCGCCCAGCAGTTGAGGCTCGACGACCCGCTGTACCTCCGCTACTGGCACTTCCTCCAGGGCATCCTCGTCGGCCAGGACTACTCCACGGGCACCTCCGTGGAGCACTGCTCGGCGCCCTGCCTCGGCCTGTCCTACCAGGGCGACCAGCAGGTCACCCAGCTGATCCTGGCCAAGCTGCCGGTCAGCCTGTCCCTCGTCTTCGGAGCGATGGTGCTGTGGCTGATCCTCGGCGTCGGCACGGGCGTCCTGTCCGCGTGGCGGCGCGGCCGGTTCACCGAGCGCCTGCTGACCGGCATCACCCTCGCGGGCGTGGCCACCCCGGTCTTCGTGATCGGCCTGGTGCTGATGATCGTCGTCTGCGGGCAGCTCCAACTGCTGCCCTTCCCGCAGTACGTCAGCCTGACCGACGATCCCGAACAGTGGGCCTGGAACCTGCTGCTGCCCTGGCTCTCCCTGGCCCTCATCGAGGCCGCGACGTTCGCCCGGCTCACCCGGGCATCGATGCTGGAGACCCTCGCCGAGGACCACATCCGCACCTTCCGCGCGTACGGCGTCGGTGAGCGGTCCATCATCGGGCGGCACGCGCTGCGCGGGGCGTTCGCGCCGATCATCGCGCTCAACGCCAACAACGTCGGCTCGGCGGTCGGCGGCGCGGTCCTCACCGAGACGCTCTTCGGACTGCCCGGCATCGGACAGGAACTCGTCCACGCCGTCAATGTCGTCGACCTCCCTGTGGTCGTCGGCATGGTCCTGGTCATCGGCTTCTTCGTGGTCATCGCCAACGCCGTCGCCGACGTGCTGTACGCGGTGGCCGACCGACGGGTGGTGCTCGCATGAGTTCGGTGGAAGCTTCCGTTGACGGCCCGGTGGACGTCCTGGTGGAGGTCACCGACCTGACGGTCGGGTTCGGATCGCTGCGCGCCGTCGACGGCCTGTCCTTCCGGTTGCAGAAGGGCGCCGCGCTGGGGCTGGTCGGCGAGTCCGGCTCGGGCAAGTCCACGGTCGCCTCGGCCCTGTTGGGGCTGCACCGCGGCACGGGAGCCGACGTCGGCGGCTCGGTGCGCGTGGCCGGCATCGACGTACAGGAGGCGTCCGAGGCGGACCTGGGGCGGCTGCGCGGCGGCAAGGCCGCGATGGTCTTCCAGGACCCGCTGTCGTCCCTGGACCCGTACTACGCGATCGGCGACCAGATAGCCGAGGTCTATCGCGTCCACGCACGTGTGTCGCGTCGGGCCGCACGCGCGCGTGCCGTCGACGTACTGGACCGGGTGGGCATCCCGGACGCGGCACGACGGTCCCGTTCGCGCCCGCACGAGTTCAGCGGCGGTATGCGCCAACGTGCCCTGATCGCCATGGCGTTGGCCTGTGAGCCGGAGCTGCTCATCGCCGACGAGCCCACGACCGCGCTCGACGTCACCGTCCAGGCCCAGATCCTCGACCTGTTGCACACGCTCCGCGAGGAGACCGGCCTGGGGCTGCTGCTCGTCACGCACGACGTGGGTGTCGCCGCCGAGAGCGTCGACGAGATCCTGGTCATGCGGAACGGGCGCGCTGTCGAGCACGGCCCGGTGGGCACCGTCCTCGGGGCACCGACCGAGCCGTACACCCGGGACCTGCTGGGCGCGGTCCCGCGCGTGGACGCGCGGCGCGCTCGCTCCGAGGGATCCGCCACGCCACTCTCTGCGGCCTCGTCCGAGACGTCCTCCGAGGCGTCGGCGGCCCCGGAGGTCGTCCTGGAGGCAACGGGCCTGCGGCGCGAATTCGGGCGCGGGAAGCCGGCGTTCGTGGCCGTGGACGACGTGTCGCTGACCGTCCACCGGGGCGAGACCCTCGGCATCGTGGGCGAGAGCGGCAGCGGCAAGACCACGCTGGGCCGGATGCTGGTCGGGCTGCTGAAGCCGACGGCCGGCGAGATCAAGCCCGGCGGAGGCGTACGTCCCGACGTCCAGATGGTCTTCCAGGACCCCGTCTCCTCCCTCAACCCCCGCCGCAGCGTGGGCGAGTCGATCGCCGACCCGCTACGCGCGCGTGGTGAACGCGACGAGGGGCGCATCCGGGGGCGCGTCCGGGAACTGCTGGAGCGCGTGGGGCTCGAAGGGGCGCACTACGACCGCTACCCGCACGAGTTCAGTGGCGGCCAGCGTCAGCGCGTGGGCATCGCGCGGGCGCTCGCGGCCGACCCGCGCGTGATCGTGTGCGACGAGCCCGTCTCCGCGCTCGACGTCACCACTCAGGCCCAGGTCGTCGCCCTGCTCGGCGAACTCCAGCGCGAACTCGGCCTCGCCCTCGTGTTCGTGGCCCACGACCTCGCCGTCGTCCGCCAGGTCAGCGACCGGGTCGCGGTGATGCGACGCGGGAGGATCGTTGAACAAGGCCCCGCCGACGAGGTCTACGACTCACCGCAGGACCCGTACACAAAGCAGCTGTTGGCTGCCGTACCGGCCCTCGATCCGGAGGTGGCTGCCCAGCGGAGGGCGGTCCGACGGGAGTTGGCGACGGCTTGAGGATCGTAGAACGATCCGCCTCCGGGTGATCCCTTAGCGCGAGCGAACGCGACCCGCACGGGAAAGTTACGACCGTTCACCCCTTTTGGTGGCGCGATGGACAACCGTCCGTCGCGCCACCGTCATGTCCGCATACGTTCGTCCCGCTGCGAGCCGCCGGGTCAACGGTGGCTCCCCACAAGGGAGATCGGGGGTGTGGTCGTGCGCATAGGACTGGTTACGGAGGGTGGCTATCCGTATGTGAGCGGTGACGCCAGACTCTGGTGCGACCGGCTCGTGCGCGGGCTCGGGCAGCACGAGTTCGACGTCTACGCGCTCAGCCGCAGCGAACGCCAGGAGGACGAGGGCTGGCTCGAACTGCCGCCCCAGGTCCGGCGAGTACGCACCGCGCCGCTGTGGAGCACCGAGGACGACGGACCGGCGCTCGGCCGCCGCGCACGCCGGCGGTTCCGCGAGCACTACGAGGAGCTGGCGGCGGTGCTGTGCGCGGGGGATGCGCCGGTGCAGGGGCCGACCGTGTCGGCGGAGTCGCAGTCGTTCGTTTCTGGGTCGGCAGTCTCTGAGCCGGCCGTGTCGGAGCCGGACTGCTCCGTGACGCCTGCGGAGTCCTCGGGGCCTGTTTCCGCAGGGCCTTCCGCGCTCTCCGGGGAGGCTTCCGCCGTTGTGGCGGACCGTTTCGCCAACGCGTTGTACGGGCTCGCGGAACTCGCCCGCGACGAAGGCGGACTCGTGTCCGCGCTGCGCTCCGAGAGCGCCGTGCGTGCTCTCGAACGCGCCTGTCGTGCGCCCGGCGCACTCCGCGCGGCACGCGAGGCGCGCGTACCCGATCTCCTGACCGTCGCCGCACACGTCGAACGCGCCCTGCGCCCCCTCTCGCTCGA
>Ga0307511_10007086_pt1 | contig 11298 bp, 11 predicted proteins | sample 13_EM_MG_FD_200266 | JGI IMG/M metagenome (GOLD analysis project Ga0307511, IMG submission 200266) | Populus trichocarpa ectomycorrhiza microbial communities from riparian zone in the Pacific Northwest, United States - 13_EM | ecosystem: Host-associated > Plants > Roots > Unclassified | place...
TCTTCTGCATTGGTGAATGGTTTGCGGTATGTGCCTTCAATGATATCCCAGGCACGGTGAGGGCCTATCTTGGTCATTTGAAAGAAGAGTTTCATAGTGGTTACCCACTTAGGGTAATTGTCTGGCCCATTGAGCTTGGCCGTGAGACTTGTAATTTTTCGATCAGGAGTATTGGTGGTATGGGTTGGCGCATGCGCATGAGCTTCAATGGTGGTGGCTTCTGTCTCGAGTCTCACTGGTCTAGTATGGGTAGCAGTGGTGGTTGGCGCATGAGCTTCAATGGTGGCTTCTGTCTCGAGCCTCGCTGGTCCAGCGGTTGGGGAGGACATTGTGAATAGTTGTTGAGGTATGTGTATGTATATATGTATGTGGTATGTTGTGTTTGCACCGGGCTCATAACCTATTAAGATATGAGCGGAAGAATAGGTTGCATAGACTTGTGGTAGAATTGATTGATTGAATTATCGGTGGTCTTTACCACCATATATATATACATGAATATTCCTATACTTTCTGCATACATCATATCCCGGCATTATATGCTTTCTACCATAATATAGGCTTCATGCGGTCCCTGCTTTTATACTTTTCACCATAATATAGGCTCTATGCGGTTTCTCGGGTGTGAGCGGTACCTCTCGGGTGTGATCGGTAGAGTGTATTCCTTACACATTCCCTCATACCAGCTCGCGAGACTGCAACAGAAGCTTGCAAAACTTAAAAGGTTCACTCTGAGGAAAACGCACGCATACGCATCCACCTAACTACTACACTTTACCAACGTTTCGGCTTTTGCAAGAACACTTAGTATCAAGCACCACGAGCTAGCAGAATGAGTAGTCAACTGTGGCAAAATATACTAAGACTAGTGAATATTACCCTGGAGAATAATGATGACCTTCACGGGGTTTTATTTAACCTTACAAACTTAAAATGTTTACGGGAATCTAATAAGCCATATTTTCGGTTCCGTAGTTTGCCGCAGGGGTGGGGGTGTATGACATTCAAGGTAGGGCCTGTAGTAATTTTAGATGAGCAGTACAGTGGGCTACCCCGGGCTAGTTAGTTAAACACAAAGACTGGTTTTAATATGGTAGTCCCTCAGGAAAATGAATTTACCCTTCTGCTGTCCCCACCCGCTCTTTTGACAAAATTGCTACAAGGCTGGTTTCCTTCCCATCTCTCCCAACAGCCGAAACCAATACTCCGGCGTCCTTTACTTTTCCCACTGATGTGATTCTGGCACCGTTCTGGAGGAACCATGGGAAACCCAAGATAGGATCATTCGCAATCGGCGGCATCACCAGGAAGGAGGCTCCGCTTAGATTGACATTGAAGTTACTAGTTTCGATTGGGAGGTTTAGTTGATTTGCCAGTCTGATCCAGCCACACTGTATTATAACGACTTGTCTCAGGCGCCAAAAGAGTTTACGGCGGAGATATAAGGAGAAATCATCAGAAAAGGGGTTCCGGGTGCGAATTAAGGACTGGTTATCACCGTATTTGATTTATTGACACTTTATAGTAACGACTTGTCTCATATTTTAGTATTTTTCTCAGAATTCACCAGCCAGCTCACAGCTACGCCACAAGACCCGCTTCAATGACAAGAGGCTCTCCCAAGACGAGGCTAGTATGGTGCTGGTCAACAACGCTTTCGACCTGGAGGTTGTTCGTGCTGACCTCCGGGCTCTTAAAACCCACTCCCAGCACCCGATAAATATGACATCCCACGCTGGCCAGACCAGTTTCCAAGACGAGCTAGCTGGCTATATACCCCTCGTCGCCAATCTCAGCCTGTTGAACGTCTCAGGCTCTGTAGATCTTGGAGGTGAAGTTGGTTGCGCCTTATACTGGTTTATATACGAATGGCGCAAACAGGACAAGGGCGCGGGTGGCAAGATAGCCGAGGCTGTCAGAGGGGCAGGAGGTGGGAGATCGAAGAACGGGGCGGGGAAGGTAGTCCAATCAGCCAGGAACATAATTCAATCTCTGGCAATGTCCTTGGGGGTTCTAACGGGCATGTTGAAGCAGAGGTTGCGGGATGGAGATCCCCAGGTTGCCCTCCTCCAAGCTAAGATGGGTGACCTAGGGGTTGCCCAAAAAAACCACCTCGACCACAGTTGACACCATTGTGTCAGCGGTTGATAAACTACAAGATGCCCACAAAACTACTGCCTCCAAAGTTAACACTATCGAATCTGAGCAGAGAATCACCTCCGCCACCACATGATGCACTCAAAGTCACAATTGGCGAGGTTCAGAGTGTTCAATAGGCTACCAGTGCTCAGGTCAATACCCTCCAAGAATCTATAAAGGGCCTTCAGATGTCAGATGCAACTACAGGCGCCCTACATTCTAGCATTAAAGGCTGAACAGTACGAGGGGATGCTTGTCCATCGGAACCTCAACCCGCCGCTTCGAATCTATCTCCGCCTAGCACCTCTCCCCCCTCCTTCGCCTTCGGAGCAACCTCCGCTCTCTTTGGCCGTTAGCAAAAAATTCTCTCACGCGTGCGGCTGGGCAACTTTTTCAACCATATTGTAGATGTCAACGCTCTCAAAGAAGATGTCTCTGTGCTGTCCGAGACCCTCTTTTCCAAATTTCGATCATCAATATCATACACACGGACAGTGATATTTCTCCTGGAAGAGGCACAAGACCATAAAATTCGTCGAATCCCTTCCCGAAAATATGCGAATATACGGCGTAGGAGCTTTGAGGAAGCCTTTCTGGGGGGTTTGGTTTACAGTGAGACTGTTTAATGCGTGATTCGCATCCAAGATCTGGAGATCTTCACGCTTTCTTGACTTCCGTCATAGAGATGGTCAGTTTACTCAGCATCCCATTGACATTGCCCACTTTGGTTTTCCGCGTCGGCGGGGAGGAAAAGTAGGAGATTTTCTAGCGCCGCTGTGGCATGCATTGTAACACGCGCGTCATGTCTTTACCTGTTATCACGGACGTTGCTTTATTCTTATTGTTACCCTCAAGTCCTTTGTCATCGAACCTTATTCACATATATAGATAGTCTGCTGTTCTCGCTCTTGTGCCCCCCCCTTTCTCTCCTTATCCAACTTCTTGTTCCCTCTCTGTACCTAGCACCAAGAACACTTCTCTCTCTACAGCGCTGGATAGCCTGCTCGTCGTGCACGTCTCTCATCACTCACGTAGTATGCGACCACACTTGTAACCCTGTCTGTCGTACCCCTTGGTTCTTTTACTCGAGTCTCCCTCCATCAGCCGTGCCCCGTTACATGCATTAACTTAGTGTGTTGAAGCCGGCAGTCTTTGGTAGTGACAATTTCTTCAATCAGAGTTTCAACGTTCAGTTTGTCGGTGTCATCCCAATCTATCTTGCAGTTTCTTTGAACATCGTCCTGCATCTTTTGAGTGAGGCCATGCATGAATTCGGCACAGACAGCTTGCCTCTTTTGATCATGGCTTTAACAATTCTGCCGAAATGCGTCACATAGGGTTTGATTCCTGGGGTGTTGGTTGTTTGTTGTTGATCAGCAAGTTCGCGGAGATAGGGAGGCAACTTGGTACTCAAGTTGCTGGTGGTCTTGGTCATAAAAGTGCTTTTTCAATGAATCTTCAAACTTCTCCCAATCTTTGTCACCGTACCCGGAAAGAGCCTCAACTTCAGCGATACTCGCAGTCTCGCAACACCCGGTGAAGCGGGAATTTTGTCGCTATTCCTGGAGAGCTGGTGACACTATGGCCATTGAATTCCGCAAGTTGCCAGGGAACTCACATGGGCTTTTTGTTGCTTTTAGGCGTGAAGGGGCGCCCCCAAGCGTCGTCATGTCTTCAAGAGTGCAGTGATTGTTGTGGTACAAGTATAGTGGTTGTTGTGCTTCGCAGTCTGTTGTTTTTGGTGCTGATACCCAACCGTCGGCATGTGCGACACCTTATAACTATTGCGGTTCTTCTGTTGTTGAGAGTAACTGTACTCAAAAAAACTTTCCACGACAACGCGGATACCTCTATCCGGAGGGTTAAACATAACCTTAGAGCAAAGTAGTGTAAGATCAGATCAGTTCAGATAAGATAAATTAGCCAATCGCAGCGTCATGCAACTAACTGTATTCGCCAAAATGGATATTTTTTCTCACTCGTGTGATCAAGAAAACAGCAAAGCGTTGGTAGTCGAATTTTGGAAGTGACGTCGGAGATTTCCTGATTGGGTATTCGTACCCTTGTGGCTTACTCAACTAAGGAAGCAGGTACAGTAGATTGTGTTGTCTTGGATAGACTACCCCTTCTGGAGTATGCATAAGTAACAACTCCGGTCAGCGTAGTGTTGTGATAGGTTTTTAATAGCATTTTTGCACAACATCCGGGATGACTTGGAGAGTGTGGGGCGTGGTAAATTATAATAGCCGATAGAGGTGTGAACGTATTCAGGGTTTTTGGTGGTGCTCAGTGGAATTTGGAGTTTAATCAATTGAACAGTGAGCATATTGCTCAAGACTCTGGGGAGATCTCAATTGATAGGGAGCAGGGCAACCGCTAGGTACTGTACCCTCTGAGCCAGGCCTCGCCGCAAGAGCAACAACTCGCATGAATTAACTTGTTGTAGTTGTGTAGGAGGGCGTGCGATCGTGAATGCGTAGCAGCGAATGGGACTGTAAATAAGCAACTAGCAGCAAATGCGGCCATGAGAGTAAGGTAGTAATTAAAACAAGAGAATTATATTGTATGACTATCTACTGAAGAAGATAAAGATGAAGAGGAAAAAGAACATGATGATCTCCACCCTACGCGGCGCTCATCCTTCTATGCTGATTCCCAGTGAGCCGTACCAGCGTACCAGATCTGGTCACGTGCTAGTAGAATCTGTTCTGACCTATACGTCAAGACGGCCCATTCATCAATGGGCCCAGCCCACCCATCAATCTGACGGCCACAATAATATTTTAATATAATTATCTCATATATACGGAACTATTGAGAAATACGATACTATGAAGCACTACGGATAAATAGAAAAATATACGATATAAATACATAACATACCAGAAAATCTAGGCCTCCAGATGTAGAAAAATATAATGTAGAAATAAATGAAAATGCGAGAAAATCAAGTCCTCCAGAGATATATAAATAAAATATACTAGATCAAGCCCTCTTCCGTAGCACTCGAGTATTCAATGAATTATTCAAACCAGGAGCCCATTTTTCTATTTATCCGTAGTGCTCCATAGTCCCGTATTTCTCAATAGTTCCGTATATATGAGATAATTATATTAAAATATTATTGCGGCCGTCAGATTGACGGGTGGGCTGGGCCCATTGATGAATGGGCCGTATTGACGTATGGGTCAGAACAAAAAAAAAATGAGTTGTAGAGGCCTGGCAAGCAGCACTGGCTTATTTAATTCTGGACCGAGCAGCAGGAGTATCTGGAATATCATTCTCCAAGCCCGTAAGATCGGTAGCTGGTAGAGGTCTTCAGTTGGGTTAACGTAGGAATTGAGGGTTCTGTAGACATCTGCGTCTAACAAAGTACCTGCGATTAATATTAAAAAAGTACCATATTACACATTACCCAGATCCTGTAAGAAACTTTTTCTAATCTAAAAGAAATCGTGCCACAAGAAGTAGGCAAAAGATCCTATGACCGTTTCAAGCTTCACCGGATTCCGTACAGGGCATCGATATTTCCAGACCACTCAAGACTAAGCGCAAGATGATCCGACCTGGTTGTATGTAGCCCGAGACATAAGGCCCCTGTGTATGAGAATCCCCCGTGCATCAGAAACTAATTTTCAAATTATTGCCCCCCCCGCTATTGCATAAGGAATGTTTCTTATACACGGATATCTGCTGTAGCAACAGACTCAGCATCCTCCTGTCCATTCCATTCATCATCAGAGATAATAATGATCAGTTGTTAACGCCATCAGCATGCTCTTCATCATTTCAAGAGCTTGAGGCAATATTTCCGGAAGTCTCCTCTTGGTCAATGCCTGCCGCTTCCCCCTGATCACATAAGAGAGTACGCGATGTGGATAGGGTCGGTCAAAAACAATTTCATAGGGAGTTTTGAGTGTAGCACAATGGTTTGCTCAATTGGCAGTTACCAAATTGAGTAATTATATGAAATCGCCTGCGAGCGGCCCAGAATATAATTGCCGCCTAGTCAGCCTAGGTCAGTGTAACGGTGCAAGGCCTATGGACTATGGATAAGCTCCAGGGAGCGCTCGTGGTCTATGACTATGAGAGGAACGTATGTATTAAGAGTATATACAAGACGTTGCGTGAGGAAGGAAGGAGAACAGGAGAGTAAGGGAATATAGGAGAGTTATATAGAGATCCTGCCGCCCAAATAGCCAATAGAGATTAACCTAAGAAACCCACGGTTCATAATCCGATCCTTCGATCCTCTGCATCCATACCAGCTGAACTCGTTCTTCATGCATACTCAGCCCTCGTATCGCCCGATCCTGTGCTTTCGGCCCTTGGGGGCTATGCGCCGTGACAGTCAGGCTCCTTTCAGGGTCTGGGCGAACGAGACTATTTGTGCAAAGACAGGACACTCCTATATATACTACTTTAGCTGTTCAAATAAGGCCGTAGCTTTGCCCTCCCCCGCAATAGTCCTCTGCAAGTGCGGAATGTTGAAAAAAATTAAAATCATTTGCACCGCATCTGTAATGCGGTTTATTACAGACCCTTATACCTCCCACGGAGTGCCCACGAGGGACATGGTACCTAGTTAAAATGTACGAGGTTGTGAATGGAGGAATTGTGGGAATATTTATATATCTGGTGCATGAAAATTTGCATTCCCATTGTCGAATCTATGGAAGAACTGGGCATGCTCTAATGAACTATGAAATACATGCAAAAACCGGCGTTTATATCGTTGGCCGGTTCTCACAAATTTCCACATTGGTGATTCATGCAATCGCTCTATGGCACTAGTTTCTATATATTGCCTAGTAGTATCGTGATCTCTTCCGACGGGAGAATGCCCGCCCTCCCCTACTCCAATTTTTGTGCGAAATTGCATACATGATTTATCGTGTGTATCCTTCCCGGGGCTAGGGAAGAACCTTACCCGTATACGCATTCAAACATGGAGCGAACCTTGGTACCTGGGAATCAAGGTTGGCTGACTAACGACTGATCGTTAATCTTCGTGTGCGCCGTTGCCAAATCAATTACCATCAAACGCAAACAATCAACTCTCCCCTTGCCTTCTCTCGAGACTCCTCCTCACCTACCCTTCCACACTGCCATCGAACTGTTGTCCACACAATACAGTGACAGCCACCAGCCCCAGAACGTTGTCACGATGGCATCCTGTAGCAGAGATTATGGTTCAGGTGTTCCATCCTACAACTATGGCATGGTGCGCCCCTCCCCAGCTCGCACGGCCAGTTCACCCGACATTCATGTCCAGCCTTCTCTGAGGTCGGCTCCATCCAAACCTCAACCTGTTCTCCAGGCACCATCGTTTCACAAGCCCCCCCTAGTACCAGCTAGGCAAGGCATTGCGTCAAGAAACAGTGACCCTTTACTGGACAGAGCCAATACTGCAGGTCTTGCATTGCCCATCCCATCGGCGCCACAGCAAATAGCATCCATCTGTACCCCCTTAGTCTCACCCACCCCGTCAAAGCCGACCCCTACCGTCATCACCCTGACACTCAACTCCATCGACCGCTTCCTCAGCAACCCCTCCTCCCCCAATGCGTACCAAATCTCGATCTCCCCCTCCACATTCGCCATCCTATCTCCCCTCCTCCCAGAACGCATCAAATATTCCTACACCAGCAGCTCCTCCGATCTCCTCATTCATAAGTTTCCGACAAACTATCACGAAATTGCACCCCTCCTGCTTCTTAACCTGTATGACGCCTTCAACAAGGACCAGCCCACCTACGAGTCTCAAATCTTGCAGGGGCTAGCAGGGCAGATTGTCTGGTCTATGGGGACTCCCTCTGTCAAGGGCCATAATGGGAGTGAGAGCGTTGCAGACGGGTGCGTCGGGCGAAAGAAACGACTAATTCCCACGGTGGTCGTTGAGGTGGGATGGAGTCAGACCTTGAAGTCGTTAAGAGACAAAGCTAGGCAGTGGCTTGGAATGATTGAGAGCATAGAATGTGTGGAGCTAGTTATGTGCGTGCAATACGCGAAGTCGGGCCGCAAAGAGGCTGATGTAGAAGGACCCGACGAAGAGGATGAGATTGTTACCGGCGAGGAAAAGTGCCAGGACGAGACTCCGCAACAAGCACCAGTGTATCTTGAACTTTGGCGTCTCTGTCCACCAGACAGCTGCCGCGCAATTCGTAACTCGGCTCGGATGCCTCCCTCCCCCCGCCCCAACACTCGCTCCACCACTCGCACCGCCACCCTTCCAACCCCGCCTCCGACACCACACATGTGTCAGCGTCTTAAGATCTTCCCCAGAGCCTCCTCCGCCAAAGCGATCTTCCTCCTCACAGACCTCATTGGCCGTGATCTACTCAAAGACGACATGGGACGCTTTAGATGGGAAGTGGAGATGGAGTTATTCCGGGAAGTCGTCCAGACTAAGAAGGAGATGGGGAATTCGGAGTTGGAAGGACTGAACCTGAGGAGGGTAAGTGTTAGTGACATTTTGGAGGAGGTGAGGGAAGGGGTGAAGGAAAATATAGTAGACGTAGCTAGGGCGGGCGTGCTAGCTGAGTTGGATAACGAGGATCTGGGGCAAATGGGGGAGAGGAGAAAGAAGAGGAAGAAGGGGGAGTAGGGAGTTGTTATCGGGTAGCTGCGGGAATCGTAGGAGCGTAAAGTTAATGGCTCTGGTCGTGTTCTGCAATCGTCTAACTGTCATTCTGCCCAGACAACAGTACTTCCATGCCATTGAAAACTGGTAACTCGGGCTTTCGCACCGACTGTCCCGTTGTGCTTGTACCCCCAATCACATTCACACATATCATCACTAAACTATCAGATTAATAACCAAGTGATGCACTACCTAGTTACATTGGTCATTAAGCACATGGAGGGTAATTCATACTTAGTGGTTACTCTGTTGGCAAGGAGTTGCAGTGATAACAGGTCCGCAACAATTCTGTCCGATTATGTTACCCAGGGATCCAAGGTCCGGATTAATAGCAGACTCGAATACAACAGGATCGCTATTTTAGCCGGGGGGTTGTGCCAACCAGACTAGAGCGCCACCTGGGATTATACGATCCTAATTGGTCTAGGCTCTTTTTTGATTTTTATCAATCAGTACTCGTATTGATACTAACCTATGTATACATATGACGACACAAGATCTCGGACACCCTCTGTATGTACCTTCCATTTCCCGTACCGTAATTACAAGTAGATGCTTGATTTATTCTAGAAAAATCTTTCTGTATTATTTACTTCCGGAAATTGGTTGTAGAAGCTATCTAGTACCGTGAAACCTCTTTTACTTGGGTGCTTGGTGTGGAGAATAGTTCCTCTCAGAAAATCAATCTACATGCGTATTAGGATGTTTACTTTTATTTACCCTCCTTGCCTACAATCTTCTGCAGCGGATATACCTTACAGTTGAACCAGAACGATATAGATGAGCGGGGAGTGAGAGTGGAATGGCACGGAGGGGGGGGGGGGTGCGGGGAACGTGCGGAGCGGAGCAGAGGATGGGTGGAGCTGAGGGCAAGAGAAGGGCAGGAATAGAATATCACAAATCTCCTTTGATTAGCAGCAGTATTTACCTAGTCTCGGACTCGCCATACGCCCCCTACCGGATGTGCATATGAGTAGTGAGTTTTCATTGAAATAAAATTAAAAAAAGGCTGTTGTATGAGCCCATGTCAGTGTTGTATGTTCTATACAATTAATTCAACCCATCCTCCACACTTTTGAGGATACATTCACTGGCCTTGCTGCTTGCTTGCCATACAACCCTATTAACTCCTAAACTAACTTTTCTATCACCCCCACAAAGGCCTCGCCATCCCCCGCCCCAACTGCCTACCCCTACCCCCTGCCACCGATCTTCCTCTCCACTCACTTCCTCCATTCTCCTATTCTATCTCCCACGGCAAGCTACACAGCCCGATCCCCCCTCTGGCCACATCCAATAACCCCATCCTTTACCTCCTGCTAGGTTTAAACCACCCTAACAACTTCTCAAACGCTGATTACCCAACGACTGTGTGTGCAGGTTTGTATTGCGGTCAGGAATCTAATGCTGTAAGGATCTGTAGAGCAATACATGAGTACATCCCTGGCTCATTGTGATAGCATGCCGTTTTCCTATATTGGAGACTGTTGCGCTAGAAGCTGTTTTAACATGGATATAGATACTAAGTAAAGGCCTTCAAGTAGCCATAGGCTCACCCGTATGATATACGCCATAGAGGTGGTAGGAGGAGGGGAGGCTGGCCTTTTGGGGAGGTCATACCGGGAGGGGTGCATATTGGGTTCTGGGTTGGCTTTTGGCGGGTATTAGGGTAACAATGTTGTAGAGCGTATTTGGTTCCATAGTTGTGATTATAGCCGGTCGTAATATATCACAAGATGTGGTTGGAGATGGGAGTGCAGGGGTGATGTAGATTTATTCCGCTACGATAACTTTGTGGTCGCTTACACATAGTCCTACCCATTTGATTGTGGATTTATTACGCTACGATAACTTTGTGGTATGCTACACAGAAGTCCTATCCGCAGTGGATTACATAACCCGTAATCAGAGTAAAATCACTTAACTCCAACAAAGGAAATACATACCCGGTCGCTTCTCGGCGATTGGTCACTTCAGGACCGCCAAGGTAGTCTGGTTCCGCCAAGGGTAAGTCTCCTATTCTGATTGTAGTCTAGCTTGTTCTTTGGAAGGTTGATAGATGGCCGCCGCACGCATAGGGGTTAGCGGTGCTGTTGCTTACCATCGATTGGCGCGCACCACGGGAGGGTTCCAGCAAAGGCCCCGCACAGCCTAACGCTGATCAGGTGGAAAGAAAAGAAAAAAAAACCTAATGCAGATCCATAGTCGCCACCCGTGATATTGACCTCCACCCCTCGATCCAGTAGTAGTGATACAATTTTCTTACGGCCCCAGTGTGCAGCCACACGTAATACAGACCCATACTCACCACCGGTGATGTTGACGTCCGCCCTCGATCCAGCAGTAGTGATACAAGTTTCTCCTCTCCCGAATATGCAGCAACACCTAACGCAGACCCATACTTACGCTGTATACATCCGCTCCTTGATCTAGCAATGGTGATACAGTCTTTGCATCATTGCTGATAGCAGCTATACCTAATGGCGACCCATAGTTGCCACCTGTGATGTTGACGT
>Ga0307511_10007087_pt1 | contig 11295 bp, 10 predicted proteins | sample 13_EM_MG_FD_200266 | JGI IMG/M metagenome (GOLD analysis project Ga0307511, IMG submission 200266) | Populus trichocarpa ectomycorrhiza microbial communities from riparian zone in the Pacific Northwest, United States - 13_EM | ecosystem: Host-associated > Plants > Roots > Unclassified | place...
CTTCCCAAGGCTGCCTGCCCTTCCCAAGGCTGCCTGCCCTTCCCAAGGCTGCCTGCCCTTCCCAAGGCTGCCTGCCCTTCCCAAGGCTGCCTGCCCTTCCAACGCGCTCGCTCTTCTCGCTACCGCTCGCTGTGAACATCTATATAGACAGGAGGCAGGAGGGAGGGAGGAGGGAGGGAGGGAGGAGGGAGGGAGGGAGGAGGGGCGGGAGGGGGAACTGGACGGAGGGACAGGGCTGCCCCTGAGGGGTTGAATTGCCTAAATCGTTGTTGCAGAGGATTGACAGCCAATTCCTAAAGGAGCCAGAGGGGGAAAGTCAGACTGGGGCTGTAGCTAGGTAATATATTTGTGGTTCAAATCAATTCCTAAAGAGGCAAACGCGGGTGACTTGACTGGCCTTGGATTGGAATATTCATTGTGTTGCCCTTCTCACTGTACCTCCTATGGCACCACCACTGCCTATGGTTTTAGGGCTAATCTGCAAATGTTGCATCTATGTACTAAATAGAGGAGGGATTTATATTTGCTTTGTGACTTTCATGGGGATTCGAGAGGATAATACCGCGGCTTAGCTCTATACTAGAAGCTTTAGGTCCAAGACCTTGCGGGTATGTTTAATACCACGTCGGAGCCGAGCAGTACATCGGGAATGCTCTGTCAATGCTCCCTCGCTCTTCGCAACGCAGCCCTGCCCTTCTACGATGCTCGCTCGCTCTGAAGATGTACAGATACAGGGTGGAGGGAGGACCGGGAGGTGCGAGGTGCGAGAGGTGCGAGGCGATGGTAGGATCGCTGCAAGTTAGAGGTTGATTTTCCTAAATTATTGCTGTAGCGAATTCACAGCGAGTGCCTAGAGAATGGTGGTTGCAACGAATTCCGTTGTCGAAACATTGTCTAACTGCCCTCAAGAGCCCTCCTCGTCCGATACCTGGCCCGGTACCTCGCCCGATATCTCGCCCCGTTAGGGGACTACGTGCAGTTCTTCAGTCTCCTTCTTACAATGCTCCCCCAACGATCGGTTGTTGGGATATGTCGGTGGTCCATTAAACCGCGTGGCTTAATTGTTATAACGGTAGAAGGATTGAGCAGAGAAGCTATGATCTGGAACATATATACAGTCACATTCAGGAACTGTCAGGGATGCATAAATGGGGGCGTGCACAACCGGTTCCGGTGGGTTGCATAAATCAGCTATTTTGCATATTCCAGGCAGCGCGAGGTCGGCTGAGATGTCCGGAAGTCATAAGGTGAATTGGAGACATCGTTCTGTTTGGCATAGGCAAAAATAGCCCATGTAATCAGTCCACATGAACCGGTTATGCACGCCCTGATGTATGCATCCCGGGCAGCTCCTGAATGGGACTGTATATCGTGGATCTCGAATATATCATTCATGTCATCATTATTGAATATCTCACCTCTTATCCCACACACTATGTTAGACACAGCAATGTGACCAAAGTACAATTACTTGCATCACCAGCGACACATAAAAATGTTGCTAATACACAATTATTCGGTCGTGAAGGGCTTCCACATATGTCGATTTTACGGTACTTAGTGTGGGTTGAATAGTTTGAAATTCAAATTTTCTGTTCACTCAGAAGCCTGGGTTGGAACGCAAATACAGCACTAGAATCTTCATTACTCTCTATTGCATTATTCCGCTGCCTTACAGGTGTTGCGTAATACTTGGTTACCCTGCCTCTAATGTATCGTTCGCCCCTACAACCAAGCCTACCCTGCTACTAATTCCACTGCATTGGGGTTCTGTCTAGCTCCCTCTCGTTCCTTCCCTCCCCATCGCCACCACCCCTCGCCCCACTCGGAAACCGCCCCCTCTCCCGCAGTTCAAGCTCCCCCAACCCTCCAATGACCCTCTCCAACCACGTCCTCTCGTCGCCCAAGCTCTTTATTAGCACAACTAGCCACTTTCTCTCATGCCTCAAAACACCGATGCTTCCTGATATCCCACAACCTAGAATTATTAATGAATATTGCGTCACCCGTGCACCGTCGAGAGACTTAACTGCTAGCGAGTGTGCCCTGGAAAGACCCTTAGCCACTTTCACCAAAACGAGCTCTGTAGTCCACACGTGTATTGGGACTAGGTGGCAAGGTTGGGAAATCTTAGTTGGGGCATCCTAGTAGTTATGAAGCCATTACTGGCATCCACAACTTGTTGGCGGGGTCGGCGAATCCTAGGCAGAAAGCTACCAACGCTGTTACCTCGAACGACCCCTAAACACCAAAGCTGGGGCGTATTAAGCGTGCAGCTCTCTTTACAGTGGATGAGGAATGCTACTTGGGAACCCTGTCGTCATGAACTCATTAGTATCTTATCTGAGCTGGAACGGGGTTTACGCATTCTAGGAAGCCTGAAACTCAAGGATGTGGAACCAAGGTTGTGAACGCTGCGGAGGGAGACAATGGCGGAAGGGTCGGAGTTTGGGTTGCAGAGTTGAGGGGAGAATACAGAAGCGGGAATTTTCGAGAAGGATTGGGTTGAGCGAGGAGGAGGGCTAATAATTCAGGTGCTCTACCTTCGTAATGCTTGAGAGAGTCAAGGCTAGCTTGGCTAGATAAGCAGGATTGATTTGATTTTCTTCGGAACTGGTGCTCTGCCGGTACATCTCTCTCGAGTAGCTTTGTTCCCAATGTTTCTAGTGCCAAGACTATCCTGAAGCTATGCCAAGGATTACCTGAGCTCAATTTCTAGTAATACGTATGTGCAGCAGACCTGAAGCTTTGCAAGGTTGTGGGGCAAAAATAGCTGTTGGGTACAACCTACATTCTTCTGTACGTGTCTCCAGGCTTTCGCCAACTTCGAAACCCACGTCATATGGAATGATCATTGCACCCAAAGTGACTATGCTCCCAGTGTTACTGAAGGTCACTCAAACTCTACGCATTATAAGTTCACGAGGCCAAACTTCAAATGAAGGCTCTGAATGACTAGGGTTTGTGAGATCCCGACATTTTGTATTCTCTTTCGGTTTCACAAAGTTACATCTATCTATAGGGATATTCCACGAAGTTTACTGTTGCATTCATGTACAACCAGACTACATTGTGTGCGAGTAGTACATAGTAATATGATAGAGATAGAAAGAAAATAAAGGAAGCGACAGCCCAAGCCCAGTCACCAGGGACACACTGTGTTCCCCATACTGCTATCCCAGCCCATTCCTCGCCTTTGCACCTGCTGCCCAATCCTGCTTTCCCCCTTCCCAACCCTCTCCTCTGCTTCTTATGACCTACATGCATAGAGACTCTGGCCTTCATCCGCAACCCTGATAGCGTCCATCTCCTGGCCAACGTTGATCGCCCCAACCATTCCCGTCTTGACCAGCGCCGGCCAATAATTACCGACTCTGGAATATGCGTTCCTAAGGCTACCTATTTTGCCACCATGTGGTTTGGTACCGGCCTCCTTGTGATAGGGCTCATTACAGGTAGAAGGAGGTCATACTGAAAGGGTGCTGTGCTGGGCACATTCCACTATTCTTCAGGTGTTGGCCTATGGGGTACCTATAATGGTGGGTTCATCCCACGGTGAACGTGCATTTTGAGTCCCTAACTTTATAGGTATAATAGTTCGGGGATGCCACAAAAGCAAGGTCGCGGGGAGGGGGTTTAGATTCGACCATGGAAACCAAGTGTCTTGTGAAAGGTGCCGTTGGGGGTCGAAGTACGTTGGGAAGAAGCCGCCTCAACCCTCGCCGCAGGTAATGCCCCCAGAAGCCTGAGTGTTTAGCGCAGAAGACTCCTCATGGTGCCTTAGGAGGCTGAGTTGAAGGCTCAGTCACTAGTTGTATATCCGGCCTATTTCACGGACGCTCAGCGTCTGTAGGAGGTAAACAGGTGAACTCCGAGGTGCTTTTTGGTAGGATCTTACCTTTTTGAAGTCTATATACCTAATGAGCCTAAGGCTATGCGGCGGGCCCCCATTGAAGTGTTCGGTACACCCACGGAACAACCACGTCCTGCAACCCGAGCCTATGAACTCAATATAACTGAAAATGCACTCCTCCACCGCCACGCCCTCTGTCGGCGTATAAAAATTTAATCTTCTGCCGCGACGGCCCTGTCGGCCCTCCCCTAAAAACGACATTAATTATTCTTCCCATTCCCGGGCCCTTCACTCTCCTCCCCTCCTCTCTTTTCCCTTTCCATGCCTTTTTTGCTAGGATCGGTTCGCGGAGAAGATGGGCATTCATGGAGGGGCAGTTGGGAAAACCGGCAGGCGCACTGGTAATGCTGTTCGTGTTGGGCGCTTATCCTTCTTGCCACCGCCCTAGCTGTATCGTGTGTTGCAGGGGAGTCTGCTGCCCAACTGAAAGTGCTTGTATTCTTCTAACGCCCACTAATCCCCCATAGATTCTACCCCCCTTCCATCCACCACGTTGACTTGTAAAATGGAGCAGTCTATATCACTCATGGCTGTGGGTTTGGTGGTGCTAGCAATAGTAGCCTTCGTTGTGGCGGTTTTGGCATTATTACGGGTGTCTCCGCTTTGTTCCAGGTTGATCTCCATATAGCCCACGTCATCTGCTGATCGTGTATATATTCGCATTTCAGGGCCTGTACGCGTGGCGGACCTAACGGCATGAATGGCAATCAGCGCAATGGACCTTCCAGCCTACCAACGCTAGGAAAAGACATTAAAAACACAGAAGAAATCAACACGTAAAAGTGAAAATAGATTACCCCACCACCCTTACACTCACCCACTCATAGTTTAACTCATCTAGCGTTGTACATCTCGCTGTTACTTTCTTTTGATGGTTGTCTGTGGGGCTTCGATGCCCATGCTTGCACTCCAGCTTCAATAACTGCGTCGGCGTATGTGTGAAGTAGAGGTGTGGAGGGGGGTGGACACAATGTCTGGCACCGAAGTGGTGCAGTGAGGAGCCGAGGTGTGCCACAACTGATCCCACCCCTAGCAGTTCCCTGCAGATTCCCTCTGCTCTTTTTCAGTATCCGGATCTATCATCCGGCTATATCCTGTTATCCATATCCAAAGCTTCTCCGGAGGCAGGGTACCGACCTAGCTCCTTGTTAACATTTCTCTGAGGCTGCGATATATGTAGTGTCGCCGCCACTAGGGCTGCAAGACTTTCCCTTGATCACCCTTCCTCCAATGCTCAGGGAGACCTCAGAATACCTCTTAATCATCCCCCAAGTTAAGCTAGAAGGATTGCTTGCCTAGCAAATTCGCAATTACATTTGCTGGCTCCTGGGAGATACGTTAGCTCTGCTGGTAAAACTAGTTCTGCATTTACCTTTTATCTAGTAACATCGGCAGCGGTCGGGCTTCTGTAAGGTATTAATTGAGTGTGAAACTGGGGGCTGCCAGGATGCCATTACCGAGGTATAGATAGAGCAATGTCAGATCTGCACTTAGGCAAGTGTGCACATCGTAAACAACATAGAACACCATGGAGCAGGAATCAACTCGGCCGGGTGGCCATGCATACGCGCTACTAAGGTTCGAATCGCCCTCCATCTTGCGGGCAAGCCGTGGCCCCGCCGGACTGCTTGGCACGAGTTGGTGGATCACTGAGTGTAGTCCCAAAGTGGAAGTAGTAGCAATAGTCCTGACTACCGTCGATGGTGTAGCGAGTATCTTCTCCACATCCTCATGCAGCAGGGAACTGTGAGCGTACAGCATACGTTTGGTGTCTGTCGGTTACACTCTCCAACAGCAACTATCAGCAAAGTATCGACCAAACTTCAAACAAGATTCTCAATAGTTGCAAGTTATAATTATTACACTCAGGATACCCATGGTAAGCCCTATTTCCTAGACTTGCATGAGGGATACTTACATGATCACTGCAGACACTACCCATGGGTTTCACGTCCATAACCAAAGGCCACACTCTGAACAAGAAGTTCCAGCAAAAGATTTTTAAACTCTAAAACCTTTACAACTTTACGGGAACGGCGGGGACGAAATACACCTCCCTGCTCCTGCTCCTGCTCCTGCTCCTGCTCCCCCTCTGTCAACTCTCACTCCCATATTATCCACTGCAGCTGTGGCCTCATATTCTTCCCGATTTCTACGGGGTTGGACCTCGTCACTTCCTTCCCACCGCTGCCCTCCTGATTGCGTGGAATAATACCATCCACAGCTGGGGTGCAACTGGCCGCAGGAAATGCCAGGCCTTCATCAAGCAGAACAATAGATTTCTGATCAAGATATAGATGGTATATTCCCTAGATACTCCAGAAAGCAGTTCTTTGCGATAATGATTATAGAGTATGCGCAAAAGCATATTCTACTACGACAGTTATGTGATGAAAGGCCAAACTAGGGCCACGAGCAATTCAATCACACATGCATATTTTACTTCGACAGTTAAATATTGGAAGGCCAAACTAGGGCCGACCGCAATACAATCCCACTCCCATATTTTCCTATGACAATTACATATTGGAAGGCCATCAAGCAGAAGAATAGATCTCTGATTAATATACAGGTAAGTACATCCCATAGATACCCAAGAAAGTGGTTCTTTGCTGATAAGGATTATAGAGTACGTTCAAAAGTACATTTTACTGCGACAGTTATATATTAGAAGGCCAAACTAGGGCCGACGGCAATATGATGGAGGGCAATATAATGCAATACAATCACGGACGCATATCGTACTATGACGGTTACATATTTGGAAGCCATCAAGCAACACAATAGATCTCTGATTAAAGAAAGGGGTTCTTTGCTAATGAAGATTATAGAGGATGCTCAAAAGCATATTTTACTACCTCAGTTACATATTAGACCAAATTATGGCCGATAGCCATACAATCACACACGCAGATTTTAATATGACAGTTATATATTCGAGGGCCAAACTACGGCCGACAGCAATAAAATCACTCAACCATATTTGAACTCCACAGTTATATTTTAGAAGGCCAAACTATGGCCGGCGGCAATACATTTACACGCATATTTGATCACGACATTCACATATTGGAAGGTCATCAAGCAAAGAGATCTCCGATTAAATGTAACATTGATGGTACATCCCCTCAATACCCAACAAAGTGGTTCTTTGCTGATCAAGATTATAGAGTATGTTCAAAAGCATATTTTACTACGGCAGATATATACTAGAAGGCCAAACTACGGCCGACGGGAATACCTATGACAGTTACATATTGGAAGGCCCCAATAGGGCTGACCGCAATACAATCACTCACACATATCTTACTATGACAGTTATATATTGGAAGGCCAAACTAGGGCCGACCACAATACAATTACTGATGCATATTTCATATGACATTCACATATCGGAAGGTCATCAAGCAAAGAGATCTCCGATTAATACATTGATGGTACATCCCCTCAATACCCAACAAAGTGGCTCTTTGCTGATCAAGATTATAGAGTATGTTCAAAAGCATATGTTACTACGACAGATATATATTAGAAGGCCAAACTAGGGCCGGCGGCAATACCATCACTCACGTATATCTTACTACGGCAGTTACATATTGGAAGGCCATCAAGCAGAACAACAGATCTCTGATTAATCTATTGATGGTACATCCACTAGATACTCAAGAAGGCGGTTTATTGCTGCTGATAAAGATTATAGAATATGTTCAAAAGCACATTTTACTACGACAGCTATATATTAGAAGGCCACACTACGGCCGAAATAACTATGACAGATATATATTGGAGGCTACACTAGGGCCGACAGCAATACAATAAACTCAGGCATATTTTACTGACGGTTACATATTTGAAGGCCACCAAGCAGAGCCATAGAACTCTGAATAATATATCGATGGTACATCCCCTAGATACCCAAGAAGGTGGTTCTTTGCTAATCAAGATTACAGATTATGCTCAAAGCATATTTTCCTACGACAGTTATATATTAGAAGGCCAAACTTCGGCCCGCGGCTATACAATGGACCGGCGGCAATACAATCACTCAGACATGTTTGCGCACACAGGAGCTTTTTGGCATACTCGAGGCCCCAGCGCGACTAGCATCATGCAAGCGGTTTCTGCTGTTCCTAAGGAAATACCGCATATTGGATTTTATATCCTCACAATTTGTGCCTATTCACCTGAGATATGCCTAAAACCCGTGCAATACCCATTTGAGCTGTTTCCCGGAGAGACACTCTACTTTATTTAGCTCCCCTACCCATCCTACATCTGGCCCTCTTCATGAATTCACGACCAGATCCCCAATAATAAAGCCTGCTCACCACTTTGACCACAAAACCGTGCCACACTTTTTTCCTAAGAACTCCCCACCCCCCTTGCCCACACAACACGCAAGCCTTCCTTGAAGCTCTCCTAGATGAAGGTTCAGCCAAGGGGAAAGAACGCAGGAAAGGTACCTCGTCACGCACACCGGCAAACAGAGGAGGTGAATCTGGAGAACGAGAAGGAGAGCTGAGTATCGAGAGGAGAAGCAGGGAGAGAAGGAGAAGTAGAGTTTGCAGGATAAGCAGAGTGAGAGAAGAGTGGTACCGAAGTAGTTCACGAAGAAATCGTTGAGAGCAGGCCGAGTCGGTTGAGCGAGTTGACTAATAGGTTGTAATACCGTTCACACCGCAACTCGTTTCAAAGTGAAGACGAAGAAAACATGAACGAAATCTTTATCTACCATCATTTGAGTACAGTCGAACCTGTCTAAATGCAACAATTCCGTAAGGAAAACCCCTCATACCATGAACACCGCGAGTCTACAACACCGCAGAGATCGACCATTCCCTCGGATATGATCAGAAGTCGAGATGCTGATGTCACAATTGACCAAAAGATCGATGTCAATGGGGAAGCACAAGGTAGGTCTTGTCTTATACAATATCCGACTACTCTGGGGCGAACTGCAGCCTGAACTCAGGATGAGGCTGACATAAATTGTTCTTTAAGGTACAATGTTAACGGCCAAGGATGAGGCGTACGAGAAAACTCTTGAAACATCTTCCGCATCTCTGGGCCCAGCAGCATCGCCTCCCACTACTACAGTATCAAGAACAGGGTGCAGAAACAAGGCAGTATAGGGTATTGGGTCGGAAGATTTCCTTATATTCTCTTTGTTAATTAAGCAAGTGGCTTCTTCTAAGCACACGAATATATACATGATCACGCTCCAATTCAGCAGTACGCTGCACCACCTACAGAGGAGCGTGTGCCAGCCCTAATCCCCAAACATGTCTACCTACCGCCAGACTCCCAAGGAGGAGGCTGGGGTTATAGCATCTTAGACAAGAGAGGGAGGTGGAGTTACAGCATGCAACGGGGTAGTGCAACTCGACGGAAATATGCAACAAAACAACTGAAGGGTGGAACTCAATGGGTTTTCAGTAGAATTGGACAGTAGGGGGTTCAAAAGCTGCGTACGAGCTCGGAGAATAATTTAGGAAGCGCCTAAGAGCCCTGAATCAAGGGGATCCAGGGAGGTATCCTGATATATGGCTAAAACATGAATTGCGTGATGAGGATATATGGCCAGGTATTAATTTGGAATAATGTGCTTAAGCAGGGTCTGAGGACATTTACTTCCCCGCCCGCTTAGTGTAAAAACCATGAAGTCAAATCCACACCTCAGGGTATGAGGGATAATATATGAGCATGCACCCAAAGTAGGTGGGGACCGGGCGCTATGGAGGGCCTGGAAGCAAGTCTATCCAAAACGGTCTAGGTTTAGAGTTTAATATATCAAACAAAGTACCAGACTAAGGGTATGAATTCCAGGTACCAGGCGCTTTATTTGAGCCATCATCAATATACTTAGGCTGGAATTTCGCTTTCTCCGCAACAGTGCTCTAAGAATCCACATACATCTACTCTCTCAATCCTTCCCTAACTGAGTGGCAAATTGGTTCAAAAGATTCCCTTTCTCACCCAAATTCATTTGAGTTATTGAGTTCTTAAGGTTTCCTCAGCAATATTGAGGTTGTACAAATATTTACCCCTTTTTTTTTGGGGGGGGGTGACTGGGGCGACCTTACCCAGTTCTCATCAATTGCCGTATATAGCACTCAGAATAGCAATGGGGAGACCATTTTGAGCAGCTAGGTGCTGGTCCTGGGCTATTTTGATAGAAGTGTTCCTCCAAATCCTGCAACACGTCTCTAGATTATGTAGGCTCAAGCCATAGGTTCTGTATGCTCCTTTGAGGCTGTAAGCTTGTCCTTTTGCTTCACACTGTGTGGTTAGGCAAGGGAATATACAAAGACCCGCCTTATTGTATGGTTCGGAGTTCACTCCTAGCTAGATGAGAAAATATTGGGCATAACATATATCAGGATTTTTTTTTTTTTTTACAAACTCATTACTCGTATGCAGCCCTGTTAGAGGGCTATGACGAGCCTACCGGAACCCCGGTAGGTTTCAAGGCAGCCCAAGTTAATCTGGGGGGCCCTGCACGATCTAAATACAGAGCGGAAACATAACAAAACCGAACGAGACAAAGCAAAGCAATGGTAGTAACTAGAACCCAACCTCCGCCACGCCCAGCTCCGAGGCCGCTCAACTAGCACTCTACCGACCCTCCCCTGGATTCCTCCAACTCTCTTTGGTTCTTCTGCCGCCGCGCCCGCTCTCCCGGCCCTCCCCTTGGTGTTTAGGTGTTGAGTAGGAAAGGAGGTCGTCTCCCGGAGTAGGCAAGGGCTAGCTCCGCGTCGCCTAACCAGCGAAGGGGCTGGTGGAAAATCGTTGCAGATTTTTTCCGGCGTCAATAGCGGGGTGGCGGCCCTACTTCCTGTTCGGGATGGGGGTGGATGGGTGTGTGGGTGTGTTAGGTCTCGAAATAGAGGTAGTCGAAGAAGCTTTCGATGGCATCGTAGGAGTCTCCATCCCCTTCTTTTCGCCAGTCTGGGCTATCCAACTCTGCCCAGGTCTTTTTGGCCCCCAGGAGGCGTTTCCTCGTGTTGGCGTGTAGGGGGCATTCGAACGTGATGTGTTCCCCCGATTGGCTGGCGTGACCGCACGGGCAGGATGGGTCGTCAATTCTCCGGATCCGGTGGAGCCAAGCCTTTTGAGGCCCTTTTTCTGTGCGGTACCAGGTGTAGGCGGTGAGGGCGTAGCGGTGCCAGTCGGTTCTCCTTATCCCGAACCCTGGTCGAGTGCGTAGGTCCTTCCTGGTGGCTCTGGAGGCCGCCCTGAGTCCCTCGTATGTGGCTGTTCTTGGTTGGAGGGAGACGACTCCTAAATGGGAGTGCAGTTCGGCTAGGTTGTCTGCAATGGTGTTCCCTCACAAACGGGGGGGTTCTTCCATCAGGGCATGTTTATGTCCTGATGGTGTGTTA